>Ga0055584_100000974_pt1 | contig 27704 bp, 26 predicted proteins | sample OSDHelmetaG_FD_58716 | JGI IMG/M metagenome (GOLD analysis project Ga0055584, IMG submission 58716) | Pelagic marine sediment microbial communities from the LTER site Helgoland, North Sea, for post-phytoplankton bloom and carbon turnover... | ecosystem: Environmental > Aquatic > Marine >...
GGCTCCGGCTCCGGCTCCGGCTCCGGCTCCGGTTCCGGTTCCGGCTCAGGTTCAGGCTCCGGTTCGGGCTCCGGCTCTGGCTCCGGCTCGGGCTCCGGCTCAGGTTCAGGCTCGGGTTCGGGTTCGGGCTCCGGCTCGAGTTCAGGCTCGGGTGGACGTTCAACATCTTGGTCGAGAGCCGAAAGAAGTGTTTCGATGTCCGGATCCGGCGCAACAACGGTTCTACCGACAGAAAGCGCGCGCATTGGCGCTGACGCGAGTGTGGATGTTGCGTAAACCACCCAATCTTTGACGAGGTGTTCCAGTTCTTCTCTTTGAAGCAATGTCGTAAGAACTCGTGCTTCGTCGACATTCAAAAAGACAGCACCATCGAATAACGCGGCTTTTAAATCTGCGAGCAAATTGGGTGGTAGCGCCTCGGCCCGTTTAAGCGTGTAGAGTTTTAGCGGCCGTATGGCATATCCCATATTGACCAACATGCCCGTGACAGCTGTGGTCTCATTGCTATGGCACGCATGAACCAGCGCACCAGAATCTGGGCTGATCGTTTTCTCAACCATCTCTGCGAAATCAGACGCATCGCCTTTTATCGTAGAAATTTTTGTGAACCCGGCAATGCGGGCCGCAGTTGCAGCTTCAGCATTCTCCGCAAAGATCGGGAAAAACCGAACGGCGATTGTATCGGCTAAGGCGCGCACGCCCTCGGCTGAGGTCACTAAAAACCCTTGTGCACCGTCGAGTTTGATCTCAGGATTCTCGATCCGCTCTGGCATGATCAACGGCACACACGTGACCGTGTGCCCGCGTGCAGAGAGCGAGGTCACTAATTCGGTCGCTTCGGGACCGGGACTGGTAATCAGAATGCGCATAGATTTGACACTATCGTATCACGGCTCTGTTTCGGCGCCAGACTGAGTAGGTACTAGGCATGGCGGTTAGCGTGTTGTAGAGGCTGACTATAGCCAAAACAAGGAAAGCCAGCTTATGCGGGTTCTGGGCATCGAAACCAGTTGCGATGAAACGGCTGTCGCCATAGTCGAGGATGGCGCTGATGGTCGTCGCTGCCTGGCACATGCTCTGGCATCACAAATTACAGAGCACCAGCCTTTCGGCGGCGTTGTGCCGGAAATTGCGGCACGCTCCCACCTTGATCGCCTGGATAAACTGGTTGGCCAAGCAATGGCAGATTCTGGCCTGGGGTATGAAGACCTGGATGGCATAGCGGCAACAGCTGGCCCGGGACTCATCGGCGGTGTCATCGTCGGTGTTATGACAGCGAAAGCTTTATCTTCTGTTCACCGGAAGCCATTCATGGCGGTCAATCATCTCGAAGGACATGCGCTCACCGCCCGTTTTACTAACGGTGTTGAGTATCCGTTTCTCTTGCTTCTTGTCTCAGGCGGTCATTGCCAAGTTCTCGAGGTGCGCGGTGTCGGGCAATACCGGCGCCTTGGGACAACTCTCGATGATGCGGCTGGGGAATGTTTTGATAAGGCTGCAAAAATGCTTGGTCTCGGTTTTCCGGGCGGGCCTGCAGTGCAGCGCGCTGCTGAAAGCGGCCAAGCGGACCGATTTACCCTTCCTCGCCCGCTGAAAAGGCGGGCAGGGTGTGATTTTTCTTTTTCAGGATTAAAGACCGCGGTGCGGCATGCAGCAGAGGCGTTGCCGCCTGGATCCATTGAGCCGCAAGATGCCAATGACCTTGCGGCTGGACTCCAAAAGGCTATCGTCGCCCATATCGTTGACCGCTGTTCAAACGCCTTTGCCATGGTGTCGGGAGAACCCCCAACGACGTTTGTTGCGTCTGGTGGCGTCGCGGCGAACACTGCGTTGCGCCATGCGTTGTCCAACTTGGCAGCAGATCAAGACGTTGCATTCGTGGTGCCGCCAGTGGACCTGTGCACGGATAATGCCGTTATGATTGCTTGGGCTGGTTTGGAACGTTTAGCGTTAGGTCTCACTGACCCGCTTGATTTTAAACCGAGACCTCGCTGGCCCCTCGATGCTGCAACAGCGTGAGCCGCAATCTGGGTCAAGTATTATAAAAAGTGCGATACCAATCTACGAAAGAGGCAACACCCTCTTCAATGCTGATGGCCGGGCGATATCCACAAGCGGCCTCTAGCGCCGTTACGTCGCACCAAGTTTGTTCGACGTCGCCGGCCTGCATGGGCTGAAAGTTTACAATCGCTTTCCGATCAAGAGTCTTTTCTAGGGTTGCAATGAAATCCATCAGCTTGACTGGATTTCCGCAGCCTATGTTGAACACACTGTGCGGCGCCACGCGGCTTGTTGCTGGATCAGCAGGTGCCCCGGTCCATGACGGATTTGATGTCGCCGGTCGCGTTAGCACGCGAACGATGCCTTCTACGATGTCGTCGATGTAAGTGAAATCGCGGGCCAAATTGCCGTCATTGAATACGGGAATAGGGTCACCCGCGAGGATTGCTTTTGTGAACATAAAAAGCGCCATGTCGGGCCGTCCCCAAGGACCATAAACCGTAAAAAACCTAAGGCCTGTCGCTGGAAATTTGTATAGGTGGGCATAGGCATGCGCCATGGACTCATTGGCCTGCTTCGTCGCCGCATATAGGGAAACCGGGTGGGCCGCGTTGTGATGCTCTGAAAACGGCATTGCCGAGTTGGCGCCATAAACCGAACTGCTCGATGCGTAGACCAAGTGGTCGACGTGGCTGTGTCTACAGCCCTCCAAGACATTGAGCATGCCGATTAAGTTTGCATCCGCATAATCATGTGGGTGATCGACGCCATGCCTAACACCTGCTTGTGCAGCAAGATGAATGACCTGCGTTGGTTTGATGTCTTTGAACAGAGCGTCCAGGTTTGACCGATCTGCGATATCCAGCCTCACACCTTGGAACTGCTCTGACTCTGAAAGGATTGCCCAACGGGCGTCTTTTAAGCTCGGATCGTAGTAAGAATTGAAATTATCGAGTCCGACAACAGTGTAGCCGTCCGCCAGCAGCCGCTGTGCGGTGTGAAAGCCGATAAAACCGGCCGCGCCTGTGACCAGAACCGTCATGGCTTCGGTTGTGGCTGACCGGTTGCCTCAATGCAAGGGTCTGTGCCGTCAATTCCTACTTTGCTTGCCATGGACACCGTCCTGCTCATCGTGTCACACAAGAGCGATAAATGATTAATGTGGAGGCCGGTTATGCAGCGTATCGGAGTGATTGGGGCGGGAGCCTGGGGTACGGCGTTGGCTGCTATGGCGCGCCGTGCCGGACGCGATGTCGTCCTCTGGGCGCGTGAAGAGGAGGTGGTTGAGAGTATCAACACCAGCCACATTAATGAGGTGTTTCTGCCCGAGGTCGCTCTTGATCCTGCAATTCGTGCGACGGGCGATTACGCTGAGGCGGTTGACGCTGACTTAGTTCTCTTGGTCGCGCCTGCGCAGCACCTTCGCAGTGTATGCGCTGAATTGACCCCGCACTGGATTAACGGTGTACCAGCCGTCATCTGTTCAAAGGGCATTGAGCAGGGGTCAAAGGCACTCATGACCCAGGTTATTATTGAAGCGTTGCCGGCTGCACCGCCCATGGTTCTGTCTGGGCCGACCTTTGCGAAAGAAGTTGCGGCCGGTCTACCGACTGCTGTGACGCTTGCATGTGAGGATAGCATTCTTGGCCAACGGGCGGCCGATGCCATCGGCACAGCGACGTTCCGACCTTATTTGTCCACGGACCTTGTTGGCGCTGCGATTGGCGGTGCTGTCAAAAACGTTCTCGCTATCGCCTGTGGATTGGTCGAAGGAAAACAACTTGGAGATAATGCTCGGGCGGCCTTGATCACCCGCGGTTTAGTCGAAGTGGTTCGCTTGGCGATGTCCCTCGGTGGTCAGTCGCAAACCTTGATGGGGCTTTGTGGGTTGGGTGATCTGCTCCTTACCGCAACATCGATGCAATCTCGTAATTATTCTCTCGGCGCTGCTCTGGGCCAGGGCAGAACGTTGGATGAGGTCTTGGGTGAGCGCCGTGCCGTTACAGAAGGCGTCCATACCGCTGAAGCCGTCGTCGCGCTTGCTGAATCCAAGGGCGTCGACATGCCGATTTGCTATGCGATGGATCAGATTCTTAATCGGGGCGTTGCTGTTGATGAGGCAATCGCTGAGCTGCTTGATCGCCCAATCAAAGAAGAACTCGATTTTAGCTGAGAAGCCGGCGCCTTTGCTGGCTTCCTTAGGCCTGTTTGCGCTATGACCATAGACACCAGCTTGGCGACGCCGAGCGTGATACTGAGGACCTAGACGTGGGGCAAACGCCGACCATTTATCCTGTCATCCTTTCCGGCGGTTCCGGTTCTAGATTGTGGCCGCTGTCGAGAGAGCAGTTTCCCAAACAGCTACAAGCGTTGACGGGCACTCAAACGCTGATCCAAGACACCGCGTTACGTCTCGGCCCTGACACGACGCCTTCCGTTGCAGCTCCAATTGTCGTGTGCAACGACGCGCATCGTTTCATCGTGGCAGAGCAATTGCGTTTCGTTGGTATTGAGCCAAAGGCCATCATTATTGAACCCCAAGGTCGCAACACAGCACCAGCGATCGCGGTTGCTGCTCAGGTGGTCGCTGACGATCCTGACGCATTGCTCTTGGTGATGCCCTCAGATCACCTCATTCGTAAACCGGAAGCGTTTCGCGATGCTGTCGGTGCTGCTGTCCCGTTGGCGAAAGAGGGCCGCCTTGTGACATTTGGAATCGCGCCATCAGAACCATCGACAGCCTACGGATATATTAAGCAAGGTGCGTCTCTGCACGGAGATGCCTTTGACGTAGCAGCCTTCGTTGAGAAGCCAAACACAGATAAGGCCCGAGAATTTTTAGAGTCAGGTCAGTACTCGTGGAATGGCGGCATTTTCCTGTTTCCGGCCAAGGTATTTCTCGAAGAGTTGAATCGTTTTGAACCAGATATCGCGCCGGCATGTCAGGCCGCGCTCGATAACGGCTCCAACGACCTTTTCTTTTTCCGTCTTGATGCTGAAGCTTTTGCCAAGGTTCCTAGTCAGTCCATCGATTATGGTGTCATGGAACGCACGGACAAGGCCGCTGTTGTGCTCGTTGATATGGGTTGGTCCGATGTCGGATCGTGGTCGGCGTTGCATGACGAAAGTGAACAAGATGAGGATGGCAATACGCACATCGGTGACATTGTTTCGATCGACAGCAAAAACACGTACGTGCGATCTGAACGACAGACAACAGCGGTTGTTGGATTAGATGGCGCCATCGTCATTGTAACTGACGATGCCGTATTGGTCACCGACCGCGCACACGATCAAAAAGTCAAAGATGTGGTGATCCAGCTTAAAGAGGCTGGCAATGAAGTCGCGACGGCTCACTCAAAAACCTATCGCCCATGGGGGTGGTTCCAAACCGTCGATCAAGGTGATCGCTTTAAGGTGAAGCGCATTGGCGTAAAGCCAGGTTCCAAGTTGTCATTGCAGAAACATTGGCATCGCTCTGAGCATTGGGTTGTTGTTCAAGGCACAGCGATGGTGACCAACGGCGAGGACACAATCATGCTTGGCGAAAATGAATCGACGTATATTCCCGCCGGTACAGTTCACCGCTTAGAGAACCCGGGCAAAGTCGACTTGGAGATGATCGAAGTACAGTCTGGTGAATACGTCGGCGAGGATGACATTGTTCGCATGGACGATGATTACGGTAGAGAAAACGAGCGAGGCGCATGACGGTATGTTGAAAACGATACTCATTAGTTTAGGGCTTTTTGTTTCGGGTTCAGCTCTTAGTGAGGACGGTGCAATGAACGATTTTGAGCCGGAAAAATCTAACCTCCAGCCTTTCGCAAAAGGTGATGTTTTTCTTGGTGCCACGGTTCTTAATAACCCGGATGACGATCATGCTGGCCGTGGCCGTATCCTTCAATTTGACTCCGACCTAAATTTTAAGGGCGCGCTGTGGACGGATGATACGACCCACCTCGTTGGTGGCTTAAACTTTGCACCCGACGGTACGCTCTGGGCGTTCGATACTTTTGCTTGGGCTGTCGTGCGGGTTAAGCCTGACGCAACACCATTGCCCACAAAAAGATTTGCGGATCGCCCCTTCGGGTCTGTGCAGTTTATGCCCGACGGTGGTTTCGCCTTGATCGAATATCTTAAGGGTAGCGCGCAACCCGGCGATCTCACGACCCGGTATCCTTATCTCCCTGATGACCCGGAAAACGTCGGGCAGGGAAAAGTTCATGTTTATGATTCATCTGAAACCTTAGTTCGGACCTTGGAGCTTGACGTCCATGGCGGCGTCAGCGGAAGTATGGGGGCCACGCACACAGCGCTGGCATCTGATGGAAAAACGTTGATCTACACGTCTGAAACCGGCCCGCGTCTCATGCAGTTCGACCTTGAATCTGGCATGCAGCTGGATGATCTGATGACGCTTCCAGCCGGGGCTGGTGGCGGGCCGCCACCCATGATGTTTGATGTGAAGCGCATGAACGACAAGCTCGTCATGCCATTGGGCACCAAACTAACCGTTCTCACTGAATCTGGAGATGTCGTGACCGAAGCGCTATTAGAGGGTTTTGGTTGGGCGCTTGCTGCCCCTGGAGTTGACCAAACTTACGCTTACGCGGCGAATTGGTTTACGGGTGATGTTGTGAAAGTGTCCTTAGAAACAGGCGAGGTTTTGGCCCGCGTTACGATCGCACCAAGCACGTTGTCTGGCCTCATACAATTCCATGGCTAAAGCCGCAGCTTTCTGAATAGGACTATAAAATATGCTGATCGCTATCATGTGTCTCGACAAACCCAATCACCTTGATTTGCGCATGGCCACGCGACCAGCACATTTGGAATGGCTCAAGGCGAATGTGCCTGATGGAGTATATATCGGCCCATTGTTTGACGATGATGGCGAGACCTTTAAGGGCAGTCTTTATATTCTCGATTTTGAAGATATTGCTGCAGCTCGGGCCTGGATCGCTGACGAGCCATATTACAAGGCTGATCTATTTAAGTCGGTGACCATGCGCCCCAGCAAAAACATTTTCCCTCTTACCTAGTTCGTTGTTTCATGCTTCCTGATCCAGACGAACTGGCCGGTCGGGTTCTGTGCCAGGTTGAAGACTTGGCCGCGACCAAAGCCAAAGATGTCATCATCAAGAATGGTGATGAGCAGTACTCAATCATGGTTGTGCAATGGAAGGGTGACATCCACGCGTTCGTGAACTCATGTCCTCATGCCCGTGTGCCGTTGAATATGCTCGGCGACACGTTCTTTGATTTAACTGGGAACTATTTGTTGTGCACGATGCACGGTGCGCACTTTCGGCCGACTGATGGGTACTGTACGCGCGGCCCCTGTCGCGGCAAAAGCCTCCGTCCGTTTCCAGTTGAGGTAAACGGCAATGACATTGTCGTCGTTCCTGACGCGGCCTAAGTGGTGACGCAGATCAATCTCGTGGCGTATGATCCCTGGTAAGAGAGCAGCTACAACGCTCTTTGATTGACGCATACCGGAGATATCCATGACTGATTCCACCGTAATCCCCGTTTCTGAAGATTGGACGAAAACCTCCCTGGTTTCTGACGCCCAGTACCAAGAGATGTATGCGCAGTCGATAAATGATCCGGAAGAGTTTTGGAGAGAGCACGGCCAGATCATTGATTGGACAACCCCTTACCGAACTGTGAAGTCCGTTAACTATGGGGCGGATGACGTTTCCATTAAGTGGTTTGAAGATGGCACGCTCAACGCCAGCTTCAATTGCCTCGATCGCCATCTAGGTACTCTTGGTGAAGAAACCGCAATCATTTGGGAGGGGGACGACCCAACCCAGCACAAGCATGTCACCTATAGGACTTTGCACGAGCAGGTTTGTAAATTAGGTAATGCTTTGCGCATGCTTGGCGTTAAAAAAGGTGATCGCGTTTGTATTTACATGCCGATGATCATCGAGGCCTCCGTGGCGATGTTGGCCTGCGCCCGAATCGGTGCGGTGCACTCTGTTGTGTTTGGTGGTTTTGCGCCTCAATCTCTTGCGGATCGCATTAATGATTGCGGCGCAACGGTAGTGATTACCGCCGATGAAGGTGTCCGCGGTGGAAAAACTGTCCCTCTCAAAGCCAATGTCGATAAAGCCCTAGAGTCCTGCGACACAGTTGAGCATGTGTTCGTTGTCGAGCGGACGGGTGTTGGGGTGCCTATGATGTCACCGCGAGATGTTTGGTATCACGTCATCACCGAGTCCCAGGGCAGCTGGTGTGAGCCCGAAGAAATGAACGCGGAAGACCCGTTGTTCATTTTGTATACGTCGGGCTCGACCGGAAAACCGAAAGGTGTTTTGCACACCACCGGTGGGTACATGGTCTACGCGGCCATGACCCACAAGTATGTGTTCGATTACGATGGTCGCCAGGTCTATTGGTGCACGGCTGACGTTGGTTGGATCACAGGCCATACCTATATTGTCTACGGGCCGCTCGCCAATGGCGCGATCACGTTGATGTTTGAGGGGGTGCCCAATTATCCTAACGCGGGTCGCTTCTGGGATGTCGTCGACAAGCACGGGGTAAATACGTTCTATACGGCGCCGACAGCTTTGCGCGCGTTGATGCGTGAGGGCGACGGTCCAGTCAAACAAGCCTCGCGTACCACGCTGCGTTTGCTTGGCTCTGTGGGTGAGCCAATCAATCCGGAAGCCTGGCTTTGGTATCATCGTGTCGTTGGCGATAGTCGCTGTCCCATCGTCGATACCTGGTGGCAGACGGAAACCGGCGGCATCATGATTTCCCCATTGCCTGGCGCAACAGCGCTAAAGCCAGGTTCTGCGACACGCCCATTCTTTGGTGTTCAGCCTTGTTTGGTTGATGCGGAGGGCAATGAAATAGAAGGAGCTGCTGAGGGGTATTTGTGTATTAAAGCCTCATGGCCAGGCCAAATGCGAACGCTCTACGGTGATCACAAACGCTTCATAGACACCTACTTTATTCAATATCCGGGTAAGTATTTTACGGGTGACGGCTGTCGTCGCGATGAAGATGGTTACTACTGGATTACAGGCCGCGTCGATGATGTGCTCAACGTGTCTGGGCATCGGATGGGTACCGCTGAAATCGAAAGCTCACTGGTGGCCCATAAGGCTGTCGCAGAAGCGGCCGTGGTTGGGTTTCCGCACGACATTAAAGGCCAAGGTATTTATGCGTACGTCACGTTGATGGAGGGTGTGGAGTCAACGCCGGCTCTTCATGATGAATTAATCCAATGGGTGCGTAACGATATCGGCGCCATCGCCAAACCAGATCACCTGCAATGGGCCCCTGGTTTGCCGAAGACTCGATCGGGTAAAATCATGCGTCGCATATTACGCAAGATCGCCGAAAATGAAGTTGATGCCCTAGGTGATACGTCGACGCTTGCTGACCCAACCGTGGTGGATGACCTAGTGAATAATCGCGCGGGCGCGTGACGAGTACTAAGTCGCTGGGTGAGGGTTGAGCTGCAGTTCAATCGCTTCCACTTCGGCGTCAACGATGGCGACGTAACGTTCCATGTTGAGTTCGGTGAAGACTTCACCAGCCTGCCGAAAGGCGTCGATCGACTTCGATAGAATTGCCGTGCTTCCCTGAGCGGTGCCTTTTTCTTTTAGAGCAGCGCCCAGGTTGGCCAGGGTGGTTGCCCAAACCAACGGTGCTTTTGTTCGCGTCCAAACGCTCGCAATCGACAAGAACACATTGATTGCTTTGTCGAAGAGGTCTGGCGCACCACTCAGTTTGCCCATGGTTAGGAGTAGCCCACCCAGTGAATTCTGAATGTCGGCCCAGCGCACAGGGTGTTCTGTCAACGTCCAAACGCGCGTCGCGTCGGTCATCGCATCGGACGCTTGTTGTAAGAGGCTGATGTCTTCGTCAGCGAGGGCGAGGCCATGTAGAGCTAATCCCAATCGAACGTTCAGGGCCGCCCAGTTATCAGGGAACTCGCTGCGATCAATCATGCTGACGGCGGTACGGTAGTAATCTACCGTTTTCGTTGGCAGCTTGGTCCCGGACTTGAGGTCACTAATCACCGCCATAGCGTCGGCAATCCGTGCGCCAATGATCGCCTCTTCATGGGGCGGAAATGCATCTTGTCCCATGATGAGTGTTGCCTGACTCAATGAAACCGCTTTCTCGAGGGTTTTGACATCACCGCTTGCGGCTCCCTGGAGCAGAAGGATGGCTCCGTAAGCGCTAAGCGCGGTTGCGCCTTCTGCTAAAGTACCTGACCGGTCGCCATCGGCAAGATCCCGAACGCTGGTCATGAGTGGGTCGAGTAAAGCGCGCCGAGCTTGGTATTGGGCGCTCGTCTCTGGATCCGCGATGGCTAATGCGCAGGCGAATACGAGGTCGCTGTACGCATCAGGAAACAGCGCCGGCACTTCCAATCTGTCGATAGCGGTCCAAGTCGAGGCTCCGAGCTGAACGGCGACAGACTTACTCATGAAGCGCAGTCGCCACCCCCCGGTCTTAGTGGTGTCGCCCCAAATCAGAAGATCAGCATCGTGGCGCTTGAGCCATGAGCTACCTAAGTCAGCCGCCATCGAGAGGGAAGATGGCAAGAACGTATCTGCTTTAGCTGAAGTCAGGGCTCGGTCCAGAACCTGAAGCTTCAAACCCAAGCGCCCGGATAGTCTGGTCGCAATATGTTGAGCAGATTGGCCGGTCGAGTCACCTGCCATCGGACAGATCAGCAGGGTCAAAGGCTCAACGGCGTAGAACACTTCTTCTGGGTCATAGAGATCCAGGGCAGCGTCCTCGCCTTTCGGCTGACTTTTCAATCGATCAATGAAAGCTGTTAAGATCATGGATTAAGAATGCCGCCTAAACCCTTGAATCACGTTTCTGGATGCCTAGATGTGGATAAATCGAATCTTATTTTTGAATCATATACTTAAGACTACTGGCTTAAAGAAGAGTTTAAGCGCGTTTCGTTTTCAACTGCCTCTATCTAGAAGTCGGAACACCGTCCTTTTTGTTCCCAGTCACCAAACCGGGTCGGTTCGGCCCCCTTCGGTCCGCCGATTTCATCGTCAGAGGGGCGTGCAGTACTTGGTTTCTCCCCACCAGTCTTTGGTGTTTTAGAAGAAGTAGATTCGGCCTTACCAGTGTTGCTCTCGGCAGATTTCGTCATTGCGATCCCTTGTGTTTTGGTCTGCTGCACATAAGTCCAAGTATGTCGTTATTCAATCACCAAGGACATTGTAATGAACACCTTTAGGGTCGGATTGCTAATTGCGGCTATGACCGGGCTCTTCCTCGCGGTTGGGTTTTTGCTCGGTGGTGAGGCGGGCATGGCGTTTGCGTTCATCCTAGCGCTTGGAATGAATGCTTTCGCCTATTGGAATTCAGACAAGATGGTCCTGCGTATGTACGGCGCGCGACAAATTGATCGCGCCTCTGCGCCTGATTTTTATGGCTTGGTCGAGCAGCTAGCCAATCGGGCGAAGCTGCCGATGCCTAAAGTCTATATTATGGAGAACGACCAGCCCAATGCGTTTGCGACCGGGCGTAATCCTGAGAATGCCGCAGTTGCTGCGACGACGGGCATTCTAAGGTTGCTGAGCCGGGATGAACTTGCCGGCGTTATGGCGCACGAATTGGCGCATGTGAAAAACCGCGATACGCTTGTAATGACCATCACGGCAACCCTTGCGGGGGCAATCGGTATGCTGGCGAGTTTCGCCATGTTTTTTGGTGGGCGACGTGATAGCCGGCTTGGGTTTATTGGGGTTATTGCCGTTGCAATTCTGGCACCGCTCACGGCCTCGCTCGTCCAGATGGCGATCTCGCGTACACGCGAGTACGGCGCCGACAAAGACGGTGCGGAAATTTGCGGCAATCCAAGTTGGCTCGCCTCTGCATTGGCCAAACTCGAAACAGGCTCAAGGCAGGTTGATAACTCAGTGGCTGAGGCCAACCCTGCAACTGCCCATCTCTTCATCGTGAACCCTCTGCATGCTCATGCTGCAGATAGCTTGTTTTCGACGCATCCGAAAACGGTAAACCGTATCGCGCGACTAGAAGCTATGGGTGGGCCTAGTTCCTCCCCCTCTCCGGTGCGACGCGGTTCAGTTCCAAATAGCGGCGGCGGCAAAGGGCGGTGGGCGTAGTTTTTTCAGGGCGCTTTAGGGCCAAGTAAAAACCAAAGAATTAGGCCTACGACCGGCAAGAGAAGGATGAGAACGATCCACAGAACCTTTGTTCCGGTTGACGCCGGACTCTGGACGGTTTTCACGATAGCGTAGACATCTGCGATGAGAATAAGCAGGCCGAATAGGCCCCCGACTTCTATACCCATTTTAAAACTACAATGTGATCGTCTGTCTCAGATCATGCTCTAAAAGCTGTGTTTTGGTTGTCATTCAGCGGCAGCACGCGCTGCGTCGCCGATAGGGAGTAAGTGTTGCCCGAGCATCTTACCGAAGGTTAGGGCTGGAGTTACCAGCATGCCGCCACAGAAAGAACTCCCCATCATCGCGCCCTGTCCCAAGGACTCCCCAGCCGCGTAGAGTCCGGTGATCGGGGTGCCATCTTCACGGATGACTTCAAGGCGGGTGTTTACTTTGAGGCCGACCGTGCTGGATACGGACATTGCTTGTGACCGAATGGCATAGAAGGGGCCATCGGTTATTGGCCGTGGCATTGTCTCGCGCCCAAACTCATCTTTTTCAGACGCTTGCCCAATGTTGTATGACGCGACTGTCTCTTCGAGTGTCGCAGAAGGTAACCCCGCCTTCTCTGCCAAGGCCGCAACACTGTCGGCCACATAAAACATTGGTTCGCCTTTTTCTGCTGCGGATCGAATGTCGTTCGCGCTGACATCTGCGAACAGCGCTGGAGCCTCGTTTAATGTCACAGAGTCAAAAATGATCCAGTGCCGTAAATCGGGCTGGTCTTGTATTGTGTGTTCACGGACGTCGACGCTTGGCTCATCTTCGCGGATAAAGCGTTTACCGTGTACGTTGACGTAAATTTCCCAAGGCGTGCGTCGCTCAGGCCAGTGAATCTGGCGCCACCGGACTTTGCTTGGCACATCATAGTTCTGCATCACGCAGCCGAAACTCGTCAGATAATTCTCGTGGCCCCACGCCGTTCCACCAGCATCCAAACCGAGGTTTAAGCCATCACCAATGCAGTAGGGGTATGAATGGTCTCCATAAGCAGGGTGCCCACTCATTTCTTTATACATGGCACCGTTGGCAACATAGCCTCCGGCGGCAATTAGAATTGCGCCAGCTGTATGCGTTTCGGTTGAGCCCGACTCTGACTGCGCGACAACGCCCGTGACGGTTCCCTGATCATTCTGTACGAGTTCTGAGACGCGTGTGTTGAGTTTTAGGGTCACCTTCCCGCTCTCGACCAACTTCTCAAATGGTGTTTTTAACACCGCGAGAATCGATTTCCCCATAGCTTCGCCCCAAACATAACGGTTCACGCTATAGGGCTCGTGAGCCTGTCCTTTAACGGGGTGCTCGGGCAGTGGTCTGAAATTAATGGATTCGAGCCAGTCTAAGGTCTCTGCTGCGTTATCAACGGCCAGCCCTGCGATTTCTCTGTCCGCTGTATTTTTCGATATGCGCATGATGTCTTCGATGTGCTGCGCCGGGGAATCGTCATACCCTTTTTCTTTTTGCAATCGTGTTCCGGCTCCACTCATTTGGCCAGAACTGAGATGAAGGGTGCCGCCAATTTCAGGCGCTGCATCTAGAACCAAAACCTTGTCGCTACGTTCGGCGGCGAAAATAGCGGCGGGTAATCCCGCCGTGCCAGCCCCAATAATAATGATGTCCCAATCCTGACTCACGTGCATCTCCCACTAAATTTATTTGGCAATCATAGCGCGGGATTTTCATTCGTCACGGTTCTTGGTGCATATAGTCCCTGACCGAACGATGGCGGTGACCCTGCCTTTGCCCTTGACCCAGGCGTGTCGGCAGCCGACCGTCAATCCATGATAGATTCAATTATGCCTGTGCGTCGCCGTTACGTTGATGGCCGGTTCGGCCAGATTCACCTTCGGGTTGCTCAACCCGAGCAAGATGCGGGGCAAATCCCGCTTCTATGTTTTCACATGAGTCCCAACTCAAGCCGTATTTACAACACGTTTTTAGGCCAAATTGGCACTGATCGGCTCGCGGTTGCGCCAGATACACCGGGTTTTGGGGAATCCGACCCCCCGTCCTCTCAGCCGTCTATCACTGACTATGCCGCGGCGATGGCAGATGTCATGGACGCGTTGGAACTCAAAAAGGTCGACGTGATGGGTTACCACACGGGTTCCGAAACCTGTGTAGAGCTGGCTCTTCAACAACCCGAACGCGTTCGTAAATTGGTTCTAACCTCTGCCCCGATTTTCTCAGACGAGGAGTTGGCGGCCCATCGAGATCACTACGGTAAACCTGAACTCAGTGAAGATGGTAGCCATGTTGCGGCGAAGTGGAGAGCTTATCTCCACTGGGCTGGGCCAGGGTGGACCAAAGAGCACGTCGCGGTTCAATTCGCAGATGCTTTACGCCGGCCGGATATCTCCTGGTGGGGTCACAACGCCGCTTTTGATTTTCCAATGAAAGACAGGCTGAGTGAAGTCGCCCAGCCCGTCCTTGTACTCAATCCGAACGATGATCTGGTCGAACAATCCCGCCGTGCTGAGGGCGTGATGCAGAACGGCCGCATTCTCGAGCTGCCGGACTGGGGGCATGGTTATCTTGATCTTCATACGGATAAAGCTTGTGAAATTATCCGTGAATTTCTTGATGCTCCGGGCGGGGAGCGCTCAGTATGACGGGTGTTTCTGTTCGCAAAGGATATGTGGATGGTCGCTTTGGTCAGATTCATTATCGTGTAGCTCAACCAGAGTCCGAGCCGTCAAAGCTGCCGTTGCTTTGCTTCCATATGAGTCCGTACTCCAGCATCATCTATGAATCTTTTCTCAGTGAAATGGGCCGGGACCGCTTGACCATCGCGATGGACACCCCTGGCTTCGGCGAGTCCGATCCGCCGCACGCCCCGCCGCACGCCCCGCCGCAAATTTCAGACTATGCGGGCGCTGCCACGGATTTAATGAAAGCGCTGAATCTGAGCTCTGTTGATGTGATGGGTTATCACACCGGCTCGAAGATCGTCCTAGAGACGGCTCTTCAAAACCCGACCCTTGTGAATCGCGTTGTGATGGTGTCAGCCCCCCTGTACACAGACGACGAGCTGGCTCAGGTGAAACAGGAATACGGTCCTGAGCCTCTTAGTGAAGATGGCTCTCATGTCCAAGCTTGGTGGCAATCTGCGGTGCGCTGGAGCATGACCGGCCGTTCCCTAGATGATATCGGGCGGGTGTTCTGGGCGAAGCTCTTAAACCCAGCTATTTCCTGGTGGGGTCATAACGCAGCTTTCGCTTATGACAGCGCTATGTCGCTGTCCAAAGTGACGAACCCAATTTTAATCCTGCGTCCTGAAGATGACGTTTGGGACGCAACGGCCCGCGCCAACGGTTTAATGGTGCATCCAGACAGTCATATCCAAGATCTTCCTGGATGGAGCCATGGGTTCCTTGATCTCAAAACGGCAGAAGCCGCCCTATTGATTCGGGGCTTCCTAGACAAAGCCTAAACGCTTACAACCCACTCGAAGATTTTCATGGAGATACATATGCGGTTAATTCTACTCGCGATCACACTGATGTTGGCCCCTCTTGCGGCGCAGGCTGAACAAGCCTCGATTGGCGAGGAAGCTCTTGCCAATCTCCAGGGCAAAAAGATTTTGCTTGCTGGAGCAACAGGTAAAAATGGCCGCTATGTTCTTAAGCGCTTGGATGAGCTCGGGCTTGATGTCCGCGCTATGAGTCGTGACATTGAAGACGCGGCAGAAGATTTCGGTAGTCAGTACGACTGGGTCGAAGCGGATGTCACAGCGCCTGAAACGCTAACCAAAGCTGTAGAGGGCGTGGATATCGTGATCTCTGCGGTTGCCACTGCATGGCCCATGGGTAGTAATCGTTCTGAGAAAGTCGACTACGAGGGCACAATAAACCTATCCAAGGCTGCCAAGGCTGCTGGTGCCACGCGCTTCGTCATCATCACCTCGTCGTCTTCAGGCGTGAAGGACCACTTCCTCAATAAGATCGGCGGAGATGTTTTGATCTGGAAGGGTAAGGCTGAACAGGTATTGGTGGACTCTGGCTTGGAATACGTTGTTGTCGGGCCTGCCGGGATTGATGACAGTCCGGGCGGTGAAAAGGCTATTAGCTTGATTCCCCGCAGTGAGTACGAAAGCGGCATGTTTATCGGCCGCGAAGACATGGCGACGGTTATCATTGCCGCAGCTGGCCGGGCCGATGCAAGTGGACGCGTCTTCACCTCAACCAACGCTGAGGGCCCTTCGTCTGATGCGTGGCTAGACCGATTTGCGGTTTTACCAACAGACTTGAATCTACCGGATGACTGATACAACAGCATGAGTCAGCGTCACTCGGACTCAAATGATAAAACGGACACCCTTGCGTCACGTGCCGCTGCGCTGACACTTCTCAGCGGTGCTGTGCGCGAAGGGAAAGCGATCGATAAACGCTTTCAGAAGATTGCCGGGAAGCTAGAGCCGCGCGACCGTGCTTTCGTCCGACACCTTGTTGCCACGACGTTGCGGCGGTTGGGTCAAATTGACGCTGTACTCAAAAAATTTACGACGCGCACACCTCCGGCCCAGGTTGAGGACATATTGCGTTTGGGGACTGCGCAGATTTTGTTTCTCGAAACCGCACCTCACGCTGCCGTCGATACGTCTGTTGGCCTTGTGAAACGTATTCGACAGCCTCGTTTATCTGGCTTGGCCAACGCTGTGCTGCGCAAGGTTGCGGCGACGGGCAAAGACATCATCGCCGATCAAAATTGGCCGCGCCTCAATACGCCTGGTTGGTTGTGGGATGGCTGGACAAAAGCCTACAGCGAAACTGTGGCCCATCGCATCGGCGAAGCGCACCTTACAGAAGCGCCCCTCGACATCACATTGAAAGGCCCATCCGTTTCAAAGACGTGGGCAGAAGACCTCGGTGCTGAAGCTTTGCCAACTGGGTCGTTGCGTAGAACAGAGTCCGGCCTTGTCCAAGAACTCCCAGGTTTTGCTGACGGATCGTGGTGGGTGCAAGATGCCGCTGCCGCGTTGCCTGCACAAATTCTCATGCAAGCGGCGCGGTCGTCAGCAGGGTCACGTGTTGCTGATCTGTGTTCTGCCCCTGGCGGTAAAACGCTTCAGTTGGCGGCGGCTGGCTGCGCGGTGACCTCAATAGATTCCTCTGAGAAACGACTGGAGCGTGTGCAGGAGAATCTAGATCGGATGTCGCTGTCCGCAGACATCGTGCACGCTGACGTCATGCGATGGACGCCACCCGAGCCTTTCGATGCGTTGTTGCTTGATGCGCCATGCTCAGCAACCGGCACGCTCCGGCGCCATCCTGATTTGGGGTACCTTAAGAAACGGCGCGATGTCTTGGCCTACCCTGAAACACAAAGAGCGTTACTAGAACGGGCGGCGACGTTCCTTGCACCGGGTGGCGTGCTCGTCTACGCGGTGTGTTCGTTGGAACCTGAAGAAGGCCCAGGTGTTGTTGATGCGGTCCTCAAAGATGCTGGCTTGTCGCGACAACCCATTGACCCGGCACCTCTTGGCATCGATTCAAATTGGATTGATTCGGTCGGTGCGCTTCGGACCCTGCCGTATTATTGGCATCAGCGCGGTGGCATCGACGGTTTCTACGCAGCAGTTTTGAAAAAAAGCTAAAGCGGCGCGACGTAGCGACGTTTAAGTTCCGCAATAGAGTTATCTGTTAGCGCCAAGGCGCCACCCAGGTAGTGCTCGATAGACCCCGAAATAGTTCTCATTTCATCGAATGCAGCGTCTATCTTTTCTGATTGAACGGAAAAGAGGCGGTGCAAGTCTTCTTGTGTGCAATTGGGTTCGTTCTTGTACGCGGCCCAGTATTTATCGATGTAAAATTGAGTTTGAGCACGTGCGCCGTGTCCCTCAGATGTGAGGAGATAATCGCGCCGTACGTCTATAGGTTCGACACCTAACGCCGTGAGTAACAAGGCGGCGGCAATACCCGTGCGATCCTTACCGGCAGAGCAATGCAATAAAATAGAAGGATGTTCGGCGTCCAGAATGGCTGCAAACATGCCTGCGAATTGCGAGTTCTGCTCGCGCACAAATTCTCGATACGCGCCCGTTTGATCTTTCATAGCCCCGTCGATGTCGATCTCTCCAGACATCAGGCGCGCGACCGTGTTGTCTATCCCTGGTGTAACGACCGGCCATATGGGCAGGTGAGCAAATTTTGGCTTCCAGTTGACATGATATTGATTGGGTTGCTCGTTTCGTTCGTCTTCGATGCGGAAATCACAAACCAGGCTGATACCCAACGTCGTTATATCTGACTGAGAAGAGGGCTCCGTGTCGGCCAGATGGCCAGACCGAAAGAGACGCCTAGATCGAACCCGTCCGCCCCCGGCCGTTTGGTGGTCCCCCATGTCTCTGAAATTAAGTGTGCCTGGGAAACGGAGGTGTGGATCGAACTTATTCATCATTTAGCGGTCCAGTATTTCCCATTCAGCGCGCGTCAGGCCGTAGATATGCAATGCCATACCCTGAAAACTGAACTCTTCTCTGAACGTTTCCCCCAGACGCTTGGCGACCGCGTGAGAGCGCGTGTTGGCCGGGCTGATAATTGAAATGATGTCGTCCCAGCCGAGTGTTTCGAAGGCAAAATCCCTGGCGGCGGCGGCTCCCTCAGAGGCGTATCCTTTTCCCCAATGGTCTCGGGCCAAGGCGTAACCAATTTCTCGTGCTGGCCACGTTTCTGGGTAATACAAACCAAGTCGTCCGGCAAAGAGGCCCGTCGATTTTTCTTCTACGGCCCATTGACCAAAACCGCGTAGCTGCCAATGACCGAGTTGCATGGCCATCGATCGCCAAGCCTCAAGTCTGCCCATGGGCTTGCCGCCCAAACTTATGAATTTGCTGACATCGGTGTCAGCAACCATTGCTGCGTAGGCGTCAATGTCATCAGCTTTGAACGCGCGCAAAATGAGGCGTTCGGTTTCAAGTACTGGGATATCCATGTCGCCTACCCATGTAAAAAATTAAACCGGCTTGCGTGACATTGGGCGCAGTTAGGTGTCTTTCACTGCTCGCACAAAAATGTAGTCACCTTTGGTCGAGCGATTCAGCATAAACAGAGCATAGAGCGCATGACATATGGTTTTTCGAACCAAGCCGAACCGACCCATCGTGCCCTTGTTATCCATGACGTCGAGAAGGTCGCGGTACAGGGGAGAATAGAATGGCCACCCCCAGGCGACAACGTGCTCAATGGTTAGGCCGGCGGAGCGTATTTTTTCCTCCAACTCGCCCAGTTCGTAGTTTCGAACATGTCCGACCTGTCGCTCGAAATTTCTCATTCGGCCTTGCAATGTCGAAATAATGAGTCGGCCACCGGGTGCCGTCATAGCGGCCATGTTCTTAATCGCGGTGACGTCATCAGCGATATGCTCCACCACATCTGCTGAGACGACGAGATCAAAACTCTCATCCAAAGCGTTGGTCGCAACGTCACAGTTTTTGAAGGTGGCTGTAGGTGTGACGCGCTGTGCTAAGGCGATGGCGTGATCCGAGACTTCGAGGCCCGTCCCCTTTGCTCCAACATGCTCTGTCATAAGCGTGCTTAACAAAGACCCTTCCCCACACCCTACGTCGAGAATGGACTTGGGTGATAGATCTGCAGCCAAGAGTCTGAATAACCGGCGGCTATGGCGCGCCATTGGACCATAGAGCCGAGTATCGTCCCAGCCCGCGGCCCATAAGTCGTCATAGGCTTCCGCGCTTATTGGATTTGCTGTCATGGGGCATCGCCATCATCAGCGATGGTCGGCTCCTCGATACCTGCAGCCTCGCACAGGAGGGTTAGGTAGGAGTCCGCCGCATGAGTCCAGCCGAACTGCGCGACAACGCGTTCTCGCGCAGCTTGTCCAAGCTTGAACGTATAATCACGATCTTCAATTACGGTTCGCAAGGCGTGGGCCAGTCCATCGGCGTCTTCGACTGGGACTAAAAGGCCCGTCTCATCATTGATTACAACTTCATCTAGACCGGCGACTTTGCTGCCGATCACGGGGAGCCCTGCGGCCATGGCCTCAAGCATTGCGTTTGGCATGCCTTCGTCACGGGATGGGAGAACGAAGACGTCCGCCTGTTCGTAAACAGCAGGTAAGTGGTCACGCTCGAGCCAGCCTCTGAAAACTACTCGATCACTCAGTCCAAGTTTGTGAGAGGCTAGCGCCAGCTCATCCTTAAGGGGGCCTTCTCCCGCAATCGTCAGGGTCCAATCTGTATGATCCTTCATCGTGGCGAGAGCCTTGAACAGCACGTCTAAGCCCTTTTGATTGACCAGTCGTCCAACAAAAAGAAGTCTCAAGGGCCCTTCTAAAGTTGGGTGTGTCGGTGGTGTCACGGCGTCGAGGTCGGCGCCAGCCGGGATCATATCAATGTCGATGTCTGGGGCATGGCGCTGCGCTAGAGCTGCAAGGCCATTAGAATTGGCGACGGTGGCGTGGGCCGAATCCCAGACCTGTGAGATAACTGGCCCACTTAGGCGATGATACAACGCCATTTCCTCGCCCATAAAGCCTGGAACATCGCCGCCCTGTAAGGATACGACGTAAGGAAGGCCCGTCACTTTTTTAAGCCACCAACCAATAGGGCCTGTCGGCATTCCGAAAAACACTAACGCTGAGTCGGCCTTGACCTGACGGGCTAGTCCAGGCGCGATGAATAGGGCGTGCGCCATAAACATCAGCATTTCTGGAATTGAACAGCGGTCTTGCCGCCGTCTCGCGGCCCAAATCCGGTAGACCTGAACGCCTCTGTCATTATCTCGGCGTGGCAGACTGCCCTGCGCTGCTGTCAGAACCGTAACCTTTGCACCCCGTTTCACCAGGGCACGGCCGATGTGTTGCGTGGCATTGCCGCCACCACCGCCGACCGGCGGATACTCGTAGTTCAGAAAGAGAAAGCTTGGAGGTCGCGGCGCGGACATGGCTCTTCTGTGGTTAAGCGTTAAGACGCGAAGCGTTGTCGCGGCGGAAGTAGCAGACTATACCCGACTTTCTCAAGCGCGAACCGTCTAACCCGAAGGTTGTCGACAAGATGTGGTCAAACCGCTCACTCGTTTTTGTGACTAAAGTAGCCGTTAGTGCTGGGTTGCTAATTTTCATTCTGCGGCGGCTCGATTTGGCTGCGGTTGGGGAGGCCTTGGGTCGATTAACCGCAGAAACCCTCATCGTCGCTGCGGGCCTTTATGTCCTCGCGCATGCTCTCAATGGCCTAAAATTACAGATGCTGATGACCGATCGACCGCTGGCTGATCTGGTTCGCTACACCTTTGTTGCTCTCTTCTATGGCACCGTATTGCCGGGGCAATTGCTGGGGGATGCCATGAAGGCCTTCCGTTTGGTTCGGCCAGGTGATGATGGTGCCACGGTTGTTGCGGCGGTGGTGGTGGATAAGATTACTGGCCTGGCGGCTTTGGTCCTTATTACTGGCGTGGCGCTTTTGATTGATCCGAGCGGCTTTCCAGACGCTTTTCCAGCGCTATCCTTCGCTCTTTTGGCCGGTCTTGTGCTAGCGCTTCTATTGCCAATTGTTATGCCCAGTGTTCCCAGTCTGCTCGATAATGCTCTTGGTCGATTTCTCCGTGCATGGCGCGCCTCAGCCCAGGATTGGGGCCCCTTGTTTGCATCGCTTTTTACTGGGATCGCGTTTCAGCTACTTGCGGTCATTGTCGTCGCCTATATCGGAACAGGAATTGGCATAAGTTTGTCATTCCCGGCCTGGATTGCGGTCGTTGGCCTGGTGTCTCTCGTGCTGTTGTTGCCGGTGACCGTGGCCGGAGTCGGCTTGCGTGAAGGTGGGCTGGTAATTTTGCTTGGCTTTGTGGGAGTCGCGCCGGCAGATGCTGTCGCCCTCTCATTTGCTTTACTGGGGTACACGTTATTTGGCGCTTTGCTTGGCGCTTTAGCTGATTTCACTGGGCGAAAAAGCTAATGGCTAGGCGATTCGTTTTGTTGGCGATAGTCGTTGATACAAACCTTTCCTCGACTGCGCGGCCACATCACTGTACAAGTCGATCTTCATGATCACCTAAGGTGACTCGCCGAGCCGGCAGTCACCTTATTTATTTAGTAAGGAGCGCACTCTGTTGGGCCGCGCTGCAATCTGCAGTTATCCTGGCCTCGCATTGAGCTTGCTCTTTGCTCTTTCGAAGGAGATATCTTGTGAGTCATCACAAATTTAAAGTTGGGCAACACGTAAAGTTTGATGCGCCGTCAATCAGAATGACGACGCGCGTTGCTGATCCTGATGCTCCGAAAGAAAATTACGAAATCATGCAGTTGCTGCCACCTGATGGCACGACGCTGCAATATCGGATTCGGGGCGGCGCGATTGGCCATCACCGGGTTGTTGCGGAAACCGAAATTGATTTGGTCTCCCCAGAATCTTAATTCGTTCTTGAACCGCAAGCCGGTTCACCTAAACGACTAAGACTGTTTTCTCACCGTTATAATCAATGGCGTCCAGCCTTGCAGGGCGATGATGATGCTTGCCGCTAAATGATTGAGTTTTAGTGTTGCTACAAGTTTCACAAGCCGACCAACTTTTCCCAGCGCCATCCAGCGCCCCACGGCGGCATCCCCCATGCGTTCACGAAAGACATCCTGACCCAGGCCTATAATCTCCAGCGGTGTTGATTCCGCGATCTCAATAAGTGCTCGACGAGCCCAAACAGGGTTAACCTCCGTCCGAATGGTGGCAGCGAAAGCTGGGTCCTTGCCGTATACGGTTTTCATCCACCAGCAAAAGAACCGATTAGAAAAAATTGGTGGGTGGAAGGCTGCGTAGTGTCCGTCGAAGTATGAAAAATAATTCGGGCAAACGATCTGAACGATGCCTCCCGGCTTAACAACCCGAATCGCTTCCCGCAAAACTTTGGCAGGCTCGGCTGTATGCTCGAGAACATTTGACGAATAAACAATATCAAAGTGATCGTCGTCGAAGGGAAGGTTTTCACCCGTTGCACCCACGATCTTTAATGGGTCCAAATTGTTTGCCGAGATTAAATCACGCGCGATAGCGGCAGATTCCCCAAAGCCTTCGCCCTCCGGTTCGACAGCCGTGCCCTCGATCCCGAAGTGTTTCGTCCACACAATATGTGTTACTCCGCATCCCGCGCCGATTTCTAGAACGCGTTTTCCATCTATATCGGTAACCCGTTGTAAGATTGTGGCGGCCTCTAGCGCGCGCGCGGGATCAAGTGTGTCTGCCGCAAATTGATCTGGATCCAGACCTTGAAGTGGCTCGAAGTAGACGCCCTGACTTTCACGAACGCGGGAAAAGGCCTCGTCGGTTATGAGGCAGTCTGGCGTGGATATGCTGTCTGCATTGATCATGCTGAAGCTTTTAGGCCATGAGACAACGCCATCCAACACCATAAGGCGGAGCGGTCATCACGCCCACTAGACGTATGGCCGGTCCAGCGGCCCTTTAGCCAAGAAGCATCGGTGTGTGGAACCGTCGTATCGGGTGGATCCATGCTGCGTAGCCATCGTGATAACGGAATTCCAAACCCTTTCTTTTTACGATTTAAAATATCACCAGGGAGTCTTTCTTTAAGAGCGCGCTTCAGAATCCACTTTGTCGCGCGTCCCTTTAACTTGGCTTGCCATGGCAGGCGTTGAGCAAAATCCGCGACGCCGTTTGCAAGAAAAGGGCTTCGCACTTCAAGGCCGACGGCCATGCTCGCCCTATCCGTTTTAGTCAGAATTCCATCTGGCAAATAGTAACGGGTGTAAAAATCGAGTGTCTTGTCGACAAGGTGTGGGCTTGGGCAACTTTCCCATGCTGCAATGGCTTCGCTGTATAGGGCTTCGGCCGCGACCGGTTCACGAAAGAGGTCGCTGATGTCTTCAGGGCTTAAGGCCCCTAGCCAACGTGGGTTCCATTGGCTTCTTGGGTGTTTCAATCCGCGTAGTCCGCGGTTCAGCACGAAATCAAAACTCATATTGGCATCAGAGCGCGGGAGCCAACTGGCGATATGTTTTATTGCGTCGTGTACAGGCTGTGGCACGGCTTTGTCGTATAGGGCGGCTCGGTTGAGAATCCTAAATGGGTCGTAGCCGGCGAATAGTTCGTCACCACCGTCACCGGATAGCGCCACGGTCACGTGTTTGCGTGCAAAAGCACAGAGAAGGTGTGTTGGCAATATTGATGGGTCGCCTTGCGGTTCATCGAGCTTTGACAACAACGGGGCGAGGCTACTCTGAGCGGCGTCTAGGTCGCATATTTCTACATGGTGGGTGCTGCCGACGCGCAATGCCATCTCTTCGGCCCATGGCGATTCATCAAAACTGGTTTCCCTAAATCCGATAGAAAACGTGTCTAAGGTTGAGGGCTGTCTTACGTCTGCGGCGCACGACAGGATGGCGCTGGAGTCAACGCCCCCAGACAAAAACAGTCCTAGTGGCACATCAGAGTCCAAACGCGACGTTACGGCGTCGCTTAACGCAGACTCTAACTCTGAAGCCCAGTCGTCTGGAGTTCCAGGAAGTGTGTTTTGGCCGTCGAGAGAAAATCGCCAGTACGTATCTGTTTGCACGGATAGAGTCTTTGCATCGACGGTAAGATGTTCGCCCGGTAGGAGTTTTGAAACGCCTTCGTAGGGTGTGTGTGGCGCGGGAAAAAAACCATGAGCAAAAAATTTCTGAAGACCAATTTTTGAAACGCTAGCCTGTTTTAAGGAAGGGTGTTCCAGTACCGCGGTGAGTTCTGAACCAAAAACAAAGGCATCTGATAGATCCGCATAATAAAGTGGTTTTTCCCCAAAGCGGTCTCGGGCCAATGTGACGGTGCTTTTGTTTCGATCGTAAATTGCGAGGGCGAACATGCCGTCGATTCGAATGAACAGATCGCAACCCCATTCTTTCCAGCCATGCACCAAGACTTCCGTATCTGCGTGGTTCGATGTGAAATGGTGGCCGAGTTTCTCAAGTTCTGCACGGAGGGCGCGGTGGTTGTAGATCAGGCCATTGAAAACAACAGCCACGGTGCCTTCAGAATCCCACATTGGCTGTGGGCCGCCGGATGGGTCTAGAACAATGAGGCGGCGATGGCCCAGGTAAACCGGGGCGTGATGGTCGCGATAATATCCTTCGCCATCAGGCCCGCGATGAACTAATGCCGCTGTCATCGAGCGCAGTACGTCTTCGTCGCCGCTGCCGACGAATCCAGCTAGGCCACACATAAGCGATGACGGTTTAATGTCACGGATTGTCGTCCATGTTTATGCTGTGGCGCACAGTATATTGCCGCTTGCCTTGAGATTCGAAGTAAACACGAACCATGACCTCGGCGAGTAGCCCCATGAGAATGCACATCACGCCCGTGATGAATCCCAACGTGAATAATAGGGGCAGCGGTGTTTCAACGAACGACGTGTTCTCAAACCACTTCAGGTACAGCGCCCACAGACCAGCGACAAACGAGATTCCAAAAAAACTAAATCCAACGGTTCCGAAGATATAAATCGGTTTCGCTTCGTATTGGGTTAGGAACTTGACGACCAACAGATCGAGAAGAACCTTGAAAATGCGACTGAGTCCGTATTTAGAGACCCCTCTCTCTCGGGCGCGATGGCTGACTGCTATTTCCGCAATCTTCGCGCCTTGCCAATGGGCATAAATTGGGACGAAGCGATGCATTTCGCCGTAGAGACGGAAGTCTTCCAAAACATCGCGGCGGTAGGCCTTAAGAGTACAGCCGTAGTCTTTCAAGCGTACGCCTGAGACCCAGGAAATGATCCAGTTGGCAATACGGGACGGGAGAACGCGTGACCAAAATGTGTCCTGGCGATCCTTACGCCAGCCGGAGACAACACCAAAACCTTCGTCCAGTTTTTTGAGTAGCTTACCAATATCAGCTGGGTCGTTCTGTAGGTCGCCATCCATGGGCACGATAACATCGCCCTTGGCATGGTCGATGCCAGCCATCATGGCTGGTGTCTGTCCGGCATTACGCTTGAAATGCAGGACCTTAAAGCGGGCGTTGTCCGTCGCTATGCCAGATAGTTTTTCGGCCGTGTCATCCGTTGATCCATCATCAACAAAGATTACCTCGTAGGGGCGATCCAAGGCATCTAACGCGGGAGTTAAAGCCTCACAGAGGGGCGTGACGTTATCGCCTTCGTTGAATAACGGAATAATGACGGATACCAGACCCGAATTCTCACTCACTTGATTTTGCACCACTGAGGGTAGCCCCGTTACCGATGTCGTTTAGATAAGTATGAAAGGTTATTTGCGTTATGTCCAAGGACCGTGACGCCGAGTATCCGAGCTACAAATCACACTTTGCGGTCATGTTGGTCAATACGCCACCGGTTTGGTTGTCAACGATGTGCTGAGCAAACCCTGTGAAGCTGCTTTGCATTTCCAGGTTCAAATGGAATTGGGTGCTATCTGGCGTCCCACCAAAAAACTCAACGAGATCGCTCACAAAAACGAAACTGGAGGTGTTCGGGGCTATATCGGACGTCAGACTGAAATTACCTAAACTCGAACCATCTCGGGCGTCCTTAACCACGAACGTGGGTTTGGCAGCCGATGATCCAGAATTATAGACGAGGAGATAGCTTGGATAGCCGTTGATGATGGATGTGTGCACATTGCCGATATCTTGGACCGAGTTGGCCAAGCCATTACCGCAGCCAGAATAATTGGTCAGTGACCCGCCTTCCGGATTCCACAATACGTGCTGAACGTAACCACTAAACGTGGCGTCTGCGTGCAGGGTGTAGCTTTGTGTATCGCCTGCCGCTGGTGTGATTTGGGGAGAGGCATCGTTCTCGATGGTCTCCATGCTAAATTGAACGGAAGCTCCAGCAGGAATGGAGCGAGTGAACCGGCCCACTATTTCACCGGTCAAGTCGTCAACAACGTCCGCGACCACAGAGCCAGCGCCAACGCTGGAGTTGTAAAACCGAATGTTGCTTTGTGCTTTCGTCCGATTTGATCCGAAAACACCGGCAACGACACGGCCAGACACGGTGCTTGTGGCGCCGCTACCTAATGCATCCAAGGCCGCGCCAACATCAATGAGTGGCGTCGTCCAACTCCACGTTGATAGGCTGGTCGCTGTGCCCGTGCTCTCTAGTGCAAATTCAATTTCGTCTGCGGTGGCGGTGGTGTTGGCTGATTTTAAGAGGGCAATAGCTCCGGCCACATGTGGGGTCGCCATTGAGGTTCCAGAAAAAACGGCATAGCTGTTGTTGGGAACGGCGGAGCGTATTTGGACACCGGGCGCCAGAACGTCCACCATATCAGCATGATTTACGGTGTTATCAGGCACAGTAATAATGACCGAGCTCACCGTGATGGCCGTCGAAATGCATCCAGGGTTTTCTACTTCTCCAACTGCTTCTGCGTTGCCTGCGGCTATGGCTGTGAGTACGCCCAGGCTGCGCAGAGTATCGATGGCCGTTTTATGAATATTATTATCGCATGGCGTGTCGGTCAGTTCTGCCCCAAGACTCATATTTGCGGCTGCAATGGTCATTGTATCAGTGAGATCGATAACATGGTTGAGCGCTGCCA
>Ga0055584_100000975_pt1 | contig 27703 bp, 20 predicted proteins | sample OSDHelmetaG_FD_58716 | JGI IMG/M metagenome (GOLD analysis project Ga0055584, IMG submission 58716) | Pelagic marine sediment microbial communities from the LTER site Helgoland, North Sea, for post-phytoplankton bloom and carbon turnover... | ecosystem: Environmental > Aquatic > Marine >...
AGTCTTCAGGCGAAATGACTGCTGTTGCCAGTCATTGCCCACCAGCATCTGTCATTCCCACTCAATTGTTGCCGGTGGTTTTCCCGAAACGTCATACACTACCCGTGACACGCCATCTACTTCGTTGATAATCCGACTCGACACCAGTTCCAACAGCTCATACGGCAGGTGCGCCCATTTTGCAGTCATAAAATCTACCGTCTGAACTGCACGCAATGCGATCACATGAGCGTAGCGACGCTGATCACCCATGACACCAACCGAGCGCACTGGCAAATACACGGCGAAGGCCTGGCTGACCTTTTCATACCAGTCGTGTCGATGCAGCTCTTCGATAAAGATGGCATCCGCGCGACGCAACACATCTGCATAATCTGCGCGTACTTCACCGAGAATTCGAACCCCTAGGCCGGGGCCAGGGAAAGGATGGCGAAATACCATTTCCCTAGGTAAGCCGAGTTCCAAACCTAGAACTCGCACTTCATCTTTGAACAATTCCCGCAGCGGTTCGACCAAGGCCATGCGCATCGTGTCAGGCAGGCCGCCAACATTGTGATGCGATTTGATCACATGCGCTTTACCCGATGCGGCGCCGGCCGATTCGATAACATCTGGGTAGATAGTGCCCTGTGCCAGGAATCGAACATTGTCGAGGGCTTTTGCTTGTTCATCGAACACTTCAATGAACTGCGCGCCAATGACCTTGCGTTTCGCCTCTGGGTCGGTGACTCCAGTGAGTGCGTCTAAAAACCGCGAGCATGCATCAACTCGGGTAACTTTGACGCCCATATGCTGCGCAAATGTGGCCATCACTTGGTCGCCCTCACCCAGACGTAGCAGACCATTGTCCACAAAGATGCAATGCAATCGCTCACCAATTGCACGATGCAATAGCGCCGCTACCACCGAGGAGTCAACGCCGCCGGACAGACCCAGCACAACTTGCTCGTCACCGACCTGCGCGCGCATACGTTCGACCGCATCATCAATGATGTTGCTTGGTGTCCAAGCAGATTGACAGCCGCACACAGCGTGCACAAAACGACCTAATATCTGCGCTCCGCATTGCGTATGGGTAACTTCGGGGTGGAATTGCAAGGCATAGTAATGGCGCTCACTGTCCATCATCGCGGCGAGCGGCGCATTGGCCGAGGCAGCGACCGCGTGGAAACCAGGCGGCAGCGCGTCCACCCGATCACCATGACTCATCCAGACATTCAGCTGTGCACCCACATCGGCGTCGGCGCTCGCATCGGTGTTTAGGCCATCGAGTAGTACACATGCGGCAGTTTGTTGGATCTGCGCGTGCCCAAATTCGCGCTCGGCCGAACCACTAACTGCGCCACCGAGCTGCGCAGCCATAGCCTGCATGCCGTAACAAATGCCCAAAACGGGTTTGCCACTATCGAGCACTGCTTGCGGGATTCTGTAAGTAGTTGCGTCGTAAACCGACTCGGGTCCGCCGGAAAGTACATAGCCGCGTGCTGCGAACGCAGAAATCCGGCTGGGGTCCACATCAAATGGCAAGATTTCACAATACACGCCCGCTTCACGTACACGGCGCGCAATAAGTTGCGTGTACTGCGAGCCAAAATCCAGGATCAGGATCGCATCAGCATGAATATCGTTGCTCATTAAAACCTACTCGTAATTGCTGTTGAAGACTCAGCGGACACGCTTCGCTATGCTCAGCACAGGCGGCAGCGCGAATCAGCTGACTCACGCACGCGCGCTTGTGCAAACCGTGCGCGCGGTGCCGGGGTCGGCATATGCGGACATCGCCATCCAGACATCGAAAACCGCGCGCTAACTACACTTAGTTGCGGGTTTGGTAGTTCGGCGCCTCTTTAGTAATGGTCACATCGTGTGGATGGCTTTCGCGCATACCAGCACCGCTAACCTTCACAAACCGCGCGCGCTCACGCAGCGCAGCCAAGTTCTCGCTGCCGGTGTAACCCATGCTTGCACGTAAGCCGCCAACGAGTTGCCCCACCACAGCTGACAGCGCGCCCTTGTACGGCACACGCCCTTCAATGCCCTCGGGCACAAGCTTTTCAAGTTCTTGCACGCCATCTTGAAAGTATCGATCGCTGGATCCGTTGGATTGCGACATTGCCCCGAGCGAGCCCATGCCGCGGTACGACTTATAGGTGCGCCCCTGAAACAGTTCCACATCGCCCGGCGCTTCTTCAGTACCTGCAAACAAGCTGCCGATCATGACAGTCCATGCACCTGCGGCGAGCGCTTTGGCGATATCACCTGAGTAGCGGATGCCGCCATCAGCAATTACTGGCACCGTCCCATCTAGCGCGCTAGCGACTTCGTCGATAGCGGTTAGCTGTGGTACACCGACACCCGCAACTATTCGGGTGGTACAAATTGAGCCCGGTCCGATGCCTACCTTGACCGCGTCCACGCCAGCATCAGCCAAGGCCTTGGCCGCGTCGCCGGTGGCAATATTGCCGCCGACAATCTGCGCCGAATTGTAGTTGCGCCGGATCCAGCGCACACGCTCCAACACACCATGGGAGTGACCGTGCGCGGTGTCGACAATAACCACATCTACGCCCGCGTCCATCAGCGCTTCAACACGTGCCTCGGTATCAGCCCCGGTGCCAACGGCGGCGCCAACGCGCAACTGTTCCTGGCTGTCTTTGCATGCGAACGGATACTCCGACGCCTTTTGTATGTCTTTGACAGTTACCAGGCCACGCAATTCGTGGCGCTCATTAACAACCAGCACCTTTTCAATGCGGTGATGATGCAGTAGCGCCTGAATTTCGCCCTTAGATGCCCCTTCTGGAACAGTCACCAAGCGCGCCTGTGGCGTCATGATGGAGCTGACTGGTGCGTCAAGATGCGTCTCAAAGCGCAAGTCGCGGCTGGTGACAATCCCGACCAAGGCCGGACCATCAACAACCGGAACGCCAGAGATTTGCCGACCACGGGTGAGCGCAATAACGTCGCGAATACTGGTGTCTGGTGTGACGGTTATCGGGTCTTTGATGACCCCGCTTTCGTATTTTTTAACCTCACGCACTTGCGCGGCTTGTGCTTCCACATCCATGTTCTTATGGATGATCCCAATGCCACCATCTTGGGCGAGTGAGATCGCCAAGCGTGCTTCAGTCACAGTGTCCATCGCGGACGCGACAATAGGGATATTCAGCGTGATTTCGCGCGTAAGCTGGGAGGCTAAGCTCACCTCGCGCGGTAATACGTCAGAATAGGCGGGAACAAGCAACACATCGTCAAATGTGAGGGCTTCCTGTATGGAGCGCATGACTAGTCTCGACAGCCCAAAATTGACGATTCATTATACGGGACACTTATCCGCTGTTGCACGCTCTATCTGGATCTTGATTTAGGATGCCCAAAAACCCCGCGAACTTGCACCGCACATCGTCAACTGGCTCCGCCGCTACTGCACCACCACGTGAGGTCTGGAGCGTCAGTCGTTTGAACTTGGAAGTGCGAGCCCTGATCGATTCAGGCTTGGGTCATGTGTGGATCGAAGGCGAAATCTCAAACTTCGCCCACCCACGCTCAGGTCATATGTACTTCTCGTTAAAAGACTCGAACTGCCAGGTGCGCTGTGCGATGTTTCGCGGCCAAAATTCTCGCTTGCAGTTCACCCCAGCCAACGGTCAGCAGGTCTTATTGCGAGGCCGCGCCGGCTTGTACGCCGAGCGTGGAGAATTCCAGATTGTCGCGGATTATATGGAAGAAGGCGGCGTTGGGGCCTTGCGCCGCGCATTCGATGCACTCAAAACACGCCTTAGTGAAGAAGGTTTGTTTGATGCTGAGCGCAAACAAGCGCTGCCTCAGTTCGTGCGCCAAGTCGGCATACTCAGCTCATCGACCGGCGCCGCGTTGCACGACATTCTTACAACTCTAAAGCGGCGCTATCCGGCCTTACCGGTCATTGTCTACCCAGTACCGGTGCAAGGTACGCAAGCACCGCCGGCCATCATTCGTGCCCTCGATGTTGCACAGCAACGACGCGAATGCGATGTACTCATCATCGCGCGCGGTGGTGGTTCACTCGAAGATTTATGGGCGTTCAATGATGAAGCGGTCGCCCGCGCGATTGCTGCGTGCGCGATCCCAATCGTCGCCGGCATCGGTCACGAAGTTGACTACACCATTGCTGATTTTGCAGCAGATCTGCGCGCCGCCACGCCAACCGCCGCCGCCGAGGCAGTGAGCCCGGATAGCGACACACTACGCTTGCGTGTCAATGCGCTGCGCCACCGTACCGTGCGCAATACCAATCAAGCGCTAGCGCAGCATCGGCGCGCTATTGACGCTGTCCGTCGGCGTCTCAAACACCCCGCGACCCGTGTGCAAGAGCTGACCCAGCGATCAGATTTGTTAATGCTAAGACTGCAGCGCGCACTAGAAACACGCATGGCAGCAATGCGCAGTAAACATGCGCAACTGGCCAGCGCCATCGAGCGCCATCACCCAGCTGCGCGGCTGGCCAACCTGCGCTTACGCTCTTCACAAGCGCGCAAACGCCTCGACCAAGCAATGCACCATTCGCTTCTTGCGCGAACCGCGCAACTCGATAGCGTGCGGCGAACGCTGCGCAGTGTCGGCCCGGGGGCGACGCTGGCACGTGGTTATGCGGTTGCTATGGATTCAGCAAGTGGCGCTATTCTTCGTAATGCCACCGACACCAAAGCGGGCACCAAGATCACAGTGCAGCTCGCCACTGGCGAACTGTTATGTACCGTCGACGCGGCGCGCGAAGGCCCACGTTAGGGCAACGCGGTTTTCAATAGCGTAACGCGTACCACAACATGCCCAGATGCTCGTGCATAATCCTGCGAGCAAGCGACAAGGCATCGGTCGATGGGATCCAGCCGAGTGCACCGTAATCGCCATCACCAAGGGTCGGATGAATAGTCCCCGCTGGCACCACGCTAAAGCCCGCGCGCTCGAACATGACCACGCTGCGCGCGAGATGATATGCGTGCGTCACCAACACAATTCGCGTAATGCCTTGCGCTTGCAACATCGCGAAAGATTTAAACGCATTATCAGCTGAGTTCTGCGCTTCGCCTTCCACCCAGCGCACTGGGACATGCAACTCTTGCTCTAAGGCCTCGCGCATTAGTTGCGCCTCGGAAAGCGCTTCACCGAACACACGACCACCAGTGACCAATATCGGCAAGTCGGTAATTTTGTGTACGCGTGCGCCATAACGCACACGCACCCAGGTTTCCTGGTTAACCGTGTCGCGACCACCATATTCGGGCGCGGCTGGATAACGACCGCCGCCCATGATGACGATCGCTTGCGCACCACTCGCTTTCAGTGCGGCATCGGTGGTCACCGTATGTTTGGACAGATCACTAGCAAACGGTGACACGATGTTAAAAATGCTCAGCACAACGAGCGGCACGAAGCCAAGCAACGCGCAGGTCATGCCAAATTTTTGCCGGCGCCAAAGCAACAACAAACCCAAGGCTATCAGCGCATAGTTCCACACGGGCGGGTAAATCAGCGCAGCAATGGTCTTGACCGTCAGCGTGTCCACAGTAGGCTTCTCAGTGTCTGCTGGTTACGCGACAGCCTGGCCAGAGGCCTGTAAATCTGCGTGATAAGACGATCGCACCAACGGGCCACTGGCCACACTGTCAAAACCGAGACCGCGCGCGATGCGACCCAAAGCGGAGAACTCGATCGGTGGCATGTAACGCTCGACCGGCAGATGGAAGCGACTCGGTTGTAAATACTGCCCCAAGGTAACCATGTCGCAATCGTGTGCGCGTAAATCCTTAAGAACCTCAACGATTTCATCATTGCGCTCACCCAAACCAATCATGATCCCGGACTTGGTCACGACTTTTGGATGGGCCGCCTTAAATTGCTTTATCAGATCGAGTGACCATTGGTAGTCCGCACCCGGGCGTGCACGGCGATACAATCGTGGCACGGTTTCGAGGTTGTGATTAAACACGTCCGGTGGTGCCGCCGCCAGTGCGTCCAATGCGCGGCGCATACGACCGCGAAAATCGGGCACCAGTACCTCGATCCGAACCTCTGGGCTGCGCGCACGCACCGCGGCGATGCAGTCAGCAAAATGACCGGCTCCGCCATCGCGAAGATCGTCTCTGTCAACGGATGTGATCACTACATAGCGCAATCGCATCGCGGCTACCGCATCGGCAAGATGCGATGGCTCAGCCGTATCAATAAAACCACCCGGTTTGCCGTGAGCCACATCGCAGAAAGGACAGCGACGCGTGCACATGTCACCGAGGATCATGAAGGTGGCGGTGCCGTGCGTGAAGCATTCACTTAAGTTGGGACAAGACGCTTCCTCACAAACTGTGTGCAGCTTTTGTTCACGCAACAGTGCTTTGAGGTCTCGCACCGCCTCAGTGCCGGGCGCCTTCACACGTATCCATGACGGCTTGCGCGGTAATCGCCCGGTGCTCGGTTCGACTCGAATCGGATTGCGCGCGGTCTTGTTCTCGCCGCGTTGCAAGCGCACCTCGACACTCGGAGACTCAAGCGCAGAGGCTGTGACCTGAGCACTGCTGGGCGCGCTAGCTGGTTCTAGTGTTTCAGATGACATGAGTGATCCTTGTGCAAAAAAATCCGATCTGCCCAGCACGGCCACATGACCAAATGCGCCCTTAAATGGGCCCCCATCGGTTCACGATCTTGCAAAACAGTTCCGCCGTGCGTTCCGCGTCGTATATAGCGGAATGTGCATCGCGTTGATCCCAACTTATGCCAGCGGCCTGTACCGCACGCGCAAGCACCGTCTGACCGTAAGCCAGTCCGCCCAATGTGGCGGTGTCGAACGTGGTAAACAAGTGAAACGGATTACGTTTGAATTTACAGCGCTCGACCGCGGCTTTCAAAAACGACAAATCAAACGCTGGATTGTGGCCAACCAGCACCGCACGGGTGCAACCTGTCTCCTTCGCGAGGTGGCGCACAGGCGTTAGGACTTTTTGCAGCGCCTCCTTCTCCGGCACCGCGAAGCGCAAAGGGTGGTCTGGAATAATGCCGTTAAAATCGAGCGCCGCCTGTTCGATGTTGGCACCTGGAAACGGGTCAACATGGCTCGAAAACGTCTCGTGTGGATGCCATCGTCCGTGCGCATCCACGCTTAAGGTAACGATGGCAATTTCCAGCATTGCGTCCGTTTCTGAGTTAAACCCACCGGTCTCAATATCTACAACCGCCGGTAAAAAACCACGAAAACGCGCGGCAATTGGATGAATTTCAGGCACTGGGTTGGGTTGTCCATCGAATCGTAATGGCGCCATTGTACCCGTACTGTTTTGCAGCGCGACTATTGCGCCACCGACGGCGCCCAGCGCACACGCTTCGGGGCCTAAGTGATGATGCGTAATCATCAGCCTATACTGAACGCCATCGCGTGCGCCTCTGTCACAGACAATGGGCTCACATTTGCGTGGATTATGCTCAAGCGCATCCCAGAGATACAACTCGGCCAAGGCCGAGATGGACCTCGGCTGTGCTGGTCAAACGCTACAACGCGCGCACGACCTGCATAGTTAGAGAATAAGCGCCAATAAGAAGTTCAAAGGAAGCAAGTCTTATGGTCACTCGCCCAGACATGACTGATATCGACCCACAAGAGACACTTGAGTGGGTCGAATCCCTGGAGTCCGTGCTCGATCGGGACGGCCCCGAACGCGCCCACTTTCTGCTCCAGCACTTGATAGATGAAGCGCGGCGCGCGGGCACGCATTTGCCGTATTCGGCTAACACCGCATACCTCAATACAATTCCCGAAGCGCATGAGCAACACACACCCGGTGATCCTGCAGTGGAGTGGCGAATACGCTCGTTAATCCGCTGGAACGCGCTAGCGATGGTGGTGCAAGCAAACCGCATGAGCTCCGAACTCGGCGGCCATATCGCCAGCTTCGCGTCCAGCGCGACGCTCTACGACGTTGGCTTCAATCACTTTTGGCACGCGCCCAGCCCCGGACACGGCGGTGACATGGTGTTCGTACAAGGCCACTGCGCACCAGGCATCTACGCGCGAGCCTACCTGGAAGGCCGGATCCCAGAAGAACAGCTGCACAAATTTCGCCAGGAAGTTGATGGTGGCGGTCTATCTTCTTACCCTCATCCGTGGTTGATGCCTGATTTTTGGCAGTTCCCCACGGTTTCCATGGGGCTCGGCCCGCTGATGGCCATCTACCAAGCGCGATTCATGCGCTACATGGACAACCGAGGCATGATTGACGCGACCAAACGTAAAGTCTGGGCGTTTATGGGTGACGGTGAGATGGATGAGCCGGAATCACTTGGCGCCATCACGCTGGCCTCGCGCGAGTCGCTAGACAACCTCGTGTTCGTGATCAATTGCAACTTGCAGCGCCTGGATGGCCCGGTGCGTGGCAACGGCAAGATCATCCAAGAACTAGAAGCCGCATTTCGTGGCGCCGGCTGGAATGTAATCAAAGTCATTTGGGGCTCCTACTGGGATCCGCTGTTGCTGCGTGACACCAAGGGCTTACTGAAGAAGCGCATGGAAGAAGCGGTCGACGGCGAATACCAGAACTTCAAAGCCAAAGGCGGCGCATACACTCGCGAGCACTTCTTCGGCAAATACCCGGAACTGAAAGAGATGGTCTCCAACATGTCGGATGACGACATCTGGCGCTTAAATCGCGGCGGCCACGATCCGCATAAAGTCTATGCTGCATACGCCGCAGCCGAAGCGCATACCGGCCAACCCACTGTGATCCTCGCCAAGACCGTCAAAGGCTACGGCATGGGCGAGGCCGGCGAAGGGCAAAATATCACCCACTCACAGAAAAAGATGGGTGAAGACGCGCTAAAGGCCTTCCGCGACCGCTTCGACATTCCCATCTCCGATGACGACATCGCTGATGCGCCGTTTTATCGGCCGCCCGAAGATAGCCCAGAGATTCGCTATATCACCGAGCGTCGCCAAAGCCTCGGCGGCTATTTGCCGCAAAGACGCAGAGACGCGGAGCCACTGGAAGTGCCGCCACTCGAAGCCTTTGACACCTTGCTACAAGGCAGTGGCGAGCGCGAGATCTCCAGTACCATGGCATTCGTACGGCTGCTCACCAGCTTGGTACGGGACAAGAAAATCGGCAAAAACATCGTGCCGATAGTGCCGGACGAAGCGCGCACATTCGGTATGGAAGGCTTATTTCGCCAGCTCGGGATTTACTCCTCCAAAGGCCAGCTGTACGAACCACAAGATGCTGACCAGCTGATGTATTATCGTGAGGATAAGAAAGGCCAAATCCTGCAAGAAGGTATCAACGAGGCAGGTGCAATGTCCTCTTGGATCGCTGCCGGCACCGCGTATTCAAACCACGGTATCAACATGGTGCCGTTCTACACTTTCTATTCAATGTTCGGCTTTCAGCGCATTGGCGATTTGGCCTGGGCTGCGGGTGACTCCCAAGCCCGCGGCTTTCTGATGGGCGGCACCGCCGGGCGCACAACCTTGGCCGGTGAAGGTTTGCAGCACGATGACGGCCATAGCCATCTATTCGCCGCCAACATTCCAAACTGTATCGCGTACGACCCTACCTACGCGTATGAATTGGTCGTAATTGTTCAAGATGGTCTAAGGCGCATGTTTGCCGAGCAGGAGAACATCTTCTATTACATCACCATCATGAACGAGAACTATGCCCAGCCGCCGCTGCCCGATGGCGTACGCGACGGCATCATTAAAGGCATGTATTTACTGCAATCGGCCGAGCCCAACCCGAAGCGCAAGCGCGTGCAACTGATGGGCTGCGGCACGATATTGCGTGAAGCAATTGCTGCCGCGGAACTGTTGCGCGATTTTGACATTGACGCCGACGTGTGGAGCGCAACCAGCTTCACGGAGCTGCGCCGTGAAGGTCAAGAAATTGAGCGCTGGAATGTTATGCATCCAGAAGATAAGCCGCGCGAGACTTACATCGGTGGCTTGTTGAGCGGCCATGCAGGCCCGGTCATCGCGACATCTGATTATACGCGCCTATTTGCTGACCAAATCCGACCCTACGTTACCCAGCGATTTGTCGCACTGGGAACGGATGGCTACGGGCGTAGCGACGTTCGCACCAAATTACGTGACTTCTTCGAGGTCGACCGACGCTATATCGCCATTGCGGCGCTCAAGGCACTAGTGGACGACGGCGAACTCGAACCTCGAGTTGTGACACAAGCGCTACAGCGCTTTGCCATCGACATCAGTAAACCCAACCCGCTGACGGTTTGAAGCCCAGTTAAGGAGAACGTTCGATGGCACGTATCGAAATTCGCGTACCAGACATTGGGGACTTCGACAGTGTCCCGGTCATAGAAATTGCGGTTGCCGTAGGGCAACACGTTGAGGCCGAGGAACCACTCATCACGCTCGAAAGTGACAAGGCCACAATGGACATACCGGCGCCGCAAAGCGGCACGCTGGTGGAATTGCACGTCGCAGTTGGGGACTCGGTTGCGCAAGGCACGCTGATCGCCTCGCTGGAGGAAGACGCGCCTGCGCTAGAAGACACACCACCGCCGCAAGCGGACGAAGATGCGGCACCGCCGCCCGCACAACATGACCACATTGAAGTGACGGTGCCGGACATCGGTGATTTCCAAGACATTCCTATCATCGAGATCCATGTTGCCGCGGGTGACCACGTGCGCGCTGAAGACCCGCTCATCACGCTCGAAAGCGACAAAGCAACTATGGACGTACCAGCACCCGCGGACGGCACCGTACGTGAGCTGTTGGTGCATTTGGGTGATAACGTTTCGCAAGGCGCCGCAATTGCCATAATGGATCCAGATGTTGGCGCCGCGGCAATGTCATCAACTCCGCCACCGGAGCCTTCAGCGACGCCAAAACCGGCAGTACCGACGCCACCAGCTAACGCCAGCCCGCGACCACCTCCGATACCCTTGAGCAGCACTGATAGCGCGGGACGCGCACCCAGCCATGCCACTCCCGCAGTGCGCAGATTTGCCCGTGAACTGGGTGTCGACGCGGCACTCGTCACCGGCACCGGACGCAAAGGCCGGGTGTTGAAAGAGGATGTGCAGCGTTACGTCAAAGATGCCATGTCGAATCCTGGCGGCAAAGATGGTGGCGCAGCGAGCGGCGCGGGAATTCCGCGTATACCGGACATTGACTTTAGTAAGTTCGGTGACGTTGAGGTGCGCGCACTCAGCCGCATTCAACGCGTTAGTGGCCCACATCTGCATCGCGCCTGGCTCAACGTTCCGCATGTGACTCATCACGATGAAGCTGATATCACCGAAATGGAGGCTTTTAGGCAAACTATCAAAGCGGACGCGGCCAAACGCGACTTACGCATTACCGCGCTCGCATTCGTCATGAAAGCGGTTGCCAATGCCTTGCAAGTGTTTCCGAACTTTAACGCCTCGCTGTCATCCGACGGGCAGTCATTAGTGCTCAAGCAGTACTACCATCTAGGCATTGCTGTGGATACGCCGAACGGATTAGTAGTCCCCGTATTTCGAGATGTTGAGCGCAAGAGTATTTACGACCTGGCATCAGAAATGGCTGAAGTCAGTGCCCGTGCGCGTGACGGCAAACTCAGGCCCGACGACATGCAAGGCGGCTGCATGAGCATCTCGAGCCTTGGTGGTATCGGTGGCACCGCCTTCACACCAATAGTGAATGCGCCGGAAGTTGCAATTCTCGGGGTCGCGCGCGCGCGCATGCAACCGGTCTGGGATGGCTCAGCGTTTCAGCCGCGCTTAATGCTACCGCTCGACCTATCGTACGACCATCGCGTCATTGATGGCGCAGCTGCGGCTCGTTTTGTCGCTCATCTCGCAACAGTTCTCGGCGACGTGCGCCGGCTCTTGCTTTAGGTCGAGGAAACGAACCATGGCCACAACAAGCAAAATTGCACTGCCAGACATCGGCGATTTTGACGAAGTCGAAGTCATCGAGATACTGGTATCGGTCGGCGAAACTGTCGAGATTGAACAGCCGCTGGTGACCTTGGAAACAGACAAGGCCAGCATGGATGTACCGAGTACCGAAGCCGGCGTCGTACGATCGATCGCAGTCACTGTCGGTGACCGAATATCACAAGGCTCAATCATCTGCGAGATTGAACCGACGCCGGCAGCCAGTGCCAGCGAGGCGCAACCGGCATCTCCTCCTGATACCGCCCCAGCACCAGCCACAGCACCGCCAGTTAGCGCTGCGCCGGTGCCAGTACAAGCCAGCAACGCTGATGAAATTCACACCGAAGTGTTGGTATTAGGCGCCGGGCCGGGTGGCTATACAGCCGCGTTTCGAAGCGCCGACCTGGGCAAAAAAACTATCTTAGTAGAGCGCTACCCCGCTCTCGGCGGGGTATGTCTAAACGTCGGCTGCATTCCGTCTAAGGCCTTACTGCACACCGCAGCAGTGATCGACGCGGCACGCGAGATAGCCGCCCACGGCGTTTCCTTTGGCGAGCCGACGCTCGACATTGAAAAAATTCGCGGCTGGAAAGATAGCGTTGTCGCGAAGCTCACAAAGGGTCTGGCCGGACTGGCAAGTCAACGCAAGGTACAAGTCATACACGGCGCTGGTGAATTCACCAGCCCGCATACGCTGCGCGTAAGTGGTGCCGATGGCAAGCAAACTATTCGCTTTGAACACGCCATCATCGCCGCTGGCTCCCAGGCCACGCAGATCCCAGTGTTCCCGAATGACGACCCGCGCCTGGTGGATTCAACCGGTGCACTTGAACTCACCGATATTCCAGCACGTATGCTGGTAATTGGCGGCGGTATCATCGGCTTAGAGATGGCCACGGTATACGCCGCCTTAGGCACTCGCATTACCGTAGTTGAGTTGTTGGATGGACTGATGCCTGGAGCGGACAAGGATCTGGTACGCCCGTTACAAAAACGCATCGAAAAGCGCTATGAAAACATTTTCACAGGCACCCGAGTCACCGGCATAAGCAGCACCGACGCCGGGCTCGAAGTTAGTTTTGACGGTCCCAATGCACCCGCAAGCGATGTATTCGACCGCGTCTTGGTAGCGGTAGGCAGACGTCCAAACGGGCTAAATATTGGTGCCGCTGCGGCTGGGGTCGCAGTTCAGGAAAGTGGCTTCATCGAAGTCGATCGACAGCAACGCACCAACGTCGCACACATCTTTGCGATCGGAGACATTGTTGGCCAGCCAATGCTCGCGCATAAAGCGACACATGAAGGTAAGGTCGCCGCCGAGGTCACTGCCGGGCACAAAGCCAGTTTCGACGCACTGACCATTCCGTCCGTAGCGTATACCGATCCTGAGATTGCCTGGATGGGCTTAACCGAAGAACAAGCCAAAGCGGACGGCATCGAATATGAAACAGGCGTGTTCCCATGGGCAGCCAGCGGGCGCGCGCTCGGTATTGGTCGCGATGAAGGATTGACCAAGATTCTGGTCGATCCACAATCACGACGCTTACTCGGCGCCGGCATCGTTGGGCCGCACGCAGGTGATTTGATCGCAGAAGCGGTAGTTGCGCTCGAGCTGGGCGCAGATGCAGAGGATTTAAGTCTGACAATTCACCCGCACCCAACGCTATCGGAAACACTGAACTTTGCCGCCGAGATGGTCGAAGGCACGATAACGGACCTGTATATCCCAAAAAGAAAAAGCAAAAATTAAACCGCTAAGCCCGCCACCTAGGCGCGCCGCCGGCAGCGCCTACAGCCATCGATCAGGTGGCCCTGAGCCTGTGCATAACCACGCAATTTGCGTCTCGGCTCCGGCGCCTATCAGCGCGGAATTTGGGCAGCGCCATTTACACGCCTCAACGAACACACAAGATTGATGGATCCAATGGATAAGGGCATCGTACTCAACACGGAACAGTTCGGCGCAGGGCCAAACCTCGTTATCCTGCACGGGCTATTTGGTTCCGGCACCAACTGGCGCACCTTGGCGCGGCGCTTTGCTGAGCATTATCGGGTGGTGGTAATGGACGCGCGCAATCATGGTCGTTCCGCGCATGCCGCGAGCATAGACTATGCACTGATGTGTAGCGACCTGGTCGTGACAATGGATGCACTCGAAATCAGCTCCGCGCACCTGATCGGCCACAGCATGGGCGGCAAAACCGCGATGTGGACTGCGCTTGAACAGCCGCAACGCGTGCAATCGCTGTTAGTCGCCGACATCGCGCCGGTGAACTACGCGCGTACGCTCGGCCCTGAATTGGCAATCATGCAGGCGCTTAATCTTGATACCATCGAACGTCGCGCCGATGCAGATGCTCTGTTAGCAGCAGAGCTACCAGAGCCGGCACTGCGTGCATTCTTATTGCAGAACCTTGAGATCCGCGAGGGCACCGCCCGGTGGCGACTTAACTTAGAAGCGATTGCTAGCGCGCGTGACAGCTTGGTCGCGTTTCCGCACACCGATAAGACCTACTCCGGCCCGACCCTGTTCCTAAGCGGTGGCACGTCAACATACTTACACTCAGCCCACCAGGCGCAAATCGACGCTCTGTTCCCGAATGTGCAGATGCAATCCCTACCAGGAGCAGGGCACTGGTTACACGCGGAGCAACCCGAGCAGTTTCTGAGTCATGCCCTGCACCATCTGCGCGGCGTGTGAGCAGCATTCGTCGGAACCAAGCGTGGCTGCTTGCAATAGTGCTAGTGACCGGCCTTTTCGCTCCGGTTAATGCGCAAACAACAGTTCCGTTTACGCTACACGACAATATCCAAGAGGCGATTGGACTCGACAAAATTCGCCTACTGGGCGCGATCAGCCTAAGTCCGCTGGCGTCTAAGAATCCAGAAGTTACAGAGCTATCAGGGCTCGCGTGGGATGCTGACGAGCAACTCTTGTATGCGGTAACTGACCGCGGCTATTTGTTGCATTTTCAACCTCAGTTCGAGCACCAAAATTTAGCCAGTGCCAAGCTGCTCAACAGCTTTCAGCTAAAGGACAAGGCAGGTCGAGTGCTGCGCGACAAGAATGCCGATTCGGAAGGCTTGGCGGGCTTGCGCACGCGTAACGGCATCCGTGGTGATTCTGAATTGCTGGTGTCTTTTGAGCGCAACCCGCGGCTACAGACACATACACCCCGTGGGCGTTTCGTACGCGTTAATAAGCACGCTAGCAAACTCGGTCAAAGCACAAACTACCGCAGTGCTAACAAAGGCATGGAAGCGGTTACGGTGCACCCACTGCTTGGCGTGTTGACATCGCCGGAATGGTCGCTGCGAGACGACCCCTTGGAGCAGATTGTAATTTACTCGGCGCGCGGCGAACGCGCGCGCCTGCCGCGCTTACAACACGGCAACGCTGGGCTAGTTGCGCTACAAGCACTTCCAGACGGTAGCCTGCTGATATTGGAGCGCGCACACAGTTGGCTCAGCCTCTCGTTGGTCGTAGAGCTGAGTCGTACCGATATTGTGAGCGCCGACCTGCCGACAAACACTACACTCACACGCGAGCGCCTCGCGCGCTTTGACTCATCATTGGGCTGGCGAGTGGATAACTTCGAAGGCCTGACCCAACACACCGATAAGCGCTACTTCATGGTCAGCGATGACAATGGGTCCGCAATACAGACGACAATTCTCGTCTATTTCGAGCTTCTTTGAATTGCATCACCTTTTGTAGCGACCAGGAGAGCTATATTAGCTACATGAAAGCGCCCCTTCCCATCGCTACCCTAGCGCCCTTAGTACCGATCAATGGCGTTCGCGAAGAGTTACGCGCGCTATTGCTGCCGTACGCGCGCGCCTTAAACATTGCAGCGGGCGCCAGCGCGCAGATCAGCTGCGCCGAAGATTCGGTCTATGTCACCGCAGGCGCAGTTGATGTACGCACAACAGATGGCGTAACTACCAGCTTCGTAGCTGGCGTCAAAGGACGCTTCCCGCTTGCGCATGGACACTCAGCCGAAATAACCAGCGCCGCAGGCGCAACGCTTCTAATCATTGATCGCCGCCGTATCGATACCGTCCTGACCTGGGCTGACTTATTTACAACCGAGCAATACCCTGATGCGTGGCTGGTTCCCATTCTTCAATCCGAATTACTCATGCAACTGCCGCCAGACAACGTCCAGGCCTTGCTGCGTAACGCGCAGGCACGCGAAGTTGCGCCCGGCGCCAGCATCATCAGACAGGACGACCCGGGCGACACTTACTTTCTGGTCCTGGCCGGAGAGTGCAGCGTGTCGCGGGTGGGGGAATCGGGCTTTGAATTGCTCGTAGCCCAACTCGAAGCGGGTCAGAGCTTCGGCGAGGAAGCACTGCTGACGGCGGAACCGCGCAACGCAAGCGTCGAAGCTGGCGCAGACGGCGCGACGGTACTGGCGGTGTCGAATGCCGACTTCCAGACGCTCATTCATACCGCGGTGATGCACACAATCACCGTCGATGGATTTAACCGCAACGAGTTCGTTTTGCTTGACGTGCGCTCTGCGGACGAATTCAACCATGACGGCATCACAGGTGCCCAGCACACGCCGTTGTCTGGTCTGCGCGAGCGGGCGGCTGAACTCGACGGCACCGGCCGCTATTTAACCTATTGCGATAGCGGCCGACGCGCTAGTGCCGCAGCGTTCTTATTGACCCAGCGCGGTTTCGATGTGGCCGTCGTCGATGGCCATGCCGCGGCATTGCATGCCTTGCAAGAGGGCCACGAATCACCCGATACGCAAGCAGAATTAGACCGCGCGCGTTGCGAGTTCGAAGCTGTGCTCAAGGACGCGGCTGGACTGGTGTCGGAATCGACCCTCGAACAATTCGAGCCGGACAAAACCGATCCAGCCTTGCGCAAAAAACTAGACGCGGCTAAATCCGCCCTCGGACTCGCACGCAATAAGAGCTCGGAACTTGAGCAAACGGTACGCGATGAACACGCAGGACGGGACCGTGCGGCAGCGGAATTGCGCGCGCTACGCAACCGACTGCAAGCGAAAGCCAAAGCGCGTCTGGAAGCCGAGCGTAATCGTCTCCACGATGCCTACGAACAGCTCGAGCAACAAATTACCGATCTAGAGCAGCAGCGGGTGATGCTGCGCGAGGACGCGCAACGCGCGCATGCGCTTATTGACGCAGAGTTCAGCGACAAAGACGCTCAGGTTGTGGCCCGTATCAAGGCCGCACAGGAATCATTCGCTTACGCAAAGGACTCATCCGAGCAACGTACTGACACCTTGCGCGCCGACACCCAGGCACGCGAACACGAACTGGTCGAACAGTCTGAGCGCAAGCTAGCCGATGAGCGCAAGCGACTAGAGGCAGCGGTGGCGCAGAGTGTGACCGCGATCGCGTGCGCGGAACAGCGCCTTGCTGGCGTTGAGCAAGAGCGTTTGGCCGCTAAGCGGCGCGCAGCGCAAAGCATTGTGCAAATGCAAGCGGCACGCCAATCGCGCAACGATACCTTGGTAGATGCCGTCGATGTAGACGCCCCGCCGACGCGCTTAGAAGCCTCGGTGCAGTCTGTAGTCGACACCGAGTCGCTGCGCCTGGCAATGCAAGATGAGGTGGAAACTTTACTGGCTGATGAAGCGCATGACCTCGCCGAACAGCAAGCAGCTGCCCGCGTTCGCATGAAGGAGTTGTATGAAGAGCGCTCCGCCGCGCAAATGCACTCAATACAAGCCAGCAACACCGAACATGAACTCATTTTCGAAGTCAGCGAGCAACTAGAATTACAGACATCGATATCGGGGTTGGCAGAACAAGTTGCAGGCGACTCGGCATATTTGACCAGTCGCAAGGAACAACTAGCGAGCGCACGTTTTCAAATTAGCGAGGAGCGCCGCGCGAGTACCACCGCCTTGGACCGTGCGCGAGCACACCTTCAGCGTTTGAAAGAGCAATCTGAGGGCGAACATCAATAGCCCAGATTGGGCTCACTGGCGGATCCGCGCGCGCCATCGCAGCCCCGCCACGACGAGTAGCAGCACGGTGACAGCGCTAAAAGCCCAGCCAATAAAACCGTCGTAGTGGCCAACTAGCCAACTCGCATCGGTGTCATTGAGTGTTGTCACGCGACGCGCCGACTGGATGACAAAAACCCAACCCACATGTATGCCCCAGGCCAGTGCGATGCGCCCGGTATATTCGCGTGCACAACCCAGTACCAGTCCTGCAATGAGCAAGGCGATTGCGGAGTCCAGATAAGCGAAGTCACTCAGGCGTCCAAACATGCCGCCGACTGCGCGTACCCCATCAATCCACAAATACGGCGGCGCAAAAACCGTATCTGGGCGCAAAAAGTGCAGCAATGCATAGACACTGGCGACACTCACCAGCGCGGCGATTGGGCCGCAGGGCCGCAAAGCACTTTGCAGTGCGCCGCGAAACCATAACTCCTCGATGCTCGCTACCAGCAGCGCAACCACTGCAGCCCGCGTGGCCGCACTCAGCACCATAGCCATGGTCAGATTGGGCTCGGCTACGCGCACATCCAAGGCTAACAGTACACTCAACACTAAGCCCATGGATGTGCAACCGAGCACCAGCCCGACTAAGGCCTCGGTCCGTACGACGCGCCCAGACCCAATCGCAAGGCCGTGCTTGAGGGTAATGGCCTGCAAGCGCAATAGCGGCACCAGACCAAGCAAGGCCAACAGTTTGAGTAAGTTCGCAGTCCATTTGTGTAAGGCCGGAGGCTGGTCCAGCAGCGCCGCTAACAAGCCATGTGATGGCATAGCGAGCGTCGCACCGAGAACGAAGACGCATGCAACGTAGAGCGCAAATGCGCTCGCCGCGCCACGTGGCGACGCCGCAGTCATGGTGGCGGCACTCGTATCATGATGGCGGCACTGGGGCTCATCGTGGTGGTGCTAGTCCGCGACGTAGCACCACGCCACCAAACTTTTGATTGGCCTGATCAAGTACCGTATCAAGCGTCGCATTACGCTCACGTTGCGGATCGCTGAACAAATCCACCTGCTGGCTGGCAGCCGAACCAAAGCCACTTATGCCCACACCCAGCAGCCGCACTGGCTCTAGTTCGACACCAAGGCGCTGGAACCAAAGAGTCTCCACAGCAGCGCGAATTTCGCTGCTTGCATGAGTCGCCCGCTCCAGCGTTACCGAGCGCGTAATTGTGCGAAAACTACCAAAACGAACCTTTATCTGCACCGTACACCCACGTAGCTGCAAGCGGCGAGCACGGCTAGCGACTTGCTCTGTCAGCTCGAGCAACCAGGCGCGCATCATCACCGCATCGGTCAGGTCTTGCGCAAAGGTGGTTTCGTGGCTGATCGAACGAGCTTCGTGTTCAGCGATAACTTCACGATTGTCGATGCCGCGCGCGAGGCGCGCAATTTGCTCACCACTGCGGCCGAAAATCTCCTGCAGCAACGCTTCAGGCTGAGCTCTCAGGTCAGCGATGGTGCACACACCAATGCGCGCCAAAATCTCACCACTACGCTTCCCAACGCCCCAGATCCGACTGACCGGCAAGGGATCTAAGAACGCCCGCTCGCCGCCTAAACGGACCTCAACCAAAGCGTCGGGCTTGCGCACATCGCCTGCAAGCTTAGCCAAGAACTTATTCGGCGCGATGCCCACCGATGCCACCAGGCCGGTCTCCTCGAGTATCTCGCGCTTTATATTGCGCGCGATTACCAAGCCGGTGCCGAACAATCGCTCGCAACCGGTTACATCCAGGAAAGCCTCATCCAGTGCCAGCGGCTCGATCAGCGGTGTATAGCGTTTGAAGACTTGATGAATATCGCGTGAAACAGCTGCATAGAGCTGATGACGCGGTGGTAAGAAAACGCCATCCGGACAAAGACGCAGCGCGCGCGCAGCTGGCATCGCGCTGTGCACGCCAAAAGTTCGTGCAACATAGTTTGCTGCGGACACAACGCCGCGTCCGTCAGGCGCACCCGCAACTATCACTGGACGCCCGACCAATGACGGATCTTCACGCTCTTCCACCGACGCATAAAATGCGTCCATATCGACGTGCAAGATCTGCCGCACCTGCGACGTGCTCATAATCCGGTGCTCATGGTCGCGTGCACAACAATTCAGCTGAGCGATGAGCTGTTCCCGCCACTACTACCCCATGACACGATGATGAGCGGCAAGCACGTCCGCTACGCATGCAGTCAAGCGCTTCCCTGTCGGGATATGCAGAAACTCATTCGGTCCGTGTGCGTTAGATGCTGGACCGAGAACTCCAGTAATCAAGAACTGCGCTTGCGGAAACTTCTCCCCAAGCATGCCCATGAACGGGATGCTACCGCCCTCGCCCATATACACTGCATCGCGACCAAAATGCGCCTTAGAGGCAGCACTCACGGCATCCTCTAGCCAGCAGGCAAGCGGTGGTGCATTCCAGCCGCTGCCAGCAGCTATGGTTTCAAAATGCACCCGAGCGCCATATGGCGGATCGGCCTCAAGGATGCGTTTTAGTTGCTCGCTCGCAAGCGCCGCATCAACGCTCGGAGGCAAGCGTAAAGACAGCTTCACCGAAGTGGACGGGCGTAGCACATTGCCAGCACTACCAACCTCGGGCATTCCCGCCGCGCCAGTTACCGATAGCGCCGCGCGCCAGGTCCGATTTAATACAAGCTCCGCCAAGTTTGTGTCAGCGGGCTGCATGCCGTCTACGAATGGAAACTTCGAATAGACCTCATCACCCAGCACTTGCGCGGCCTGCTGCGCCTGCGCGCGGCGCTGCTCGGGGATCTCGGCTTGAAACTCAGCAGGCGTAACTAGCCCGGTTGCGGGGTCGTCGATACGTGCGAGGAGCTGGCGCAGGATTCTAAAGCTAGACGGCACAATACCGCTCGCGTCTCCCGAGTGCACGCCCTCGCCCAGCACCTCGACAGTCAGCGTTCCAGCGGCCATGCCGCGCAACGATGTGGTTGTCCACAACTGGTCATAGTTGCCACAACCCGAATCTAAGCAAACAACCAAATCGGGATGGCCAATACGGTCGCTCAAGGCATCGATGTAGAACGGCAGGTCGTAGCTGCCACTTTCTTCGCAGGCTTCGATAATGACAACCGCTCTACTGTGCGCAATACCTTCGCGCTGCAAAGCGCTGATAGCAGTTAATGACGCGAAGGCCGAATAACCATCATCCGCGCCCCCTCGGCCATACAACTTGTCACCATCTAGCACCGGCACCCACGGGCCCAAGCCTTCTCGCCATCCGGTCATCTCAGGTTGTTTGTCGAGATGGCCATATAGCAGCACGGTGCGTTCGCTGTTGCCTGGGATCTCCATGAAGATCAGCGGGGTACGACCGGGCAAGCGCACAACCTCAACACTCAAACCCTCGATTTCCTGGACTTTACACCAGCCCTCGATAAGCTCAACTGCTTCCTCCATAAAGCCGTGCTCAAGCCAATCAGCGTCGAAGCTAGGTGATTTGTTCGGGATGCGGATGTAGTCAATGAGTTTGGGTACGATCTCATCGTCCCAGCGCTGATTAACGAACTGCGGTATTCCGTTGACCGGTATAACTGCGCTCAAAGCTGACGCCTCCGTTGGCATAAATGATCGAATACGACCGTGTTCGTGCAGTTTAACGCATCGCCATGACCACAGACGCATGGCTCTTTATCGCGGAAGCCCCTAAAATTACGGGCTGCACCTGCCCAACACGGGCGCTGACTCAGGAACCGCAAACTGTGAGTGACATTAAAAAGGTCGTACTGGCCTATTCGGGTGGTTTGGATACCTCCATTATTTTGAAATGGCTGCAAGACCAGTACGCCTGCGAAGTCGTCACATTCACGGCCGACATCGGTCAGGGTGGGGAAGTTGAGCCCGCACGAGTGAAAGCAGCCGCGCTCGGCGTCAAAGAGATTTTCATTGAAGATTTACGCGAAGAATTTGCGCGTGATTTTGTCTACCCAATGTTTCGCGCCAACACCCTCTACGAAGGCGAATACCTGCTCGGGACTTCCATCGCGCGGCCGCTGATCGCTAAGCGCCTGGTGGAAATTGCGGAGGCAACCGGAGCTGACGCTATCTCGCATGGTGCGACGGGCAAGGGCAACGATCAGGTTCGCTTTGAGCTCGGCGCCTACGCCTTGAAGCCAGATGTCAAAGTCATTGCGCCATGGCGCGTTTGGGATTTGAATTCGCGCGAAAGCCTGCTCGCTTACGCTGAGAAACATGGTATCCAGATTGAACGCGCCCACGGCAACGAATCGCCGTATTCCATGGACGCAAACCTGATGCACATTTCTTATGAAGGCAATGAGCTCGAAGATCCGTGGACGGAGCCGGCGGAACACATGTGGCGCTGGAGTGTTAGTCCCGAGCAAGCGCCGGACACGCCTGAATACGTCACCCTCGCCTACGAGGGTGGGGATATCGTTGCAGTCAACAACGAAGCTATGAGCCCCGGTCAAGTCATTGCCACCTTAAATACAATTGCTGGCCGCCACGGCGTCGGCCGCGTCGATATTGTTGAAAATCGTTATGTCGGCATGAAAGCGCGCGGTTGTTATGAGACGCCAGGCGGCACCGTGATGCTGCGCGCGCATCGCGCCATCGAGTCAATCACCCTCGATCGCGAAGTGGCGCATATGAAAGACACTTTGATGCCGCGTTACGCTGAGCTTATTTATAACGGCTACTGGTGGAGTCCGGAGCGTATCGCTGCCCAAGCGCTAATCGATACCTCGCAAGCAACCGTAAATGGCGAAGTGCGAGTAAAACTCTACAAAGGTAACGTGCTGGTCGTCGGGCGACGCTCCGAAACTCATTCTTTGTACGACGCCAACGTCGTCACCTTCGAAGACGATCACGGCGCTTACGACCAAAAAGACGCGGAAGGTTTCATCCGTCTTAACTCACTGCGCTTACGTATGGCGGCGAAGCTCAAAAAGTGAAGAAAGTGTTCAGCACATCCGACACCCTGCTCGTCGGACATGTGAGTTCGGTGTTGGAATCTGAAGGCATCCGCACGTTCATCAAGAATGAACACTTAAGCGGTGGCATCGGTGAGTTACCTGCGATCGAATGCTGGCCAGAGCTCTGGGTTGTCGAGGCTCACGACTTTAAACGTGCTGAACTGATCGTTGGCGAGTTTGTTGCCCTTGCAGATGCGCCACCCACCACGCAGGCCAGCGCCTGGCAATGCCCAGCATGTGGCGAGCTGCTAGAGCCGCAGTTCACCGATTGCTGGAATTGTAACAACGGCGGAACTTTGCTCGCCTAATCCCCTAGACGTTCACGTCAAAGGCTTCACTAGGCGCAAGCCGTGTGGCTCTCCGAGGCGCCGCTTATGATTTGCTGGCAGCCTCAGCTTCCGCACGCACGGCGTCATCATGTTCGCCCAAAGTTGGCGCCCAGCGGCGTAACGGCGGGCGCTCACCGTTGAAGCTTAATGGCATTCCAATCAAGCCACGTTCAGTGTCCGGCAGGTTTTGTAACATGCCGAGTGCCTGCGTTTGCGGCTCATTCATTACTTCGAACACGCGCCTCACTGGTGCGCTCGGCACACCCACGTCGGCAAGTTTCGCTTGCCAATGATCGCGCGTCTCGGTTTTCAGCACTGCAGCGAGTAATTCGTTCAGCGCGGCGAGATTAGTGTAACGGTCACGATTGTTGGTAAATCGCGCGTCGTTCGGCCACTCTGGATGCGCCAACACATCACACAGCGATCTAAACAAGCGATCGTTTGGCGCAGCCACAACCAGCTCACCATCCGCACATGGATAAGCTTGATAGGGCGCGATGCCAATCATGCCAGAGCCCCCACGGCGCGGCTCTTCGCCAGTCGCCTGCGCAGTTGCCATCGGATTGGTCATCCAGGCCAAGGCCGTTTCGTATAGCGAAGCATCAACAATTGCGCCACGACCCGTTTCTTGGCGTTTGAACAACGATGCGAGGATGCCGATCGCACACCACATGCCGGTACCCATATCAATGATCGATGTCCCCACGCGCAGCGCCGGCTGACCTTCATGGCCGGTGACACTCATGAGCCCGCCAAACGCTTGCATCAAAGGATCATAGCCGGGCTTATCTTTGAGCGGCCCACTGGCGCCGAATGCATGCAAATTGCAGTAGATCATGCGCGGATTTGCCGCGATCAGATCGACCGCGCCAAGGCCATAGCCATCGACAGTGCCAGCGCGCAGGTTTTGCAACACCACATCACAATGCTCAACTGCGTAGTCGCGCAGCCAAGTGCGCTCAGTCGGGTCACGTAAATCCACGGTGATCCCGCGCTTGTCGCGATTCAAGGCTTCGAAATACGATCCGCGCCCGTCCTCAAACATACCGCCCCATTGACGCGCATCATCGCCGCGACCACGCGGCTCGACTTTAACTACGTCCATGCCTAGAGCGGCCAGAATCCAGGTTGCGTATGGGGCCGCAACACTGGTGCCGATTTCCATGCACCTTAAACCTGCTAAGGGAAGATTTGCACTTGCCACTGTGGTGTTCTCGCTACCTGTTATTGTTTGATACGCATATGCGGAAACAGCAAGACGTCGCGAATTGACGCCGAATCTGTTAATAACATTACCAGCCGATCGATGCCAACACCTTCGCCAGCAGTCGGTGGTAAACCGTATTCCAACGCGGTGACATAGTCTTCGTCATAGAGCATGGCTTCATCGTCGCCAGCCGCACGGCTTGCCACTTGCTCGCGAAAGCGCTCAGCCTGATCTTCCGGATCATTGAGCTCCGAAAAGCCGTTGGCAATTTCTCGCCCAGCCGCGAACAATTCGAATCGATCCGTGACAAATGGATCGTCATCGTTGCGCCGCGACAACGGCGACACTTCCGTTGGGTAGGCGGTTATAAAGGTTGGATCCAGTAAGCGATGTTCGACGGTCTTATCGAATACCTCAATTTGCAGCTTGCCAAGTCCCCAGGACTTATCGACGGATATCGACAAGTTGTTAGCGATAGGCGTCAGGCGCTCCAATGAATCCAAATCAGCCGCGTTGATGTCAGAGTTAAAATGTAAGATCGAATCGCGCACCGTCATACGCGCAAAACGACTGCCGAAGTCGAGCGCCTGACCTTGATACTCGAACTGCGCGGCGCCGGTTGCGGCGATTGCGGCCTCACGAAACATTTCTTCGGTGAGCGTCATCAAATCTTCGTAGTCCGCGTATGCCCAATAAAATTCGAGCATCGTGAACTCAGGATTGTGTTGGGTCGACAATCCTTCGTTGCGAAAATTGCGATTGATCTCGAACACGCGTTCAAGCCCACCCACGGTTAGGCGCTTTAAATACAGCTCCGGCGCGATGCGCAAATACAGTTGCATATCGAGCGCGTTGTGGTGAGTCGTAAATGGCCGCGCCGCCGCACCACCGGCAATGGGTTGCATCATCGGTGTTTCGACTTCAAGAAAATCACGTGCTTGCAGATGCCGACGAATCGAGTCGACAACGGCCGCACGTGCACGAAACACACTGCGCGTACGTTCACTAACAATCAGATCAACATAACGCTGGCGATAGCGCATTTCCTGATCGGCAAGACCGTGCCATTTCTCCGGCAGTGGGCGTAACGATTTTGTTAACAAGCGCACATCGTCGACTTCGATCGAAAGTTCGCCGGTACGGGTCTTGAACAACTTGCCGCTGGCGCCAACGATATCGCCGATGTCCCATTTCTTGAAGTGCTGGTTGTAGAAATTCTCTGGCAATGCTTCGCGCCTGACATAGAGTTGTATGTCACCACTGACGTCGCGGATGGTGGCGAAACTTGCTTTGCCCATAATCCGGCGGGTCATCATGCGACCAGCTACAACAACGTGTTCGCTAACTTCCGCGAGCGCTTCCGCTTCCGTGTCGTCATGCGCCTGATGCAGTGCGGCGGCTTTATGTGTAGGCCGAAAATCGTTCGGATAGGGGTTGCCTGCCGCGCGCAAGGCGCCGAGCTTTTCTCGGCGACGCGCGATCTGCTCATTCTCATCGCGCTCAATCTGGTCTGCGTCTGTATCGCTCATCGGTTTCTTTTGCTGGATCTTGTTACGTTCGGTCTATGTTGGGTCGCTTTCGTTGCGCCCTATGTCGCGTCAATACGCATGTTCGTTGCTGCCACTCGTGCGCACACTAGGTTGCGCATGCTTACAGTCCACTTTTGAGACTGGCCTCGATGAATTTATCCAGGTCACCGTCCAAAACAGACTGCGTGTTGCTCACTTCAATATTAGTGCGAAGATCTTTGATACGCGATTGATCAAGAACATACGAACGAATCTGCGATCCCCAGCCGATGTCAGATTTACTGTCTTCCACCGTCTGTTGCACCTCACGCTGTTTCTGCAGTTCCAGTTCATACAACTTCGCTTTCAGTTGTTTCATCGCCTGCGCTTTGTTTTTGTGCTGCGAGCGATCATTTTGGCACTGCACTACAGCATTAGTTGGCAAGTGAGTGATACGCACGGCAGATTCGGTCCGGTTGACGTGCTGCCCGCCCGCGCCGCTAGCGCGATACACATCAATGCGTAAATCTGATGGGTTGATCTCCACTTCAATAGAGTCATCGATCTCAGGCGCGATAAACACCGCGGCGAACGAAGTGTGTCGACGATTGCCCGAATCAAATGGGGATTTGCGCACCAGGCGATGCACACCGCTCTCTGTGCGCAGCCAGCCATAAGCGTGTTCGCCTGTCACGCGCACCGTCGCGCTCTTGATGCCAGCGACATCGCCAGGAGAGGCCTCGATCAGTTCGGTCTTGAAGCCGCGCCGTTCGGCCCAGCGCAGATACATGCGCAGCAACATCTCAGCCCAGTCCTGAGCCTCAGTGCCACCGGAGCCCGACTGGATATCGACATACGCATTAGCTGGGTCCATTTCGCCGGAGAACATGCGCCGAAACTCGAGCTCTGTAAGCTTCGCATGTACCCGGTCTAGATCGACCTCGACCTCATCTACAGTCGCGCTGTCGTTTTCCTCACCCGCGAGTTCCAGCAGGCCTTCGGAATCCTCTAGACTGATTGCCACCGTGTTGATTGTATTGACAATGGCTTCGAGCTCGGCGCGCTCGCGGCCGAGCGCCTGAGCGCGCTCAGGGTCGTTCCAAATTTTCGGTTCGCCGAGTTCCCGGGTAACTTCTGTCAGTCGTTCGCTGCGTTCAACGAAGTCAAAGATACCCCCTCAAGGCTTCGAGGCGCCCTTGCATATCCTTGATTCTGAGAAAATAGCCGTTGAGTTCGAGCATTGCCCGGATCCCCACTGAGTCGTAAATCGAGGTGAAATCGCTAGATTCGACACCCACCACGCCGAGCGCCAATCTGGCGCGACCGCTAGTAGTCTCGAATAGCAAGGGTTTAAGTGTTGACGCCGCCGCCGGCGCGGATACTACTATAGTATAACCCTGTAATGCATCAACAATAAAATCAATGGCTTACGTTGAAACTCGCGCAAGACAGTCTCTATGCACGTCGATGACGCGCTGCGCGCCTCGATAAATTCCCTGCGGTGAGGAATTGTCGATACAAATCCAGCACTTAAAGGGTAGCCGCTGCGATGGACCGAAGACCTTAATCGGAGCTGGCCAATCTATCGCGATAGATGAGCTTGGCCTTCGCTCGATGCTGAGATTACTCGGTCGGTGCACCAACTTATTCAAGTGCAGGGTACGCCCAAGCGTTCGACAGCGCGTGGGTGACCGCGACTGGATTCTTCGCGCGTCACCGTATTTATCCTGATTTCTGTCGCCGCCTTTTGCGGATTGAGGTGCACGTCGCCAACGGGTTTCCAGTTTCTGATGTTGCCACTCC
>Ga0055584_100000977_pt1 | contig 27681 bp, 23 predicted proteins | sample OSDHelmetaG_FD_58716 | JGI IMG/M metagenome (GOLD analysis project Ga0055584, IMG submission 58716) | Pelagic marine sediment microbial communities from the LTER site Helgoland, North Sea, for post-phytoplankton bloom and carbon turnover... | ecosystem: Environmental > Aquatic > Marine >...
CGGCCCATACCGCACATCACTTCATCAAGAATCAACAAGATACCGTGGCGGTCGCAGATTTCTCTGATGCGCTTAAAGTACCCTGGTGCCGGCGGGATCACGCCGGCGGTGGCACCGCCTACGGTCTCAGCAATGAAAGCTATGATGGTTTCGCCACCACATATATCTATAGCTGCTTGCAACTCATCAGCGACCCGCTGGCCGTAGGCCTCTTCTGTTTCGTCAGCGTGTTTGTCGCGATACCCATAACAAGGTGCAATATGCGTTACATCAATTAGTAGCGGCTCAAATTGCTGGCGACGCCATTCGTTGCCACCAACGGCAAGCGCGCCAAGCGTATTGCCATGGTAGCTTTGACGTCGTGCGATAAAACGCGTGCGCTGCGGCTCGCCGCGCTCAACGAAGTACTGTCGGGCGAGCTTTAAAGCCGCTTCAACCGCCTCGGACCCGCCGGAGACAAAATACACGCGATCAAGCGCATCGCCGCTCATCGACACTAGCAGATCAGCGAGTTGTTCGGCCGGTGTGGAAGTGAAAAAACCGGTGTGTGCGTATGGTAGCTCGTCCAGTTGTGCTTTGATCGCTGCGATGACTTCGGGATGGCTGTGCCCGAGGCAAGATACAGCGGCGCCGCCAGACGCATCGAAGTAACGCTTGCCGTGCGCGTCAAAGAGATAGTGTCCGTCGCCGCGCACGGCTACGGGGGGCGGCGTTCCGGCGCTGCGGTGGAACACATGTGATGACATGAAGTGACGCTCCTGATGTGCTTACGCGCGGTTTACGCAAGACCTAACTTATACGCAGCTAACTAATTCGGCGGTGCTCAATCAATGACTCGATAATGTCTTCATCTAGCTTGATACCGATACTCCAGCGATGCGTGTTCGAATAGACCGCGTGCCAAAGCGGTGGGTCTTCGGGCAGCGTGAAAATATTCATGTAGCCGTTGCGGTCCATGATCTTGCGGACTTTCTTCTCTTCACCGTAGTACTGGAACCAGGATTTATTGTCTTTGGTTGTGCGCAGCATGTAGATGCGCCAGCGCTTTTCCGGATCGGGCGTAGGGTCTTCGTAGTCTGTATGCCACTCCTTATAACCCCCTGGCGGGTAATAGAAGAAGCCGGATAAGCGCCCCTTGTCGCCAAAGATTGATTTGATCTTCATAGCTAGCGGCGAGCTGAGGGCTTTTTCAGGCTCTAAGGTCAGGCGCCCTAGATGCACATTCCAATCATCGTTGTACTGAAACGCCCACAGGCGGTCGAAAGCTTGCTTGATTGGCGGCGGCGAAAAGCAGCTCTGCCCCAAGGTCTTAATTTCGCGCGCAACAGCTGGCTCCTTATAGAGACTACTGGCGGAGCCGACGCGTGGCAGCTCTGTGCGGTTAAATTCTTCCCAGATCTCCTGGAGTTCAGGTACTTCCTTGCAACGAATACGATGCACCGTGTTGTCAGCTTGCGCCATCTGGGCTGTGCTCCGGCGTTGTAACGCGATCCGCGCATAAGGTTTGGCGGACACTAAAGTCGAGATTATACCGCGTCAATGGAGTTTGCGAGCGCGCGTGTTGCTTTAGGCGTAGCTTAAGAAAAACTGTAGGTTTTACCAGCTCTAGCCGACTACGCTTACAGACCGCGACATATTGATGCCCAATCATGTCGTTACATCAAGGCTGTGGCGCTGTAGTGGAGATCGTTTCGCATGGGTGAGTCAATGGTTGTGTCTGTGCAAGAACTAAGAACTATGGCCGCGAATCGTGCGGCTGATGCGTTTCCCGGTGAAGCTGGCGCGCGCGCCAGCAGCTTCGTGCAACAACTTTATGCGGAGCTTGCCGGCGCGGATCTCGCGACTCGCTCGGCCGATGATTCTTATGGCGCAGCCTTGGCGCTTTGGCGGCTCGCCGAGCAGCGCCAGCCAGGCCAGCCGATTGTACGGGTCTACAACCCAGATTTTGAGCAGAGCGGCTGGCAAAGTACCCACACGGTAGTCGAAATCGTGACCGACGATATCCCGTTCCTGGTCGATTCCGTGCGTATGGCGCTCAACGCCCAAGGCTTGACCATACATTTGGTGGTGCACCCGGTTTTGCGTTTAATCCGAACGCCGACCGGCGAGGTGGCACGGCTAGACGCACGGACTGAGCAGCGCGCAGACGCGAGCTGCGAGGCCGTGATGCAAGTCGAAGTTGACCGCATCGTCGATGTCGCTCGGCTCGATCTGCTCGCAGACACGATCCGAGCGGCTCTCGCCGACGTATCTGCGGTGGTCGCCGATTGGCAGCCGATGCGGTGTCAGCTTGAGTCAATCATAGCGGGCTTGGGTGATTTGCGCTCGTCGCTGGATGCGCAAGAGCGCGCGCGCGCACGCGAGTTTCTTGAATGGGTACGTGACGATCACTTTACCTTTGTTGGCTACCGCGAGTACGAGTTTGATCGCGCGGTGGAGCCGGTCACGCTGCGTTGGGGGCCACAGGCCGGACTCGGAATACATCGCTATACCTTGGTTGGTAGCGAATCGGTCTCGTTTGCGAAGTTACCGCAAGCAATGCGTGACGATGCGATGAATCGTGAGATCTTAGTGGTGGCGAAAGCGAATGTGCGCGCCACCGTGCATCGCCCCGGCTATCTGGATTACATCGGCGTTCGCTGCTTCGACGAACAGGGCAATGTCATCGGTGAGCAACGCTTCTTGGGTCTGTTCACGGCACCTGCGTACAACCTGAGCGCAACCCAAATCCCACGCATACGTGACAAAGTAGCGAAGGTGCGCGCAGGCGCAGGCTATCCACCGAACTCGCACGCCGGCAAGGCGCTGCTGTATATCTTGGAGAGCTATCCGCGTGACCTGCTATTCCAAGTCGATGAAACGGCGCTTGCCAATGCCGCAATGGAAGTACTGCAGCTGCAAGAACGCCAGCGCGTGCGTCTAATTATGCATGCAGACCGGTTCCGCAGATTTGTGTCCTGCATCGTTTACGTACCGCGCGACCGATTCAACACCGAACGTCGGCTCGCGATGCAAAGGATATTGGAAGAGTCTCTCGGCGGCACTGCTGAAGATTTCACCGTGCAATTGTCAGCTTCGGTGCTGGCGCGGCTTTATTTTGTGATTCGGGTCGACAACAACACCATCCCGACAGTTGATAGGGATGACGTTGAGCAGCGCTTGCGTGCGGTGCTGGTGGACTGGAATGACGGGCTGTCCGAGACGCTATTAGCGCGCTTCGGTGAATCCCGCGGCGTTACCTTACGGCGTCGTTACGCCGGCGCCTTTCGCGCCCATTACCGAGATAACTACACCCCGCGCATGGCCGCGCGCGACATTGAACACATGGAGGACTTAGTGTCCGATGCCGCCGGCAACGGTGCGATAACTATGGCGCTCTTTCGACCGCCGGAGGCGGCCCCGGGTTTATTGCGGTTTAAGCTGTTTCGCAGCCGCTGCTCGGTGCATCTGTCCGACGCATTGCCAATGCTCGAAAACATGGGACTGCGGGTCACGCAAGAATGGCCCAGCACCATCCGCCGTGGTGCTGGCGATGATGTTTGGCTGCATGACTTTGAGCTCCAGCATGATCTCGGCGCGAATTTGCTGTTCGATCGAGCGCTGCGCGACGCGTTTGAGCACGCCTTCGCTGAAATTTGGAACCAGCACGTCGAGAGTGATGGTTTCAACCAGTTGGTGCTGCGGGCACGCTTGCACAGTCGCCAAATCGTGGTGCTACGCGCTTACTGCAAGTACCTGCGCCAAATCGGCACCACTTACTCGCAGTCATACATGCAGCAGACCTTGGCGCAGCACCCGTCGCTCGCCGCCGAGCTAGTGAAGTTATTTGAGGCGCGCTTTGATGTGAGCGCTACGCCAGCGGCGCGAAGCGAGTGCTGTACGCGCCATCGAACCGTGATAGTGGATGCACTGGAACAGGTCGCGAGCCTCGACGAAGATCGCATGTTGCGCGCGTTCCTGGGGGCGATTGACGCAACCATACGCACCAACTACTGTGTAGACATTAGTCACGATGCTAGTAGTGAAGTCGATACCGACGGACTGGTGTTGAAATTCGATTGTGCGGCCTTAGCCGATTTGCCAGAACCGCGCCCCTTGTATGAAATCTTTGTCTATTCACCGCGTTTCGAAGGCATTCATCTGCGCGGTGACAAGGTGGCGCGCGGCGGGCTGCGTTGGTCTGACCGCCCGGAAGACTTTCGCACTGAAGTGCTCGGCCTAGTCAAGGCGCAGATGGTTAAAAACGCGGTGATTGTGCCGATGGGATCGAAGGGTGGGTTTGTACCTAAACGCGCACCGCTCGAAGCCGGCCGCGATGCGATTCTCGCGGATGGCATTCGTTGCTATCGCGCCTTCATCGCCGGTTTGTTGTCAGTCACCGACAATCTCGAAGACGGTGCGGTGGTGCCGCCGGCGCAGGTAGCTCGCTATGATGACGACGATCCGTACTTGGTGGTTGCTGCCGACAAAGGCACCGCAACATTTTCTGATGAAGCAAACTCGATCGCGGAGAAAGCTGGTTATTGGCTCGGCGATGCCTTTGCGTCCGGCGGCTCCGAAGGCTATGACCATAAGCGCATGGGGATCACCGCGCGTGGCGCGTGGGAATCAGTCAAACGACACTTTCGTGAGCTTGGTCTAAACACCCAGGCTGAACCGTTCACGGTGGCCGGGGTCGGCGACATGGGCGGTGATGTGTTTGGCAACGGCATGTTGTTGTCGTCACAAATACAACTCGTGGCGGCGTTTAACCATATGCATATCTTTCTCGATCCGAATCCGGAGCTAGAAGCGTCGTTTGCGCAACGCGAGCGACTGTTCGCGCTACCGCGTTCGAGCTGGAGTGACTACGACGATAGCGTGATTAGTAGTGGCGGCGGGGTGTTCTCGCGCGCGTCGAAATCTTTAGATGTGTCGTCACAAGCAGCCGCGGTGCTCGGTATTGAAGCGGGCGCGTATCCACCCAATGCAGTGATAGCGGCGATCTTGCGAGCGCCGGTCGAATTATTTTGGAACGGCGGCATTGGTACCTATGTGCGCGCTGATCACGAGTCCGATGCACAAGTCGGTGATCGCGCTAACGATGCTGTGCGTATCAATGCCCTGGAGTTGCGTTGCCGGGTGGTGGGCGAGGGCGGCAATCTTGGCTTAACTCAGGCCGCGCGGGTGCAGTTTGCGCGCGCCGGTGGGCGGATTAATACCGACGCGATTGATAATTCTGCTGGCGTCGATTGCTCGGATCACGAAGTGAATATCAAGGTGCTACTTGGCGCGGTGGTCGCCAATGGCGACATGACTCGAAAACAGCGTAATGTGTTGCTGGCGCAGATGACTGAGGAGGTCGGCGAGCTGGTACTGGCCAACAACTATCAGCAAACCCAAACGCTAGCGCTGGCTTGCGCGCAGTCGGTATCGATGTTGGATGTACATGAGCGCCTGATGCGCGCTTTAGAGCGCGATGCGAATCTGGACCGCGCGATAGAGTTCTTGCCTGACGAATTGACGCTACAGGAGCGCCGCGCGGCCGGCGCGGGCTTGTGTGCGCCGGAGCTGGCAGTGTTGATGGCATACACCAAGATCGATCTTTACCGTGCCCTGATGCGTTCGTCACTGCCCGATTCAAGCAACGCGCGGCGTGCGTTGCACGCTTACTTCCCTCAGCCCTTACGGGATAATTTTGCCGAAGCCATAACAACGCATCGCTTAGGCCGGGAAATTGCGGCGACGCAAATCGCCAATGAGGTGGTAAACCGCGCCGGTGCCACGTTTGTGATGCGCTTATCGCAAGAGAGTGGTGCCGAGGTCGCGGATGTCACGCAAATGTTCCTGGTGGCGTGGGAGGTGTTTGACATGGGACCGTTTTGGCGCTCCGTCGAGGCCCTCGACACTCAAGTGGCAGCGGCGACGCAAACCCAACTGCTACTGCGTGGGCGGCGATTGGTGGAGCGCGCTACCCGCTGGTTTCTGCGTGGCAGCGACCGGGTGCAAGACACCGCGGCGCTGGTGTCACGCTACGCCCCGAATGCGAGCCAGCTGGGTCAGGAATTATTCGATTGGGTCGCGCCGTCGACACTCGAACACCTGCAAACGCAGATGCAAGAATGGCTTGAGCGCGGCGTTCCAGAACCGCTGGCGGCACGCGCAGCGCGGCTCGATGAAGTGCTTGCGGCACTCGACTTAACGCACGTGGCGGAGCGCGCGGATGTGTCGCTACAGCAGGCGGCGGCGGCCTATTTCAACGTTGCCGAACGCATTGACTTAGGTTGGCTGCGTGAGCAAATTGTGCATCTGCCGCGCGAAACCCACTGGCAATCGCTGGCACGCGCGGCTTTGCGCGATGATCTATTCGCGGCCCACAGCGAGCTCGCGTCAGCGGTGCTTGCTGGTGTCGCTGGGCGCGCTTGCGATGAGCTTGATGCGGTTGAGACTTGGGTCTTGGCCAACGCTCAATCGATTCGCCGTTGTGCCGCTGTAATAGCGGATGCCAGCGGCAATTCGAACCCCGATTTGGCTATGTTGTCTGTAGCGATGCGGGAGCTGCGTGGCCTGTCATGCACGGTCGCGCAATGAGTTAATCCACGCAGTCACAATGCCTGCGCTGAGTTGAGCTGGAACAACACCGCGCGTCGGCGCGGGTGCCAAGGTTATCAGCTAAGCGTTGCACACTAAGCTACATGCATGTTTGCGGCGGTGCTACGCTTAGCTGATGCTAAAGCGCTTGTGAAGCTACATCAGCGAGCCTGGAGCGCTCGCCGCGTGCGAGTGTGATATGACCGCTGTGCGCCCACGCTTGGAAACGGTCAACCACACGCGTGAGGCCGGATGTGGTGGCGGTAAGGTAGGGGGTATCGATTTGGTCGAGATTACCGATACAAACGACCTTGGTTCCAGGCCCTGCACGCGTGAGCAGTGTCTTCAGCTGTTTCGATGTTAGATTTTGCGCCTCATCGATAATCAGGTACCGATTCAAGAAAGTTCGCCCGCGCATGAAGTTTGGCGAGCGTATTTTTATCTTGTTTGCGAGCAGATCATTGGCCGCTTGCCGGTTCCAATCGTTTTGCGCTCCATCGCTTTCGGTGAGTACTTCGAGGTTGTCCATTAGCGCGCCCATCCACGGCGCCATCTTTTCTTCTTCTGTGCCGGGTAAGAAGCCGATGTCATCTGCGACCGGTACGGTGACCCGCGTCACGACAATTTCGCGGAAGAGCTTGCTATCCAGGGTTTGTGCGAGTCCAGCGGCGAGCGCCAGCAAGGTCTTGCCGGTGCCTGCTGTTCCTAGCAGTGTCACCAGATCCACGCTCGGATCTACTAGAAGGTTGATGGCGAAATTTTGTTCGCGATTGCGTGCGACAACCCCCCACAGCGCATTGCGGCGGTCGCGAAAGTCACGTAGCGCGCGCAACGTCGTGGTGCCGTCGGCATCAACGTTTTGAACGATTGCTTCGAATGCCTGCGCAGCGTCATCACGGTAAACGCACAAATTGGGATGCCATGTGCGCGTCAGCGCGCCAGTCATGGTGTAGAAGGTCTCGGCGCCTTCGTGACGCGTGTCGAGCAATTCCAGGTCTGCTGGTAACGGTGCGTGAGGCAGTGCCATGACACCGGTGTACAGCAATTCCAAGTCATCAATGCTGCGATCATTTAGATAGTCTTGCACCTGAACACCGATTAGGTGCCCCTTGATGCGCAAATTGATGTCTTTAGAAACGACAATCAATTCCCGTAGCGGCTCGGCCCGTGCGAGGGTCAGCGCGATGGCCAGGATGGAGTTATCCGGCTTGTTGCCAGGTAGCCCCGCTGGCAAGGCTTCCGGAAGCTGATGGGTTTGAAAAAACAACCGGCCAGCGCTGCGGCGCGCGGTTCCAGGCAAGTTCACACCGGCTTCGACATCCGCTGCACTACTGCCTTGCAAGAGTTCGTCCAGCGTGCGGCTCGCCTGGCGGGCGTTACGTGCGACCTCAGATGCGCCGACTTTGGCCGCGTCCAATTCTTCGAGCACAATCATCGGGATAAATATGTCGTGCTCGTCAAAGCGATAGAGCGCGCTTGGGTCGTGCATGAGCACGTTGGTGTCGAGCACAAACAGCTTGGTTTGCGTCGACGCGGCGGGTCTCATTTGAACGCCGTCATTACCGCGTCGAGATTTAGCTCGTCGCAAAGTTCCAGGAATTCGTTACGTAGATTGGCGATGGTTGTGTCGGCGGGAACACCTACGGTCATGTGTAGCGAGTACATGGGCGCTTGCGTGTGCGGTGCGGCGTAACAACTGGTGTAGATATCTTCTATATTGATGCCGCGGATGGAAAAAAACTCCGATACCTCGCGGACCACGCCAGCTCGAGCGAGCGACAGCACTTCGACGCCATAAGGTACGATGCGATCGGTATCGGTGCGTAGCTCAGTTCGACGCACCGTATGTTCAAGTCCGAGCGAGCGGGCTAAGCGGGGGATCGCTGATTCAAGCCGGGCTATGGCGCTCCAGTTGCCCGTGATGAGCATTTGGACGGCAAACTCGCTACCAAGCACAGCCATCCGACTGTCCTGAATCTGACAGTCGGATTCGTCCGTAAGCTTTGCCGCTTCGAACACAATGCCCGGTCGGTCTGGGCCGACTAGCGATACGACGATGTAGGTTTGCATGGGGTGTGGAGTATAGCCGAATTGCGCCAACTGCACCGTGACACTTGAGCCCCACAATGGTGCCTGCGGTTGCCGTGAAAGTGGTCGCGCAGTACGATTTAGCTCGGACCGCTTTGTTGGTGCGGTACGAAACTTACGGTAGTCGGCAAAATCATCGCTCTAAATGCGCGCAACTTCACAGCGCGACTAGCCGCCTTGGGAGTATTTTGCACGGTCTAAAGATGATCGACTGGTAATGCATCGCCGCAACTCAGGGCACCGCATAGTGTGCGGCGCGCACAGTGGTCGCACGAACGTTATGATTCGCTGTCTACAGTAAATACTTTGGCTTCACCGTTGGCCGTTGGCCGGTTGCGTCTTAAGCCTCGTTTGATGAGAAATTTTTGGAGTCTGCAGTTTGATGAATTCAGCGGAGCGTTGTTGATCGTGCGTAAAGTCGCCTTGATTATCGTTGTTCTTGGACTGGCCGGATGCGGAGGCAATCTGCAGACGTTTATTGAAGATACAGTCCGCTCAGGTGAGGCGGATTACAAATCTAGTCGCCGTCTACCGCCGCTTGAAGTGCCACCTGAGTTGAGCTCCGAGACGATCCGCGCGACGCTTGTGGTGCCTACGTCGGGCGAAATTACTGCGAGCGAGCTTAATAGCGCCACCGGCAACGCGGCTGCGCAATCGGCATCCGTGCTGCTACCGCAGCAAGATGATATTCAAGTTGAGCGCAGCGGTGATAAACGTTGGTTGGTGATCCGAGCCCCAGCTGAGCAAGTTTGGCCGAAGATGCGCGACTTTTGGATCGAGGGTGGGTTCTTGATCAAAGTGGAGAATCCCGGCATCGGGATTATGGAAACCGATTGGGCCGAAAATCGTGCTGATATTCCCAAAGGCGTGATTGAGTCGCTGCTGAGCAAGATTTCTTCATCTTTATATTCAGCTGCCACGCGTGACAAATTTCGTTCTCGCCTTGAGCGTGGAGCGGATGCCGATACAACCGAGCTGTACATTTCTCATCGCGGCGCCCGTGAAAATCGAGGTGAAATATCAGAAACCCAAGCCGGATCAAGCGCATATCGCTGGGAGCCGCGGCCAGCGGATCCAGAACTCGAGGCTGAAATGCTGTCGCGGATGATGGTGTTCTTTGGTGTGAATCGTGATGTCGCTAGTGAGCGCGTTGCTGGAACCCGCGAGCGTGTACCGCGCGCGCACCTGACCAAAGACGATTCTGGCGATGTGGTGTTGGCGTTACGCGAGGATTTCTCACGTGCTTGGCGGCGCACCGGCTTGGCGCTCGATCGAGTTGGCTTCACTGTCGAAGATCGCGATCGCTCGCGCGGACTTTATTTTGTTCGTTATGTAGATCCGGCCACTGAAGGCACCGACAAAGGCGGGTTTTTCTCTGGGCTTGCGTTTTGGAAAGACGCTGACAAGCCACCGCAGACAGAATACCTAATCAGCTTGGTGGGTGGCAACACATCTACACAAGTGGTGGTGATGAACACTAACGGCGATCGCGCGGCTGGCGAAACGCCGGGTCGAATATTGGCGCTGCTGCACGCAGAGCTAAAATAAGCGTTACGCATCGCTGACGGGTCGCGCACAGCTCCGCCAAGAGGCTGTGCGCGAGACGCTTCAGGCAAAAGTGGTGACCTTGCTCCTGCAACTACGAGCAGCAGCTAAAATCTGGACGGGTGGCCAGGGCGCGTTATCAGCCTATTGATGTGCTGCTTTGCGCGGGCGCGTAAGCGGTCGTTCGCGCAATATTAGCTGCGGCGCTTGACGTGTTTTAGCATTCGCTTGCGCTGGCGTTCCTGGCGCGGGTTCAATTTATTCACGCGTCCCTCAAAAGGGTTCTTGCTAGTGCGTGTCTCTATCCACACAGGCGTACCGTGCAACTTCAGTGCATTGCGGAAGAATCGCGCCAAGTAGCGTTTATAGCCATCTGGAAGCGCGTCAACTTGGTTGCCATGAATGACAATGCGTGGTGGGTTTGAGCCGCCCAAGTGCGCATATCGCAATTTGATGCGGCGCCCATGCACCAACGGTGGCGAGTGGCGCGTCACGGCATCTTCGAGCAGCCGGTTTATCTCCGGCGTGGGGATCTTGGTGTAAGCGCTGCGCCACGCATTAACCACTGACTCCATTACGTCGCCAACGCCAGAACCGTGTAGGGCGGAGATGTAATGAATACTGGCGTAGTCGAGGAAGCCAAGTTTGAGGTCGAGTGATCGACGCGCTTCATCGCGTTCGTACGGCGACATGCCGTCCCATTTATTGATGCCTATGACTAGCGCGCGGCCTTTGCGCTCTATCTGGTCAAGCAAGGTTGCGTCTTGGTCGGTGACGCCCTCATGTGCATCGATAATCAGGGCAACGACGTGCGCCGCTTCGATTGACTGTAGTGACTTGATAACACTGAATTTCTCAACACCGTCGGTAACACGTGTGCGGCGTCGAATGCCAGCGGTATCAATGAGGGTAAAGCGTTGCCCGTGTCGCGTTAGCGGCACTCTGATGCTGTCTCGAGTGGTGCCGGGCAGGTCGTGCGCAACCACGCGATCTTCACCGACCAAGCGATTTACCAGCGTTGATTTACCGACATTGGGCTTGCCCACTATGGCGACGCGGATGCCGCTATCTTCTGGCTCGCGTAGCTGTTCTGCGCTCGGCAGTAGCGCAAGCACATCTTCAATGAGCTCTCGTACGCCATGGCCGTGCGCAGATGAGATTGGCGTAGGTTCACCCATACCAAAGGCATAAAAGTCACTCACAGCTGATTCTGAAATGAATCCTTCGGTCTTATTCACCGCGAGTACGACCGGTATGTCGACGCGCCGTAATCGCGTTACTAGCTGTTCGTCGGTCGCTGATGGGCCGGCGCGACCATCTACCAAGAAGATCGCAACGTCAGATTCCTCCAGCGCGCGCTCAGCCTGATCCGTTGTTAAGTCTTGGATCGCGTTCTTGTTGTCAGCGATGCCGCCGGTGTCGACCAATAGGAAACGGCGATCGCCAACAGTGGCGATTCCGTATTGACGGTCACGGGTTACGCCGGGCTCGTCTGCGACCAAGGCATCACGGGTCTTAGTGATGCGATTGAACAGCGTGGACTTGCCCACGTTTGGCGCACCGATGATCGCAACCACCGGCAACATGCTTGGCTCGTCGGGCTCTTCGTTTTCGCCATACACGTGCGGCTCTAAGTATTCGTCCATAGTTGGTAATATCACCGTCAACTGCCGCTATTTAGACGTAGCGCGGCAAGAGTACCGTCACTTGAATACACGAATACACGATCCCCGGCGACGATTGGCGCGGCCAAAATGGCGCCGCCACCAACCTGTGTTCTGGCAATTTGTCGTCCATCTTCGGTGCTCAGCCAATGCACGTAGCCATCTAGGTCGCCGACCACCACAAATGCGCCATTCACTGCAGGACTGGTGATATTGCGGGCTTGTAGCTTGCTTTGCCGCCACAGCGACGAGCTATTGCTGCGATCGAGTGCCCATAGGTGACTTTTGGCATCGGCGACGTATACATGGTCATCGTCGAGGCTGAGGCCAATGTGAGAGGACAGATCGCGACGCCACAGAACCTCGCCACTGAGCAAATCAAGCGCTGCGACGCGGCCTTGAAACGTGACCGCATAAACTGTGCTGTCGGCGATGATCGGTGGCGCGTCGATATCGACTAGGCGCTCGACCTCGGAGCGTCCGCGTGGCACCGCTAGGCGCACTTCCCAGATTGGTTGCCCATTATCCAGTGAAACAGCGGCTAACTGCCCGCCATCGAAGCCAGCGACAATAATTCCGCGCGAGATCACCGGCGCACTGGTGCCGCGCAAAGTCAGAACCGGCACGGAACGGTCGTAGCTCCAGCGTAATTTGCCATCCGCCGCATCAAGACCATAGAGCTTACCGTCGATGGTGCGCACGACCACAGTGTTATCAGCGACTTTTGGTGCGGCGAGGACCTCACTGCTGACGCGCGTACGCCAGCGCGGTGTGCCGTCCACCGCTTCAAGCGCAATCACATCGCCATCATCACTGCCGACTACCACCACCAAGCCATCTGTGCCAGGACCACCGGTGATGTTGACTTCGGTGTCTGTTTGCCAAGCTTGCTCGCCTGTTTGCGCACTGAAGCTTGCGATACGGCCTTCGGCATCGGCGGCGAAAATTTGCTCATTGGCCAGGACCGGCGTTAAACGTAGGTATTGTTTGTCCGAACCAGAGCCAACGTCTGCCGTCCAGATCTTGTCGATTGATATGCCGTTGGGTTCAATGACAGTAAGTTCTGCAGGTTTTTCGGTGTTGTCGACGCCGCCGAGGAAATTCTGCGCTAACTTGGTGCAGCCGCTGAGCGCAGTGGCTCCAACAATGAGTGCAACGAGGGCTATAGAGGTTCGTGCTGGCATTGTTGGAAGGATTACGTGACGTATGTCCATCAGCCGTTTGTAGTGCCTTCCGGGACGCTAAGCGTACCCAGATCATCTAATTTCATACGCACTCGCTGAAATTCAGGCCCACTGCCGCCGAGATTTTCCAACGCTTGGCGATAGGCCGCCCGCGCGTCTTCGGTTTTTCCCTGAGCGAGCAAAATATCTCCGCGTACACTCGCGTACATATTGCTCAATTTGCCTGCATCAACCGCTGATACCAGGGTCCAAGCCTCATCCGCCTTGCCTGCATCAAGCGCCAAGCGTGCAAGCCTCAAGCGCGCGACTAATTTCAATTCGTCAAGACTTGCGTTGTCTAGTACCCACTGCAAGTGCGCGCGTGCTTCGTCGGTTTGCTTTTCGGCTAGCGCGGCCTTGGACAAATACAACGCCGTTAGCGCGGCATAGCCACTCGCCGGATAGTCGGTCATCAAGGCATTGCCGTGCTGGCGCACATCGTCCATGCGATCAGCGGCAGCACTGGTTGCTACCAACTGGTACATCGATGAGGCTGCCTCAGCGGTTTGTTGTTGGTAGCTTTTGTAACCAGTCCAGCCGAAAACGGTACCCAGCCCTAGTACTAAGCCGACTATCGTCACGGTGCCGTTTTCCGCCCACCATTTTTTAATTTTTTCGACGGTTTCGGCGTCAGAGTCATTTACATCGATCATCAGCATTCACGCAGCTGCAAGTGAGCCGCCCAGTCTAACGAATATCTGGTACAGATATCGGCTAAATTCAGTTGCGGGCAGAAAATAGCGATCCGGCCTGAGCCAGCGCGCAAGGGAAGTGACCTAGACGCCGTGCTGGTCAGGTGCGTTAGAACTCACATCGTTTACGCCGCGCGCCGTCGCACTGCTTGCGCAATTAACTCAGCACCGGGGGCAAGCGGGTGCGTGCCTATTGGCCTAGCTTGAACCGCGCCAGGCCGCGCGTGGTGTGCGTCGAGAGATCGAATGGTGCGCCGTTGTACTCGACCTGGACGCCTTCAGCGAAACCAATTAACGCCTCAATTGGTGCCGCGCCGCGCAGGTCAATGACGTCGCCCGCGCGCCCGGTGCTGTAGTACAAGCGCTTGCCGTCGCGGTCATAGACTTCGACCCAAGAATCTTGTCGAATGCGCATTACCAAGCTAACGACGCCTGGCTGTGCGTTCGCAACTGCGTCAGACACGGCCGCGTCCGGTACTGGTGGTTCGGGCGCCCGTGCTGGCTCTGCTGTTGCCAATGGTGGCGTGACGCCGAGCGACAGCGACTCGGATTCGGTTGGTGGCTCGCCTGTTTCCAGTTTCGGCTGGGTTGGCTCTAGCGTTACCGGTGCGCCACCCTCGGCGGAGCCATTACCCGGCGAGCCAGAGAGCCACTCCGTGCCGATCTCGCTTTGCCACCACAAAATTACCCCGGCTAGCAGCACGACGATAATCGCACTGGTGGCTACGCGCATAGATGTGTCCGCGCTGGTGGCTTCTTCGTTGGCGGAAATGTCCGCGACCAAGGCCGGCGGCTCAAGACCGCGCCGATCAAAGCCATCAACAATCGGTTGCGCTGTAATATTGAGCAAGCGAGCGTAACTGCGCAGGTATCCGCGCACAAACGTTGGCGCGGGCAAGTCATCATATTGGTCAGCTTCAAGGCACACGATGGTGCGAGCGTCCAGGTGCAGTCGTGCCGCAACTTCCTCGACACTTAGATTCACGGCTTCGCGGCCTTGCCGAAGTCGCTGTCCGGGACCGATGTCTAGCTCTACGACGTTAGTCAAAGGAGTGGCCTCTATCACACTCACTGAGCCTCCGATTCGAGCAGTAGCTGAGTCTCTCTCGCATCAGGATAGTTGGCTTTCAATGATAGAGCATAGCTCGAAACAGCGTCGTGGTCGCCGAGAACACGTTCTATGCGCACACCGAGCCAAAGCGAGCGTGAATTGTGCTTGCCTCTTTCGAGATAGCGCTGCAGGTAGCCACGCGCTGACAGCTCACGCCCTTTGGTGATGCTGAGTTCACTCATGGCCAATAGTGCCGACGGTTCAGTGGGTGATTGTTTCAGTGCATTGCGCAGATATTCTTCTGCCAGCGGCACGCGTTTTGCGCGGTACATGCACAGCCCGGCATTGACCATGGCGCTAGCCGGTGACTGGTAAAGCGGGTTGGCGATGGCGGCATCAAATTGCGTTTTCGCCTCGTCAACGCGGTCTTGGCGGCACAAAAAGCTGCCAAAATTGTTGCGCGCCTTGGCGTCTTGTGGCGCAAAGCCGATAGCAGCGTTGTAGTGTTTTTCCGCTGCCTGATGTTTACCTAGCTTTTCGTACAGCAGTGCCAGCGCATTATGGGCACCCGAATACTCCGGCTGAATATCAAGCGCTTTTGTGAGCTTTTGGTACGCTGCCTCATTCCGCCCATCGCGCATATAGCCGACGCCGAGTCGGGTGTTGAGAGCGGCCAGCCGGTGCACGGTTTGCACCTGGATGCCATCTTCTTTGGTTTCGCCGGACATTGGCATAGTGCAGCCTGAAATTGTGGCCACACTGAGGAGCCCAGCGGCAAATTTCGCGACATTTAGCATGTACTTATCCGCATTACTTGTTAAGTCACCGTAAGTAAAGTCTATAAACTACTGAATTGTCAATGTTTTAGTTTGAATAAACTTATAGAAACGACTGATCCTGGACAGTGGGGTTAGGGGGCTACGGAAATTTTGCCGTGGCCGTGCCTATACTTGCATTTCAGCAGGCATGGATACCACGTAAGCTCTACTGGAAAGCCGAACTGGCCGGGGCGCAATGGCAAGAACAACCTGCAAGCCGCGTTAGCGCACAGGCGCGGCTTCAGGTAAACGCGCTATGGCGCTTCAGGAAGTGAGGCTTACGTTGACCATGCCACGTCGTTCAGCGACGCGGCGGCTACGCGGCAGCACCTGCCCCGCGAGTTGGCCACACGCGGCGTCGATGTCATCGCCGCGTGGAGTGCGGGTCAAGCAGATGTAGCCTGAGCGCATTACGATCTCGCGAAAACGGTTGATGCGTTCCACTGGCGAGCGTCTGTAATCACTTCCCGGGAACGGATTAAACGGGATCAAATTGACCTTGGCTGGAACATTGCCAAGCAGTTTGCCCAGCTGGCGTGCGTCTGCATCTGAATCGTTTATTCCATCGAGCATCACGTATTCGAAGGTGATGTGTTCTTTTGGCATTGGCGCGACGTAACGCCGGCACGCGTCGAGCAGCTGCGCTATCGGATAGGTCTTGTTGATCGGTACCAACTCGTCACGTAGATCGTCATTGGCGGCGTGTAAGGATACGGCCAGAGACACCGGGCAGCGTTGCGCGAGGGCATCGATCTGCGGGACTAAACCGGAAGTACTTAGGGTGACACGGCGTCTGCTCATACCCCAGGCGAGGTCTTCGATCATCAACTGCATGGCCGGTATCACCGCATCCATATTCAGCAGCGGCTCGCCCATTCCCATCATCACAACGTTGGTGATGGAGCGATGGCCATCAGCGCGTGGCCCGAGGCGCTGATGCGCGAGCCACACTTGGCCAATGATCTCTGCTGCGCTCAGATTGCGGTTGAAGCCTTGCTGAGCGGTCGAGCAAAAAGAACAGTTGAGTGCGCAGCCGACCTGGGACGAGACGCACAGCGTGCCGCGCTCGCCTTCCGGGATGTAAACCATCTCGACACAATTGCCAGCATCTACCCGCACCAGCCATTTACGCGTGCCATCGTGACTAATCTGCTCGCCAGCAATCTCAGGCGGACGCAGCTCAGTATTTTCGATCAGGTCATTACGCAATATTTTGCCGAGGTCAGTCATGGCCTCGAAACTGAGCTCGCCGCGTTGGTGCACCCACTGCAACAGTTGCCGCGCGCGAAAACGTTTCTCACCGCGATCGATGAAGAATGTTTCCAGTTGGTCACGATCGTGACCAAGCAAGTTGGTGCGCGCGGAGCTGTCCATGTGGCTAGCGCGTGCGCGGGCAGATAGACATCTGCGGAAAGAAGAAGGTGATTTCTTCGGCTGCAGTTTCCGGCGCATCAGAGCCGTGCACCGCGTTGGCTTCCACCGATTCGGCGAAATCTTTACGGATGGTGCCGGGCGCCGCGTCTGCAGGGTTAGTTGCGCCCATGACTTCGCGATTGCGTGCGATGGCATTCTCGCCTTCCAGCACCTGCGCCATGATTGGACCCGAGGTCATGAAAGCGACCAGGCTGTCGTAGAACGGACGTTCTTTATGTACCGCGTAGAAGGCTTGGGCTTGTGCAGTGGTCAAATGCAGCATGCGTGATGCCACAATCTGCAAGCCTGCGGCCTCGAAGCGAGCATAGATCTGACCAATGTGGTTGTTGTTAACCGCATCGGGTTTGACCATTGAGAAAGTGCGTTCGAGCGCCATGAGTTAATGTCTCCGGTTGGACAACTGAAAATAGTTAGCCGGACAGTATATGGTGCACCATGGGCACATTACAGCTATTTATTTGCCAGCTACTTATTTGAACTTTGGGCGTGCCGAATGCGTACTAGCTAGCTTGACCTGGATCTAAGTATGCTAATGCGCTGCCTTCCTAGCTAATGCCGAAGCTTTCGCCGCAGCCGCATTCGCTCTTGACGTTCGGGTTTTCGTAGACAAAAACTTCATTTAGACCCTCGCGACGGAAATCGATAAGGGTGCCGTCCACGAACGGCAGGCTGGCGGTGTCAACGATTACGTTAACGCCCTTGCTTTCGTAGACATTGTCATCGTTTTCGACAGCGTCGGCGAAATCGACGACATACGCAAACCCTGAACAGCCGGATTTCTTGATGCCAAAGCGCATACCTTCGCCACCGCCGCGTTTCTCTAGGTGGCTACGCACGCGATCTGCAGCGGCATCGGTCAATTTGACGGACATGGTTACCTCCAAGTGAGCGGTGGGCGCAGTGCGTCTGGGTGACGCGCCCTGCAAGGCTTTAGTCTACCTCGATTCTATACCTAGTATCAGCGCATTCGGCCGCGCAACGCGCGGAAGTCTAGGTCAGAGAAACTTCGATTTGGTCCTGTCGCGCAGCAACTTCGCGCACGCGACTGCGTTCTACCAGCTGCGCCAGATCAATATCATGCAGGAATGTATGGATGCGGGAACTTAAATCAACCCACAAGTCGTGTGTTAGGCAACGTGCATCATCCTGGCAATTCTCGCGCCCGCCGCAGCGTGTTGCATCCACCGACTCGTCCACAGCCAAAATCACATCTGATACCGCGATGGTGGCTGCGGCTTGACCCAAGCGGTAACCGCCGCCGGGCCCACGCGTGCTCGCCACCAAGCCACGCTTGCGCAATTGCGCGAACAACTGCTCAAGGTAAGACAGCGAAATGCCTTGGCGAGTTGCAATGTCAGACAGGCTGACCGGACCACATTCATGATGCATGGCCAAGTCGAGCATTGCCGTTACCGCGTAGCGGCCTTTGGTCGTTAGACGCATGGACGAAAATACACAGTCGAATGGGCTTCAAGGCTCACATATCCGAGTATTTTCGTCAACTATTTCCGTGTGCGCCTAAGCATTTCATTGGCCGCATCATAGCTGGTCGAGCCGCACAAGCTGTTCACGCAATTGTGCCAGTGCTGTGCTACTTGATTGCAGGCGATCACGTTGTTTTTGCACGACCTCTGCGGGCGCGCGCTCGACGAAACTCGCATTGCTGAGCTTCTTTTCAATGCGCTCAACTTCGCCTGCATGGCGGTCGACCTCGCGTTCAAGGCGCTGACGCTCAGCGTCAATGTCAATCAGCCCGGCCAATGGGATCAGCAATTTCATTTGTCCGAGCAGCGCCGTGGCTGACTCGGGCGCAGCTGCGTCGGGCGCCAAGGTCGTTACCGATTCGATCCTCGCTAAGCGCGCTAGTTGTGTCGCGAATAACTCCATACGTTGTTGGTCCATGGCGTTGGCGCCTTGCACCAGCAGCGCAAGCTGCTTGGATGGCTCAACATCCATTTCGCCGCGAATTTTACGCACACCGAGAACAACGCCTTTGAACCACTCCAATGCTTCGTCGGCATCGGCATCGCGGCGTGCGTCATCTGCTCGCGGGTAGGGCCGCGTAACGATGGTGTCGCCGCTGACGGCGGCAAGCGGTGCGACCTGCTGCCAGATAGTTTCGGTGAGGTATGGCATTAGCGGATGGTTCAGGCGTAGCAGGGTCTCCAGCACACGCACCAGCGTGCGGCGCACACCGCGCTGACGCTCAGGCGAGGTTTGCTGATCGTAGAGTGAAGCCTTGGCAAGCTCGATGTACCAATCGCAATACTCGTTCCAAGCGAAGTCGTAGACCGCTTGCGCGGCTAAATCGAAGCGATAGTTTTCGATCGCTGCGGTGACGTCAGTTTCGGCTTGCTGCAGGCGCGAAATAATCCAACGTTCTTCAACTCCCAGGTCGACGCTGGCGCCGTCTTGGCCACAATCTTGGCCTGCGGTGTTGCTCAACACAAAGCGTGCCGCATTCCAGAGCTTGTTACAGAAATTGCGATAGCCAGATATACGACCAAGGTCAAAGCGTATATCTCGCCCGGTGGTGGCTAATGAGCAAAATGTGAAGCGTAATGCGTCAGTTCCAAACGCCGGAATGCCGTCCGGAAACTGGCTGCGGGTCGCCGTTTCAATCGATTTTGACATCTCCGGGCGCATCAAATTGGAGGTGCGCTTGGCGACCAGCGTTTCGAGCTCAATGCCGTCGATGAGATCCAGCGGATCCAGCACATTGCCTTTCGACTTTGACATCTTGTTGCCGTCAGCATCGCGCACTAGGCCGTGGATGTAGACTTCTCGAAACGGCACATCATCCATGAAACGCATGCCCATCATGATCATGCGTGCAACCCAGAAAAAGATGATGTCGAAGCCCGTAACCAGCACACTGCCGGGGTACCAGGTGCGTAGCCGCGAGGTATCTTGTGGCCAACCGAGGGTTGAGAAAGGCCATAGCGCTGACGAGAACCAGGTGTCCAGCACATCGTCATCCTGGGTCAGTTGCACTTGTGAGCCGAGATTGTGTTGCGCGCGCACCTCGGCTTCGTCACGACCGACGTAGAACGCACCGTCGGCGTCGTACCATGCCGGTATGCGGTGTCCCCACCAAATTTGCCGGCTGATGCACCAGTCCTCAATGTTGCGCATCCATTCGAAGTAGGTCTTTGACCAGTTCTCCGGCACGAAACGAATGCGTCCATCTTCGACCGCTGCAATGGCAGGCTCGGCCAAGACTTTGGCGCGCACAAACCATTGCTTTGTCAAATAGGGTTCGATCACGCTTTGCGTGCGATCGCCGCGCGGAACCGCCATTTTGTGCGGCTGCACCTCGGCCAGCAGCCCCGCTGCTTGCAAGTCAGCGACAATTTGTTTGCGCGCCTCGTATCGGTCCAGCCCGCGATAAGCCTCAGGGGCGTTGTCGTTGATGCTGGCGTCTGGATTCAGGATGTTGAGCTTTTCCAGGTCATGGCGCTCACCAACCTGATAGTCGTTGAAGTCGTGGGCTGGGGTTATTTTCACGCAGCCGCTGCCAAATTCCGGATCAACGTAGTCATCAGCGATGATCGGGATGGTGCGGCCAGTCAGCGGCAATTGCAGGAATGTACCGACCAGATGGCGGAACCGTTCATCGTCCGGATGCACCGCGACGGCGGTGTCGCCAAGCATGGTCTCTGGACGGGTGGTGGCAACCGTCAGATGGCCTTCGCCTTGTGCAAACGGATAGCGAATGTGCCAGATGTGGCCATTTTCCTCTTCCGATATTACCTCCAGATCCGAGACTGCTGTATGCAAGACTGGATCCCAATTCACCAGGCGCTCGCCACGGTAGATCAGGCCATCTTCATACAGCTTGACGAAGGTTTCGCGCACGGCTGCGGATAAGCCCTCGTCCATGGTGAAGCGTTCGTGCTCCCAATCGAGCGACGCGCCCATGCGTCGAAGCTGCTTGGTGATGGTGCCACCTGACTCGGCTTTCCATTCCCATACACGCTCGATAAATGCGTCGCGTCCGAGGTCGTGGCGGGTTTGCCCGACGGCATTGAGCTGACGCTCTACTACCATCTGCGTGGCAATGCCGGCGTGGTCGGTGCCGGGTTGCCACAGAGTGTTGTCGCCGCGCATCCGGTGATAGCGGGTCAGCGCGTCCATGATCGTGTCTTGGAATGCGTGGCCCATGTGCAAGCTGCCAGTGACGTTTGGCGGTGGGATCATGATGCAATAAGGTTCGCCTTCGCCTGAGGGCGAGAAATGCCCTGCAGCTTCCCAACGTTCGTAACAGTCTTGCTCAATAGCTTGCGGGTCGTAGGTTTTATCCATTACTTCGCGATTCGATCAGGTGAGTGTTTTGGAAAGACGCCGCAGCAGGTAGCAGGGCACGGGTACGGGTGTTGCAGAAAATCAAAATATTTTGTCGTCGCTGTCGTCGTGCGAGAGCTCATCCAAAATTTCGGGTAAGACAATGGCGACATGGTCTTTGACGCGTTGTCGGATGTCGCGCGCGGCGGCTTTTAGGGCGTCATCCACGCCAGTTTGTACGATCACATCAATCTCGCTTGCCAAGCGATCAAACAAGCGCCGCGCCATTGGGCTTAGCTCTGGTGGCGGCTCCGATTCGTCATCCACACCAGGTAGCACAGCTTCATTGAGCAGCGGGATGGTGTACTGACCATCGCGCTCCACCGGCGCTAGTAAGCGGGTTGGCTGTTGTTGCGCGGGCATTCCATGGCGTGCCTCGAGCAAGGCCTCAAGGTCGTCGATGGCATGCAGCGCCTGTTCCGACGCCGCTGCTGCGCTATCGGGCGCTGTCGTGCTCGGATCGCATGGCGCACGGGTCCGCGGCTGGTCGCCCGGGACACTCGTTTCGCCTGAAGATGACTCGTCGTGCATGTCTGGCTATCAAATATTATGTGTGGTTAATTCGTACCCGGCTTCGCGATAAGCACGAAAGCGCGCCCGCCCGGCATCACGCCCAGCAGCCGATGCGGGAATGATCTCAGCGACACGCTCAGCGCTTAGCGGCAGCGGCAAGGGCACCTCGGCGACATTAACGTGCACGCCACCGTGCGGGACAAGTTCTACAGTGCCAATTGCTACTTCGCGAATACTGCCGACACGCGCCTTGCGTGTGTGCGGCACAAAGCTCGCTTGCTTGAATGTCCATAGCAAATCATCCATCAACGCCGCTTGCGCCGGGTCGGTGGTGCTCAGATACACATCATGGCCTTGTTGCCATGCCTTCTCGGTTATGCGGCAAGCGGTGCGCAAGCGGTCGGATTCGTCGCCGCTGGCAAGCACGTAGAAGTCGACACGTGTCATCCGGACGCCTTTGCGCTCTTGCGGCGGGCTTTGTGTTGCATCACAAACTCAGTCAAAAGCGGCACGGGCCGTCCTGTCGAGCCTTTGCTGCCGCCTGAATTCCATGCTGTTCCGGCAATATCCAGATGCGCCCAGCGTTGGTTTTCGGCGAAGCGCGCAAGAAAACACGCTGCCGTAATGGCGCCGCCAAAGCGTCCGCCGATATTCGCCATATCAGCGAAATTACTCTTCAGTAAATCCTGGTATTCATCCCACAGTGGCAGCTGCCAAGCACGGTCTCCGGTAAAGTCGCCTGCCTCCGACAATTCGCGCCCGAGCGCGTCGAAGTTAGTGAACAGGCCGCTTGGAAATTGTCCCAGCGCAACCATGCACGCGCCAGTGAGTGTCGCGATGTCAACGATGACGTCCGGTTCAAAGCGCTCAGCATAAGTGAGAGCATCACATAAAATCAGACGACCTTCGGCATCGGTGTTTAATATTTCAACGGTCTTGCCAGACATCGACGTGATTACATCGCCGGGTTTGGTCGCTTTGCCATCGGGCAAGTTTTCTGTGGCTGGGATGATACAGACCAGATTTACCGCCAGTCCCATCTCCGCTACAGCCTGCAGCGTCCCAAGTACGCTTGCCGCACCGCACATGTCGAACTTCATCTCGTCCATCGAGCCACCGGGTTTCAGCGAGATGCCGCCGGAGTCGAAGGTGACACCTTTGCCCACCAGCACGATCGGGCGCTCATTGTCTGCGCCGCAATTGTACTCAGCCACAATCAGTTTTGCTTGTTCTTCGCTGCCGGACGCAACCGCGAGCAATGTGTTCATGCCGAGGCGCTTCATTTCAGCCTCACCCAGCACTTTGACACTGATTGCGCTGTGGCGCTGGCCGAGTTGGCGCGCGGCGGTAGCGAGATAGCTAGGTGTGCAGATGTTGCCGGGCAGATCGCCCAGCTCCTTCGCAAATGCAGTGCCGTTGGCGAGCGCTGTTGCTTCCACCAAGGCTGACTGCACGGCGCGTGTATGGGCGCGGTCATTGGTTGCAAAGACAAGCTTCTTAAGCGCACGCTTGGGCGCAGTGCCGGGCGTGCCCGAGTAGCGATAGGTGCTATCCAGCAGCGCGCTGGCGGCGGTGCGAGCCATCCAGCGAACATCAGCATCGGCGACCTTAACGTGCAAAAGATGCACGTTGGCGTCGGCGCTATTGGTTTTGGCTAAGGCGCTCGTAAGTGCCTTAACGGCTTTTTGGAAATCGCGCTTGGTCGTAGACTTAGCCGAGCCGAGTCCAAGCAATAGTACCCGTTCTGCCGTGCATCCGGCGGGGTCGTGCAAGACCAGGGTTTCGCCGACTTTGCCGCGCATGTCGCCACGTTTCAGTACGCGGCTGATGAGCTTGTCCCAGGCGCCGTCCGCGGCCTTGCCAATGTCGTCTAGGCGCTTGCCCGCATACACTGGGATGACAGCGCACGCTGTCCGGCGGCTTGCTATGTTCAATGTCGCGGCTGACAGTTCCATTCGCTATCCTCATGAATTGTTGAGTGGCATCGCGCCACAAGGCGCTACAGGTCCGTGAGTGCGGCACTTAAGGCCGCTCTCCGGTAGAAGAGTTTGTTACCATGCGCGGGCTGATTGCGCACCGCCACCAAGGTTTCGCGGGCGTATGAGATGGCCCGTGCTCGCGCTGGGCGGTACTCAGTTGCACGACAGGCCTCTAAGTTTATGACTTTTGCGAGTTCTCCGCATTATCCCTATGACTGTTTATGATGCGCTTAGCGCGACACCGCCAGCGCGAATGAGGACTCGTGCGTAGTTTTATCTTAGAGCGCTATGTGATTCGCGAGACGCTGGCGAACTTCTTCGCGGTGTTGTCCGTACTTTTGCTCATCTATATTAGCAACCGCTTTGTGCGCTTTTTGGCTGAAGCTGCAGCCGGCAATCTGGATAGTGGCGTAATTCTTGAATTACTCGTCCTCAAGCTTGCTGCGAATTCGGTGCTGCTGCTGCCACTCGCACTCTACGTCGGTACCTTGTTGGCGCTAGGGCGCTTATACCGCGATAGTGAAGTCATAGCGATGCAGGCTGGCGGCATCGGCATCATGCGATTGGTCATCGCAGTGGCGGCGATCTCGACGGTGTTCGCACTAGTGACCGGCGCAATGTCGTTGTACGTCGCACCCATGGCGGCAGAGCGCGCTGATATTTTGACACGCGAGGCGCGCAGCGATTCCGACGTTACCGGTATGTTTCCGGGGCGCTTCAAAGAATTCAGCGACGGTGATCAAATCATTTATGCGCAGGACGTTGGTGGTGCGCGTAATCGAATGCGTACAGTATTCGTGCAAGTGCGCCGCGCCGATGCGTTGGATCTGGTGTTTGCGCGGTCTGCGCATCATTTTATCGACGCGACTTCAGGTGACCGATTTATGATCCTGGAATCCGGCTACCGCTACGAGGGCCAACCCGGCTCGGCACAATTTGTTGTGCATCAATTCGAAAAGCACGGGGTGCGCATTCGCAAACGCGAGCGCTCCGAGGTCTACCGCTCGCTTGAGGTGTTGTCGCTCGGCGAATTACTTGCATCTGATTCGCATCAGCATTTGGCGGAGCTGCAGTGGCGCATCTCGGTGCCCGTGTCGGTTCTGGTTCTAGGCTTGTTGGCAGTGCCGCTGGCGCGTACGTCGCCGCGTCAAGGTAAGTATGGCAAGTTGTTTGTGGCGGTTCTGATCTACTTCATCTACACCAATTTGATGAGCATTGGCCAAAAAGCAGTGGAGCGCGGTGATCTCGATCCGCTGGTAGGCATATGGCCGGTGCATGTGCTGATGTTGGTCACTATCGGTGCCTTGCTCTTATGGATGTCTGGTGGTTGGGGACGCTGGCGTGCTCGGCGCCGCTCACCTGCTCGGCGGCCGCGACCTGGAGTGGTAACTTGAAGCTACTTGATCGTTACATCGGCATTCAAGTCATGCTCGGCACGGCGCTGGCGCTGGGTGTATTGCTTAGTGTGTTCTCGTTTATCGACTTTATTGACGATCTCGATTCTGTTGGCCAAGGCAGCTATACCGTCGCTGGAGCAGTGTCCTATAGCTTGTTGACGATGCCCGGTCGGGCGTTCGCGTTGTTTCCGCCCGCCGCGCTAATTGGCGCACTGCTGGGCTTGGGAGCGTTATCGTCGAGTCGTGAGATTGTGGTGATGCGCGCGGCTGGCATTTCCGTGTCGCGGATTGTTTTCTCGGTGATGAAAGCAGGCATGTTGCTGGTGCTAGGTGCAGTGCTTATCGGCGAGCTTGTGTCACCGCACGCGGCGCAGATCGCCAACGCGCGACGTAGCGTTGCTGTCAGCGAACAATTGAGCATGATGACGCGCTACGGTAGTTGGATCCGCGATGGCCGCAGTTTCATCAATATTCGGCGCATTCTGCCCGACCAGCAGCTCGAACAGGTGTACATCTACAATTTCGATGACAATTACCAACTACGCACGTCCACATTGGCAGCGAGGGCCCGGCATCAGGGCGCGCATTGGGTGCTTGAAGGTATTTCGCAAAGCTCAATTTCTGCGGCCGGCGTGGAGACGCGAGAATTGCAGCGCGGTGCGTGGGAATCGAAGCTACTGCCGGACCTAGTCAACGTCACTACGGTCGAGCCAGAAAGCTTGTCGGCCGTGGGCTTGTGGACCTATCTTGATTACCTGCGTGGCAATGGCCTGGCGACCGCGCGCTTCGAGTTAGCGTTGTGGAATAAGCTTGCTTATCCCTTAGCCACGGCGGTGATGATTTTCTTGGCTGCGGCGATGGTACTGGGGCGCAGTTCGCCGATGGCGGTAGGTCAGCGGGTGGTCACCGGTGCGCTTATTGGGGTTGGCTTTCACATATTGCACAACACCAGTATCCGGGTTGGTTTAGTGTTTGACTTCTCACCACTTGCGACCGCGTTGCTGCCGACGCTGGCGTTTATGGTCGTTGGGATCTGGCTCATACGACGCGCGCAGTAACTGCGCTAATGAGTCGTTGTGAGTGTCATTTGTAGAGCGAATGATCTCGCACGATCTTTGTGTTGCTAAGGCGGTCGTGCCACATCAGCTGGTCTCGATCCCAAAAGGCCCACCAAAAACCCAGGCCTAAGACCGCTGCTGAAAGCCAGCTACAGGCGAAGCGGATGAGTGTTTGCGTCCACGTGACCGGGCCACCGTGCCCAGATTCGATCCGCACGCGCCACGGGCGCATGCCTGGGGTATAGCCGGCCAGTTTCCAAAATACGACGAAATACAGCCCGACTACCACGATTAGATATGCTCGGAACCAGTTGGCGCCAGCCTCGACCGCATCGCCGTTGAGTGCGACCGCGAGCCCGGCTGCAGCAAATACCACCGATGCGGCAAGTAGGGTGTCGTAGCCGATGGCCGCAAGGCGGCGTAGCACCGGCGCGACCGCATTTGGCGATGCCTGATTATTCATAGAATTGGTCGAGCATTAGCTGGTCGCTGCGAACAGTGGAAACATTTGAGTGTAGTTGCATGTGCACATAGGCGCGACGCTGTGCCGCGCTTGGGTTGTGGGTTCGAAGGCCGCGCATCGGTGTGGGTGTTTCCTCAGCCCACGTTCGCGCCGAGCGGGCCCCGAGCAGCTAGTTTCGGTAGCAACAAATCAACTTCAGGCGCGCGGCAGTGTGACGCCAGTTTGCCCTTGGTATTTGCCATTGCGATCGCGATAAGAAGTCTCACACACCTCATCCGACTCGAGGAATAGAACTTGCGCGACCCCTTCGTTCGCATAGATGCGCGCTGGTAGCGGCGTCGTGTTGGAGAATTCCAGCGTGATGTGACCTTCCCACTCTGGCTCCAGCGGCGTTACGTTGACGATAATCCCGCAGCGGGCATAGGTCGATTTGCCCAGGCAGATCGTCAGAATACTGCGCGGAATGCGGAAATGCTCAATAGTTCGCGCCAGCGCGAAGGAGTTGGGTGGGATGATGCATTCAGGACCTTGGATCGACACGAAACTTGATTCGTCAAACGCTTTCGGGTCGACGATAACTGCGTTGATGTTCGTAAAAACCTTAAATTCCTCCGCGCAGCGTACGTCGTAGCCATAGCTGGAGGTGCCGTATGAAATTGCCGGGCCGCGCTCTGTAGTGCGCACCTGGCCGGGTTCGAACGGCTCGATTAGACCGTGACTCGCGGCCATGCGGCGAATCCATTTGTCTGATTTGATACTCATCGGCGTGGATCTCGGCGAAGGGCTGTCTGGCTACCGAAGCAGCTTAGCGATATTGCTGTTTGGGCGCCTCGCGGCGCATC
>Ga0055584_100000978_pt1 | contig 27668 bp, 27 predicted proteins | sample OSDHelmetaG_FD_58716 | JGI IMG/M metagenome (GOLD analysis project Ga0055584, IMG submission 58716) | Pelagic marine sediment microbial communities from the LTER site Helgoland, North Sea, for post-phytoplankton bloom and carbon turnover... | ecosystem: Environmental > Aquatic > Marine >...
CGGGCATCCAAAGGCAGGAGTTTCCTTTATGCCAGATGAGGAGTTGCCCACGCATGCGACCCGCCATTCCGGTAATCGCGCTAATGCGAGTAAGCCATGATAGTTACGGCGGCCCAAAGATTTATGTAAAGTTATATTGGGATGTTCTTCACCATCGAATTGTTCCAAAGCTTCTGTAATGATCTCTCCTCCAGCATCGTTGTTGGGATAGGTAATCAGTACTCTGACGTTCTCTTTTGCGATTCGACACAAAGCGTCTATAGAATGACGCAGCTGTTGAGCGGCCTCTTGGTACTCCGTCGTTATTGAGTGTTGGGTGAACAGAACCACAGGCCTTGAATAATCAAGTGAGAATCTATCCATGAGTTCTTCTGCATTTGCGAAGGCATTTTCATTTATAAGATCAAGAGCGGGGAAACCAACCGTATGAACTCTCCAAGGTTCTTCACCCATTGACAAAACTCGATTGGCAGCCTGTTCGTTAGTGGTATAGTGAAGATGAGCCAACTTGGTCATTGCATGCCGCACGGAATCATCCAGAGCACCACCCTCCGTAACGTCGCCACCCTCTATGTGAGCTGTGGGGATATTCATTTGGGTTCCTGCAATCACAGCGGAAAAGCCCTCGAACCGATCAGCATATACTACTAGTACATCGGGCTGAATGTCTTGTAAAATTGGAGTCAGGCCCAAGATCCCAGATGCAATTGCACGGGCAGTAACAGCTGAGCCATCTCCATCCATGTCGAGGTCGACTTCCGCGTGTATGTCGTATCCGTCGGAGCGAATTTCTTCCTTGGTCAGGCCAAAGTTTTCATCGAGATGAGCACCTGAAATAATCAATCGATAATCCAAGCAATTGTGTTCTTTGACCGCTCTAAGAATAGGGGATAGTAGTCCGTACTCGGCCCGATTACCAGAAAATACTGCGATTAAGCGTTTTCCTGATTTCATCAGTTTTTGGAGAAAAGAAAGGAAAGACCCATGTGCAGATTCGTTTTAGGTGACCATTTGAGTAAGGATTTTGTTTTGGTTATATCCAGTTTTAGGCAGGACCGGATGGAGGAATCACTTTTCGAGGTAATAGGTCGAGTCGGTCTGTTAGCGAGTTCTAGAGCTAACCTTGCCAACTTTCCGATTTGGGTGGCTTTACCGCTTCCGACGTTCAAAATGGCATTGGCTTTCGCAATACATGCCGAACCAATGCATTCTGCAGCGTCTTCTATCCACAGAAAGTCTCGAATTGCATTGGGGTTTCTTAATTCCATCGTATCTCCGGTAGGAATTTGACGCAGAATATCACTTATAACCGCGCCTTCGCACATTCCCTCTCCGTATAGGTTGCTGAGACGAAGGCAGGTAGCTCCTGCTTCCGCAAAAATCTGTTCGCAATCAATTTTCATTCTGGAATATTCATTATAGGCAACAATCTTTTCTTCGGGACGCCTTGGGTGGCTCCGTTGATCTCCGTACACCATGGCTGATGATGCGTATACAATATGTCTCCAAGGCATTTTTGTCATATTACGACAAATTTTAATTGCCTGAGAATCATATAGTGCTGAAACATTTCTGTTTTGGGCAAGATGAACCAATACGGCCTTCTCATCGACGGGTAATTGTTCATAGGAGGAGATACGAACCAACTGATTCGTTGATTCTCTGGAGAATCCCAACGGCTGATCTCCTTGCTTGAGAAGTTGTTTGCATAAGGCATTACCGACAAAACCTGATGCTCCTGTAATGACAACTTTCATGCAAATAATAATTTACTCTTCATTGCCTTCAAAGTAAATCGGTTTTCTTGATTTGTCGGTTGGGAGGAATGTTCACCTTAGCCTTTCTTTCCATTAAAGAATCAAAATCTCTGGCTGAGAAATCTCCATCTCCTGGCCGTTTGACCCAAATGTTTTTTTCATTCAACCTTTCGCCTTTTGCTATGCTTTTTATTGAGACCACCGAAGCGAAAGCGAAGTCCATAGTCGATTGTTCTTCCTCCGAAGGTTGCTTTTCTCCTCCGCGTGCAGTGTGAATTATTTCTGCGCCTTGGATCAAGTCTGATAGAGCTCGTGGATCCATCGAGCATGAGATGTCTGGACCGACTCGATCCAAGCTGTCGGTGAAATGACGTTCCAAAATACAAGCCCCAAGTGCGACAGCTCCAAAGCAAGTAAAGTTGGAAGTCGTATGATCCGATAAACCAATTACAGCATCCGGGAATGTATCCTTAAGTTTCTCCATTGCTCCCAAACGCACAAGCTTCGGAGGGGTCGGGTAAATGTTTGTACAATGTAACAGTGCGTAAGGGACATCCGCTTCGCGCAAGATTTCGACTGCCGGTTTTATTGTTTCAATGGAATTCATCCCAGTGCTCATAATCACTGGTTTGCCAAATTTTGCGATATGCTTGAGCAATGGGTAGTTGTTACACTCACCTGATCCAATTTTGTAAGCGGGCACATCGAAAGACTCGAGTCGGTTGGCCGCGTCTCTGGAAAACGGTGTACTGATGAAAATTGCATTTCGATTTTCAATATGTAGCATTAACTTGTGTTCCTGTTCTTCGGACAGGGCGCATTCATTCATAATATCGAAAATATTGTCTTTCGTGTGGATCGGAATGATGTTTTTCGCTTCGTCTGACATTTCATCTTTCACAATATGAGTCTGGTGTTTAATCACTTCCGCACCAGCATCTATGGCGGCATCCGCCATGGCCATAGCTACTTCAAGTGAACCACCATGATTAATTCCGATTTCAGCGATTACCAAAGGGGTGGTGTTCTCGCTTATAATTCTTTTTTTTATCGTTAATTTCGGTTCTTTGTTCATCACCAAAAATGTAGGAAGATAAGATTAATCAATTAGCAGTGTGTGAAATTGGGAATCATTCATACCATTCCCCGTTCGCTTGTTCGAGCGCAGTGATTTGCCCTATGTCTCGCCAATATTCGTGTATGGGGAAAACGAAGATCGCCTCACCCTTGGTTTTTCCTTTTTCGAGCAATGTAGTCATGTCCCAACGCATATCCTTAGAGAGGTAAGAAAGCATACGCGGCTCTAGTACATAAATTCCTGCATTCACATTATGAGATAGGGTTGGCTTTTCTTTAATTGATTCAACTTGGTAGTTTTTTGAAGTGACGATACCGTACGGAAATTCAGTCTCCAGTTCTCGAACGCAAATGGTTGCGGAAGCCTTTTGTTCGTTATGGAAGTCAAGGAGTTGGATGAAATCAATCCTTGTTAGGATATCGCCGTTTATTACAAGTAGGGGGTGGTTTGGCTCATCTGGAATCAAGCTTAGTGAACCAGCAGTTCCCAAAGGTTTGTTTTCTTCTAGATAGCAAATCTCAACTCCCCATTTATCACCATTGCCAAAATGATCGATAATCTTTTCTTTCAGATAATTTACGGAAATGTGAAAATTCCTGAATCCTGCTTGGATGCATCGTTCCATGATGATCTCCAACATAGGCTTGCCGCTTATTTCCAGCATTGGTTTAGGGCAGTTTTTCGTCGCTGGAAGCAAACGCTTGCCTTGCCCTCCGGCCATAAGAACAACGGGGTTTTTTAGAACTTTACTTGGCAGCATATCCTTCTGAACAAAAAGTCGATTGACCCGACCCGCTGAGTCCAATCCTGGTATTTGATGAAGCAAACGATCTCCCATAATCATTTCAGCTTTGATTTCCGAAGCGTTCGAGGGGAGGGCATGGAAGTTGGGGTTCATCGCGTTTTGTACATTGCTCTCAAGATTATCTCCTCTAAGTAAACATCTGCGGATATCTCCATCGGTGACGGTGCCCAAAAGGCGTTTTTCGGAGTCAACCACCAATGCGATTTGGACAGAACCCCTTTCTATTATTCGAATCGCTTCCTTTATTGTTGCGGAATTCTTTAAGAACAATGACTGCAGATCAACCATAGGAATATCCTCCCATTTGTGAGTAAAATTTAATATTTTTAGCCTGTTGGGAAAGGGTGCAGAAGCGGGATGTGTCGTTGCAAAGAAAGGCTTCGAGCTGTTTATGAATTCCGGGCTTGAAATTCCTGTCTAATTCATCTTCAAGCTTCACCCTCATTAATTCTGTTGAATTGAGGGCAATGGCTTGGAGTTGCTCCATGGGACGAAGTACGAGACGTCTTTTTGGCGTGAAGATCTCTATGCCCCAGCGACCAGATGATTGCCAGTCTGCTATGTAAGAAAACATGACTTTTTGGGTGGTTGTGCCTGCTCCGCAAAAATGCGAACCTGAAGGATGCCACTCCAATGATCCATTGGACCAATAATTCCAGCTAGCGGGATAACCACATAAAAAAAACACCAAATCAATTACATGAGATGAGTTGCAGATGAGCCATTGCTCTTTGACAATTGATGGTATTGAAAGATTGTTTACCTTACTTGCCCACTCGGTAAATTCAAATTGAACGCTTCGTATACCCCCATCTTCAGCAATGATTTCCTCGGCTTTAAGAGTTGAACTATAAAAGCGACGATTGTATCCGATCAAAACATCAGTGTCGTTATCTTTTGCAACTTGATGAATTTTCTCAATTTGCCGTACATTCAGACCACCAGGTTTTTCAAGCAAAATTTTTTTGGTTCCACTCTGCATCAATGCGATTGCAACATCTGCCAACCCATCTATATCCACCGCTACAATTGCCTTAAGTGGAGCGGTTTGCTTTTTCAATATATTTGCGGCACCACCGGTTAAAGGGGTGATTCCAGTTTTTTCAGCAAAGATTCCGGCCGATTTTTCGCCGCGGCCAATAACCGTGAATGGTTCCATGAGATTACTCAGGACTTTTGCTTGAGCAACTGCCATAGGTCCCGTGCCAACAAGCCAAAGGCTCATGGATTAGGTAATTGGCACTGTTTCATCATTGCACTCTTTGGAAAAATTCCAGTGGTCTAGCATTCTTTGAAGAAAAACTTTATGAATCGGGATTGATTCTTCTATTGTCGGTAACTCGCATTGACCGGTTTCCAAGATTGAATCGATCAAGCGCGGAGTAATCTCACTTTGATTCTCAAGTCGGCCAGGGGTCTTGGCTCCTGTGCGGTCTGTTGCTACACTGTTAAATTCATCGAGGATCCAGCAGCCTTTGTCAGTTTCAACTCGGAGATTTAGATGCTCGCCATCTTTGTGAGCCTCCAAGGTCAAAATACTTCCTCCTGAAAAATTCGCCTTTAAAACACCACTTAATTCATGAAATCCGGACCGTTCGCTTTGGATCCAATTAGTATTGAGTTGGGAAATGTCAATTTTGCAAAGATTCTCTCTGGCCCACCACATGGTCAGATCTATAAAATGAATGGCGTTGCTCGCAAGCCCCCAGAGGCTATCGCTGACGTGCACTGACAAAGTATCATTAACGGATAACTGATCGTAAATGGATCGGTGCCAAGCCATCATGCGCCGTGAAGTGTTTACCCATGCACCCTCCGCCTTTGTTAGTGATTCCATCATGGTATCCAAGTGACATGGTGATTGTGTCAGCACCTTTTCCAAAACCCAATATCGAATCCGTTTATGGTTAGCTAGGTTTTCGATGACGTTTAGCCGTATGTCTGCTGAAGTAGAAACGATGGCCAAGTCCAAGGATTCTCTGAGAGGGTAGGGCGTTTGGCGGAAAGTTACCCTGTGTGTTGTCTTTGGTCCCTCTGCCTCCCTCCATCGTTCTTCAGCCAATCGCAGTGCCTGAGGGGAAGGATCCACTACCGTGATGTCCAAATCCGTTCGGCATTTCGCCAATCCTTGCAAATAGCGCGATCCGATATTGCCGCCTCCTATTATCACGAGAAAATACTTCATTAAATCTAGTTTTTTTGATGGAAAGCACTCACCAATGACTCAATTTCCCGAAGGCACTCGAAGTCAACAGATATTCCGCTGCTTCGCATGAGGTTTGCAGTTTCCCAAAGTGGTTTTTTAACAAGCGGTTGAGAGCAAAACCAATCTTTCCCCTTTTGATAACGAAAAAGGAACTTATTGTAAGCCTCCAATGATTGATTGATTTCCTCTTTCACTTCCAGGTAACCACGGTCGTCTGATTGCGACAAATTGCTTGCCATCAATTGAAGCATTTCCTCCCGTTCCTGACTTTTCGAATCATCAGTCCACCAATCCGAAAAACTATTGTTAGGGTCCATGTGTGGTTCGCTTCCGTGCATCGAAGGGTTTTCTCGACCACGTAACCACATCAGCGCAGGAATGACTTTTGATTTACCCAAATAACAAACGGATAACTCGAATTGTATTTCTCCTATTCCAAAAATTGGGAAATCTCGTTGTAAAAAGGTATTCAAGGCTTTTTTCCAAATCTCTGTTCGCACCACCGAATAAATGATTGAGGGAGTGTAGTGAGTCATATGGTGAATCATTCGTTCAATTGCACTGTCTTGAAGAATTGCATAGTCTCGTTGCTCTGGATAAAAGGGCCAAGAAACCATCTGTCCAGCACTCCATTCGAAACCCAAGGATCGTCCAATGCAGGCTTGTAGATTTTTGTCGCATTGAAGCTCTTCGATAGATGATTCAATTGCTTTAGGCATATGGAATTCGTCGTCTGCGAGAAGGATTGTGTATTCGTTGGATACGAGTTCCGTCGCCATCGCTAATCTTTCTACCATTGTGACGGGCAAGTGGTGGTAGTGAATGTTTGGATTGAACTCCTGCAATTCCTCTGTCGGAATGGGCTTTTGACTGCCATCCAAAATATGTACCGAGGCTTCCCGTTTATTCCAAAACCTCATATTTCTGAGAGCGAATGACTGTCGATTGTAAGTGGGTATAACCAGAGTTAGTTTGGCGAGAATATTCGCCTTTGTACTCATATTTTGAGGAGAATTGAAGATGTATTAGTTATCCGAGTCACAAATATGATAAAAGCTCGAGCTTGGATTTCATTATCTTCATTTGGAAGTCCCAAATTATTCAATCCTCCGCAAAAATCCTTCTGGAGAAACTGTCATGAGAAGCTTGTCTTGAACCTCATAATCGATGGTGAATTCTGGATGAGATTTTAAGTATTCACGAACCGCTGATTTGGGGCTGTTACCAGGACCCCAAGGTCTGTTCTGAAGCATTTCTTCAGGCATGTCCTCAATGACGGTATCCCAAACCACGCAGTAGCTTCCCAAGCTTGTCAAGGGAGCGTATGCTTGAAGTTCCGAAAGAACATGTTCGTGAGTGTGGTTCGAGTCAAGGCAGACAAGTATCTTGCAGTGACCTGATGCCTCAGCCTTTACTCTTTTGATTACCTTTGGATCCGTGGATGAACCTTCTATCAAGGTCAAACGAGGGTATAGCGGATGTTCTTCGAGTTTCTCACGGTTATGCTTCCGAATGTCTATATCAACCCCAATTACTTTACGAGGTTTCGTAGGGTTAGGTGACAACTTTGTTTCCCCTGATTCGCAAAGCTCGAGCAACGCAAGGAGAGATGCACTAAGAATTAATGAACCTCCGTGTGCAATACCCGTTTCAATAATCAAATCAGGTTGGACTTTCCATACGATTTCCTGAAAGGTAACTATGTCTTGTGGGTGCTGAATTACGGGTCTTGAAAGCCAGTCGAAATTGAAAGAATAGCCATGGGTGGCCGCATCTTGCAATAAACAGAGACCAGCCTTTTGTAATGACTCATCTCGTCCAAGAGCGTTGATGTTTTTTTTACGTTCGGCCTTAAATTGCTCAATGGGGTCCATGTTCGTTAAGTTATAAGACTGAGCTCTTGTCTGACTCTTTCCGAGATCTTGATCGGACTCAGACCATGCTTGTGCTCAAGAAAAGATGAGTCTCCCATTACGCTTTCATAGGCCTCAGTTGGTGAAATCGATGAGAATTTTTTATTAGAGAAAGCGTTTTCGACAGCCCATTGGCATAAGGAGTTGAATAGACCTGAGCTGAAATTATCCTCCAAAACAATAATTGATTCATACGGATCCAAAAGTTTTTTGATCATGTCGTTGTCCAATGGCTTGATTCGATCCATTGCAAAAAGGGAAAAGGCAGCCTCCATCTTATGGGCTTTCAAGGCATTACCTACCATTTTCCCATGAGAGACAACCAAAACGGGGGAGTTCGACTCGCAAACGAAATGGTTCGGGCTGTTTGGTTCCACCTCCTCCTCAATCCCCTCTTTTGAAATCCTAATGAAAGATGCATGTCTTGATGCGAGGGACTCTTTGAGGACGACACTCATTGATTTACTTCCGCTGGGTGAGTAGATTCTGATGTTTGGCAATGCTTTGATGGATCCGATATCGTCAAGCTTGTGGTGAGTGGCTCCCAAGGCTCCGTTGTCATATCCTGTGGAGGTGCCGACCAAAATGGCTTTGTATTCGTGAAGGCATAGGTCGTTTCTAATCTGCTCAAAGCAACGATGTACGAGAAAGTTGGTGATCGCGTAGCACACGGGTACAAATCCTGCGTTTACCAAACCTGATGCAATGCCGATCATGTTCTGCTCGGCCACTCCGACGTTAAGTGCTCGTTCAGGAGCTATCTCGAAAATAGGTTCTACCAAGTTGAATCCGGTATCACCGGTCAGAAAGAACAGTGACTCGTCAGTTTCCATTAATCCCAACAGTTCGTTGAAAAAGACTCCTCTCACCTTAATCCACCTTCAATTCTTCGACAGCTTTGTCGAAATCTTTGTCCTTGGGAGTTCGGTAGTGCCATATGTTTTCATCTTCCATGAAAGAAATGCCTTTGCCTTTGACGGTATTGCAAATGATTGCGACTGGTTTGGGGGAGGATCGCGTTGATTGAATCGTTTCGTAAATCTCATCTTCTTCATGACCGTCTACTATCTCGTGACAATCGAACCCGAATGCACTAAACTTATCGGCCAAGGGATCAAGGCTGCAAGCATCGGAGGTCACTCCCATCTGTGATCGGTCGTTTTTGTCCACGAGAACGCAAAGATTACCAACGGATTGATGGCCTGCGTACATGATTGCTTCCCAGTTTGAACCTTCGTGAAGCTCTCCGTCGCCAAGGATAACGAAGACACGGTTTACGAACTTTTTGGACCTGCTTCCAATGGCAGTGCCCAGACCGACCGACAGACCATGTCCCAAAGCACCGGTGGAGTGCTCGACGTTTTCAATAAAGTGACTAGCGTGCCCGGCCATCACTGAACCGTTTTGGAAGTAAGAATCTATATCTTGCCTAGAGAGCAGTCCGTGGTGGTACATCACTGCGTACAAACCAGATGTTCCATGGCCTTTGCTAAGTATTACCCGGTCTCTGTCAGGAGTTTGATGAATTATTTTTTGGACCTCGACGGATCGATAGACGGCATTGAGTATTTCCACCATAGACAAGGCACTACCGATATGAGCAGCATTTCCTCGATTGACCATTTTTAAAAGGGTCAGTCTTATTTTTGAGTTGGCTGTTTGATGCATCTTTCTCAGCCGGTGACGGCTGGATTGCCGTTATAGGGATGATCAAGCTTGACGATGCCAGTCCGTATCATCAAGTCGTCTTTTCCGTTGTCGGTTGCCAGTAAGGGATAGAGATTCCTTTCCGAACAAAGCTTGAAAAATGAATTAGACCAGTTCAAATCATCAACGACAAGGACGGCGTCACTGCTTAGTTTCTGGTAGGCAAGGGAAATTTCTTGGTTCAGAAAGCCGTAGGAATGGTCACTGTCATGAAGATACAGAGAGAACTTATGATCATATCTGGGTATGACTTCAAGACTACTTCCCTCGGTAAAATCCCATTGGCCCTTCAAGTAATCGGGAATGATAAACCCAGGGGACAAGGACTTGTCATAGAGTTCGCTGTCGCCGACCAAGGGGTGGCGGGCATGAGGATCTTTGGCGACTTCGTTTAGGGCTCGGATCTTGGAATCAGGAAGGTCGACCGAGTGGACCTTGCTTGTTTTGTTACGCATGGCGGCGGCAAGAAGGAAAACGGTATTTCCTCCATAGAACACCCCCGTCTCAAGAACATGTTTTGGCTTCAGAAAACGGACGAGAACATAGATGAGGATCCGTTGGTAGGCAAACCAATCGAGGCAATCGATTGAGCCTTTGGCAAAGATCCCTTTCTTAAAGCCGTGCTTCCTGACGGCTGTTTCCATTTTTTTGTTAATCTCCTCAAGCAGTCGCGAGTCATTTAACAATTCATCATAATAGCCTAGCAAGGAGCCTCTGGGTGAACTGAGATAATTTTCGAGCATCTGCAGATTCAATATATTGAGTTCTCTTGTGGTTTTGATATCCATTATTTCTCGGTGCGGAAAACCTAGTCGTGGGATATGTACTCGGGGTGTCTGTCTTCGAACTTGTCCCCTTCAAAAAGTCCGCCAGGCCAGCCTCGCCGGATACTGTCCTCGTTGGAGAAATTTCCATATCTTATCTGGGAGGTCCACCTGATGGAGTTACTTGTGGAGGGCGTGCTTTTGTGAAGGGTCAGCGTACTAAAGACAAGGACATCACCAGCTTTCACCTCTGTCTCGAAAAGATCGCAATCGTCATATGAGCCCATGTTTTCAATTTCCAGAGTATGAGCCCCACTTCCTCCGGTGTTTTCAGGGGCAACGAGTTTCACTTTCCTAAGACCTTCATGGTGACTTCCTGCGATCAGCTGGATATTACCGTGGCCCAGCGGGACGTCGAAGAATGGCAACCAGAAAACCAAACCATCCATGGATCCTTGGGTATAGGGATAGTCCTGATGCCATGGGAAAAGGTATTTTTGCTCAGATGGCACGTCTATGCGTATTCCAACATAAGAGAGCACATTAATGGTGTCGGTTGCCATAAGTCGACGAGCAAGCGAAAGCATCTTTTCGTTCGTAACAAGTTGCTGTAAGGAGAGCAAGTGTCGGCAAGCTCGGTAAATATCCCCGCCAAGCATCCTGTCTTTCTTGATGAGCCTGTAAAAGTCTTCGTTTCTGATGGTAGTTTTTTCAGGGTTTTTCGCGGGCTCAAGCTTTGCATGCCTCAACTTAAGATCAATGAGAGCGTTTATTTCTTTGTGAATAGGAAGAATTTCTTTTTCAAAATCAAAAAAATCTTTCAAGAAAAGGAAACCTTTTTCTTTGAATTCCTCCTCAATAACTTCAGTCATTCTCCCTCAAAAAAAAAAGAAGGTTTTGGTGAGACGAGTTCCGGATGGATGAGGTGGAATTGGGGTTTTCTTTCCTTGTCCCTTCCTGAGTGGAATCCAAGTTTGATCAGCTTTTCGTCGATAAAATGGCCATACTGTTTGGGGGATGTTTTGTCTTCTTTCATCGTAGTTGGTTGTGTTTGATTTTCCCAATCAAAATCTTCAGGATTTGCTACCCTTTACAAAGTAGCCTCCGGGTGTCGAAATAAAGGGAAATTTTTTCATGACGGGTGCTTCCCCCCCGAAATATTCGTCAAAAGCCTGACTTTCACCAGGAAAGCCAGGCATGGCATACTCATCAAAGAGGACGATTCCTCCTGGTACGACAAGGGGATACAGATGTTGAAGAGCCGTCAAGGTAGGTTCGTAAATATCCATATCGAGGTGCAGAAGGGAAATTCTTAAACCTGGGTTTTTTTCGACATACTCGGGGATGGTTTTCGTTACATCGCCTTTCACCAGTTCCACTCTCTTGAATCGTGGAATCATTGAATCTCTCTGAGTTAGGTCAATTACTTCTTCTAAGCAGGGGAGGAAGTCTTCTGAGTTGAATCCGCCCTCTACCAAATCCCTGTCCGGATTAGGAGTCCCGTCCTTGTCCGAAAGAGATGGAAAGCCCTTGAAGGTATCGAACCCGATTAATTTTTTTAGGGTGTCCCCAGGGCAATGTATCTCCACCAATTTTAGGAAAGTGAGGAAGGAAGCTCCCTTGAAGACCCCACATTCAACAATGGATCCAGGTCGATCTACGATTTCCTTGAATATTTCGATATGCGTCAGGAACTTTGCAAAGTTAACTCGTCGGTAAAAGAGCATGAAGTTTTCAACCACATCCTGCATATTCATGCCGCTTTTCTTTATCAAGGCATCAATGTCTTCCCAGATTTGTTGGTCGTGGTTGGTGCTTCCGCCAATCTTGGTAGGGTTTTGTTGAATGGCTGCACGTGGGGTGATTTTATCTTCGTTCATAGGTTTTTGGGACGAGCTATTTCATACAGGTCGAGGTACTTTTTCGCCACACTAATTTGGTCTGCCGCCTTGTAGATTTCGTTAAGCAAAAAAAAAGAGCGGTATACGGAACGCCAATCCGCATTGATTTTTTGAGTTATTTTCTGAAGGACCAAAATGGCTTCTGCATATTCTCCATCGCGGTAAAGAATCTTTCCGTATTCATAGCCGATCTTGTCTTCGGGGTTGTATTTGAGATTTCTGATTATCTCTAATACCTCTTTATTCTTGTAAATGCGCTTGATTAAAAGCATGCACAAATTAGACAGAATCCCTTTCGATCTCATATGTAAATCAATCAAAAGGGATGCGAAATTATGTTCGACGCTCTTTCCTTTGGCATGAAGTTGATAAAGTTTTTCTATTACATTGCGCCCAAGGTAAGCATTTCTGAGTGAATTTTCATAGTTCTTGATCCACTTCGCCTCGATGTGTTTCGAATTTCCGCTGCTTAACCTGTTTTCGGCCAATACACAGACTGCGTTGGCGGGACGGTCATAGTTTGACAAGGCTTTTTTATACTCTTCGGGGTTGGCTACTACCTCCGCATTTTCGAACTCCGTACGCAGGGACATTAGGATTGTTTCGATTGAAGGAATCGATACTACGGATAGGTTGGTCGCTGAACCGTCATAAACAGAGCTCTCGTACTTTTGTCCGGAAATTCCGCAAATTTTATCTTGGAAATTGTATGCCATGTCCTTCATTTCAATCTCTTTGATGAAGGATTGGGTGATATGCCGAGTTGATAGGCATATGGTTTCTATAAAAAGCAGGCTGTTGGTTCCCACACTGAGGGTTTTGATAGCCTCAGGTAAAGATTCGAGATGATGAATGACGCCATTGCATAGAACAATGTCGAAAGATTCGTTTAGTAAGATTCTCAAGTCATCGCAAACCATCTCAACGGAGTTTGTAATGCCAAGCGAGGAGCGGACGAATTTGCCTTTGTCGATGTTTTTTTGTCTAGGTTCAACACCTACCATTCTCTTGAAAGGCAAATCACTCAATTGATGTAAAATCCATCCATCATAACATCCCACATCGACAATTGTCATTTCACGGATTTGCTCCAAGCTAAAACGCTTTTCGATTTCGGACCTGATGACTTTGACCAAAAAAGTTCCACGACCCGCAAGTCTATCTTCGTTGGTTATGCAGATATCGCCATTAGACCATGAGGAATGGTTGTAGGGACCGTGAGCATTGATAAGTTCGATATGTTCTCCTTCAAGTCCGACCATTGGCTTAGTTCTCCGTCAGCTTTTCTTTCAGTGAATTCAAGTATGAATGGCTATGTGGGTCATCTTCTACAGGAGCCCAAGTGGCCATGGTTTTCCAAGTTTTCGGATCGTATTGACCGACCATTGTTTCATAGGTCACGACATAATCCGATTGCATGATGTAGGTATGCCATGAAAAGGCTGGAATGTCGATACATCGGAGTCCGTTTTCCCCGAGTGAGTAGCGATTGATGACCTTTCCTTCTTCGTCGAAGATCAGGACAGTGAGTCGACCTTGTACAAAATGAATCTTCTCGATCTTTTCAGCATGAGGATGCAGGTGCGGTTGCATATAGGTGTCTTCCATCATGAAATTGAAGACCTCGTTGAAATCGGCCCCTGGTTCATGGAGAATCTTGGGGTATCTTCTTCTAGGAGCTTCCGCAGCTTTGCGGAGATATTTCTCCAAATCTTCGGGAAGTAAACTAGGAATCTCCTGTTGCTTCATAACAACATTTCCGGGGAGGACGAGACTGTCCATCGTAGATCTGGGGTAATCATCTTTTCTTCGAACAAATCTTCTAGGTGCTGCAAGCGATAGAACCCTCTTTTCTTGAAAACATGAGAGTTGAACTCAAGTCCTTCTAAGCCTTCAATCATGTTTTTGATTCCGTTTTCAACGCTCCACCTACATTCAAAACCAGGCAAAACCTTCCTAATTTTTTCGAAGGATACGCGGTAAGTGCGACGATCCTTGTCCTCGTTGATTTTTCGGTCTCTGATCAAACCATTTTGGTCAAGGTCAGGGTTCTCGTTTAGAAATTTAAGTTCACTCCCGGGGACTAGCTTGCAAAGCATTTTCGCTATCTCGATGATTTGCAGATTATTTGAATCGTCACCGATGTTGAGCACAAGAAGCTCCGACTCTTTGTAGCTCAAGTCAATGGAGCGCCGAATTGCCTCGCAGGCATCTAGAATGTGAAGGTTCGGACGCCAGGCTCTTCCGTCCGAGTTAAGTACCACCTTTTTGTCTGTCAGAGCCATTCCAACAAACATGTTTATCACCACGTCGAATCGGATGCGTGAAGAAAGACCGAAGATGGTGGCAAACCTCAAGGCTATGGGAGAAAAATCGGATCCGCTCAGTTCAGCCAAGTCCTCTTCAATCTGAACCTTGTTGATGGAGTAATGAGTTTGGGGACGCGTCGGAGATTCTTCGCTCAACCTCTCTTCTTGCCCAATCCCGTAAACCGAGCAACTGGAGGCAAAGATAAACTTGATGCCAAGACTTTTGCAGAAGCGAGCGATTTTCAAACTATATTCCCGGGTTGGATCGTATACCGAGTTAGGATCCAAACTACCCATCGGGTCGTTAGATATTCCAGCCAAGTGAACCACGACGTCGATTCCTTTCAAGTCCTTCTCGCAAAGTTCTCTGGCATCCTTCAGAATGAAGTTAGAATCTTGGCTCGGGTAGAGAAGATTGTTCTTGAAAAATCCAACGTCGCAGCCAGTGCACTGATAACCTCGTCCCTCGAGGTATCCTGTCAGAGCACTTCCTATATACCCCAAGGAACCCGTAACAAGAATTTTTTTCATGCAGTCTTCCTTCACTGCATTGAAATGACGGCGGTACCGTGCGTATCAGGTCCTACGGGAAAAGATTTCAATCCCATGGCTTTCATTGCCGCAGATACAGCATGCCTCCTCGAGTCCGGGACGATAAAATTCAGAAATCCTCCTCCGCCTGCTCCGGAAATCTTGCCCCCCAAAGCACCATTCTCAATTGCTGAATCATAAGCCTGGGAAATGAGTGAGTTCGATATCTTGGGGGTCAGCGTGCATTTCATCAACCAACCATCGTGCAAAAGTTTTCCCAATTTTTCAATGCTCAGGTTCCCTTTGTTTGCAAGGTCGTACATTTCGTGGGCTTGATCTCTCATCTTAAGCAAAACCTCTGAATTATCTTGGTTTCTATTATCCTGATCGGAAAGGATTTCTTCGGAGTTTCGCTCAATGCCGGTCCAAAAGGTAAGCAAATTTGAAAAAATCATGTCAGAGACATCATGCTGGGTCGAGAGTGGCATAATGTTGGTGCGTTCCTGGTCAAGAAACTTGATGTAGTTGATTCCCCCAAAGGAGGCTGGATAGTGATCTTGCTTGCCCATGGGGCGTTTAAGGAGTTCGATTTCAATCTTCGCGGCTTCTTCAGCCAATTTGCCTCTGCTTGCATTTTGCCCTTTGTAAGCATAGAGGGCGTTGAGCAATCCTACGCAAAAAGTGCTTGAAGAACCCAATCCTGAAGAGCCAGGTGCATCTGCAACAGTGGATATATAGAGATTTTCTTCTATATTGAGATATTCAAGGCATTTACGAATGATCGGGTTTTGGATCTCCTCTGTCGAGTTAACTTGCTCGGTGTCGGAATAATTCAAGCGAATCTTCTCCGGGTAGAGTTCGCAATGCTCTTTCACCGAAACGTAAAGGTATTTGTTGATACTTGAACTAAAGACGGCCCCAAAGCCATGATGCTTGTAGAAGGAAGGCAGATCCGTGCCGCCACCGGCAAAGCTTATGCGCAATGGTGTTCGTGATATGATCATTGGCGAGAAGGAAACCTTTCTTTTATGAGACCTACTAAATCTTGGAGGTTTGATCCGGAAAAGATTGGTCTTTTGTTAATTGGAAGCTTGTTCGATTCATTAGCTTCTCCAATAAAAACTGATTCGCATCCAGCGTTCCAAGCAGCTTGGCAATCCCGTATGTCGTCTCCAACGAATAGGGTTTCGTCGAGGCGAAAAAAATGTTCACGGGATGCCTGCAAGAGTAACCCCGGATTCGGCTTCCGACATGCGCATTTCTCATCCCAATGATGGGGGCAAACATAAATTTCCAATATGTTGACTCCATCTTTCTCGAATGCAGCCCTCATCTTTGAGTGAATCCGGTCAAGTTCCTCTTTTTGTATCATGCCCCTTGAAATCCCAGCCTGGTTGCTTATTACTATGAATTCAAAACCTTCCTCAGCCAATTGCCTGATTGCGTTCCTGTTTTCTTTAATCCATTGGAACTGTTCCCATGTACTCACATACTCTCCCCGAGGCGCTTTCCGGTTGATTACCCCATCCCTGTCCAGCAAAAGGATCTTTTTGGTAGTAAGGTATTTTTCAGCTCTCTTCCAACGGGTAGGATCGGAGATGCTGTAGTAGGCGTCTTTTTGCTCGAAAGCAAAGATTTCGCCTTTTTTTGCCATCGATTGAAGAATCTTGCCAAGGCTGCAATCGACATTGTCGAAGAAATCTAGCATTCGTTTTTTCTCCGCTATCATATAGCCGATTTCAACAAAGCCGAGTTCCTTGTTCCGAAGGTTGTCGTAAAGCCGAACCATTTTGCTTTCGTCGATTGCAATGTTACCTGGTGATTTTGGAGAGATCATCAAAGTCAGTGCGGGAGCATTCTCCTCGTGCAAGGCAAAGGCTCTTTCTAGAGGAAACGGTGCGAAGTTATCCGAGTACAGCAATAAGAAGCGTTCATCCAAGTCATTCCTCGCTTCCCATATCCTTTTGCCTGTTTTCCATTCAGTCGGTCCTTTGGAATAACGGATTTCCCACCCCCATTTTCTTCCATCTCCAAAATATTCTTCAATTTGCTCTCCAAGATATCCACTCATTAGGACGAAACGGATAATGCCCAATTCCGAAAGCTGAGTCAGCAGATGATGCAGAAAGGGTTTGCCATTGCATGGAATCATTGGCTTTGGCTTTGTTTTTGTAAATGGGTGCAAGCGCGTTCCTAAACCTCCGCACAGGATGGCGGCCATTTTTGGCTTTTTCAATTTCTTTCCATCCATCTGCATGTTTTCTCGATGCCATCTCTGAGGCTTGTCCGAGGTGTCCATCCGAAAGAATTTTTGCTCTGCGTGAAATCTGCCCAAAAATTCGATGTTCTCAACGAATCACTAGATTCGTTTTCGATTTGTTGGGTAATTTTATTCGAGTCGTTAAGGATATGTTCGGCAATTCGACAAACTTCGAGCACGGGAGTCGAAGCGCCAGTGCCCAAGTGAAAAACCCCACTTTTAGTCGAACGAGTGGAGACAGCGCGGACAAATGCGTCTGCTATGTCATCAATATAGATAAAGTCGTTTGCGTTTAGGGGGGTCCTTAGCAGAGGCATTTGGTTTTTCCTCAGGGATTGTATAATACTGGGCACTAGGGATTCCGAGCGCTGGCGTGGTCCATATGCGTAAAATATGCGCATCCATTTAAGGCATATGTCTTTACTCGAGCATTTCATTTCCATCCACGATCGTAGGGCGTGCTTGGACCAAGAAAAATCATCTGTGGGAATACCATTCTCGTTTTCAAGGCATTTATTGGTACGTTTCGTTTCCCAGCAACTACCTGCAACAAGTATTTTACGACAGCTCTCGATCTCGGTTAAAAAGGAGAGGAAATTAAGAGACTGCATCAAATTGATCTTGGATACTTCAAAGGAATAATCCGGTATGCCTTGCCATGCCAAGTGAATGATAACTTCCGGATTACAATCTCTGATCTTTTCACGGTAAGTTTCAGGAGATGCCAAGTCAGCCTGTATCCAGTTGTCGCAAGGGAAGTCCAGGTGAGGTGGTGCCTTTCTGGATAAGATGGTGACTTTCTCGCCGTTGCGTACCAAACCTTTGAGAAGAGGAAATCCTATGAACCCTGTTGCTCCTGTTACCAGAATTTTCATTCAGTCATCCTGAAAGTCTTGAAAATTCAGATCTCTTTGTGAAATAACCTTTGGATCGGATGGCCATTCGAATGCAAAGGTCGGGTCATTGTAGCGAATACCTTTGTAGGTTTGAGGAGAAAAGAAATCTCCCATGTAGTAATGCATGATGGTGTTGTCTGAAGTCGTTAGAAAAGCATTGGCACAACCAGCGGGTACGAGGATGCTCAATCGGTTGGATTGACAAATCTCTAGGGAGACCCACTTTTTGTATGTCTTTGAGCCCCGTCTAAGGTCTAAAACCACATTGTAGACTGATCCGGTTATGCAGGTCAGTATTTTAGACTCCTGGGTCGGTTCGACTTGATAATGAAATCCTCTCAGGGTGTGCTTGCAGAGATTCTCTGAGATATTTCCTTGTTTTACTTCGAATTTGACCTCCTGACTTGCCAACTCTTTTTCGCAGAAACTCCTCCGAAAAACTCCCCTGTCATCCTCATGTAATTCAGGCAAAATACTAAACAAACCTGATATTGAATGCTCTCTTAATTTCATAGAAGACATGGCTTGTCGGGCAGGGGTAGAAGAAAGCGACCCTTGTAACCACAATTACATAGATCTTCTTTCACTTCCTGTTTGAAATTCCAAGCTAACAACAGAATCAGTTCTTCTGCCTTAGCTCGTTGAATACCCTGTTCATAAGAGATGATGGGTATCTTCGACATAGGAGTGAGTAAGCCATGCTTGAGTGGGTTCTTGTCCACAATAGCAGAAATTTGATCATGACCTATTTTGCAGAAATTGAGCAAAGTCGAACTGCGGGCAGAGGCTCCATAAGCTAAGATTTTAGTGTTTGATGAGAATGTTATTTCCCTTAGTTTTTCCCGGTGTATTTTTGCTCTCCTCCTAAAGTCTAACCATGTTTCAAGGCTGTTTACAGCGGATGTATCTTCATCTTTCAGCGACATCTTGAGTGCTGAAGTTTTGGCTTTGGTTTTATGACTGAAATAAACTACCCACGATCCGCCACTAATTGGACTTCTGTAAATATCGAAAATTTTCAATCCATGACTAAGAAGAAGACTCTCCATCGAGCTCAGGGTGAAGTAGAATAAATGCTCATGATAAATGTAGTCATACTGTAGCTCTTCAAGAATCAATTTGCTGTCATGGAATTCTATGATGCCTAGTCCGTTGGGCTTCAATAGACCCCCGATTCCTTTCACCACAGAATGGACCTCTCTCACATGGGGCAGCACATTTCTGGCAATTACGATATCTGCCTGCCCGTGTGTTTCAATCAACTCTTGGCTGACCTTTTCCGAAAAGAAACGGATCAAGGTTGGTATGCTTTCATCAACCGCCGCTTTCGCCAAATTTTCAGCTGGATCTATTCCCAGTACTTTACAACTTTTTTCTTGGAACCGTCGAAGGAAAGTACCGTCATTACTAGCTATTTCAATGACAAATGGAGCTTTTTGGGGACTTCGCTTAAGGGCTTCTTGAGCAAATGTGTAGCTATATTCGACCGCCGTTTTCGAGGTGCCGGTTACCCAAACATATTTGCTGAATAAATGATGAGGGTCAACGCTCTCCCTGAGTTGTAAGGTTTTGCATTCTGTGCAATAAAAAAGCCTTAGTGGTATACTTGCAGGAGGCTCTTCTTCGGGTCGGTAGAGACTATTTGCAGGTGGCTGATTTCCCAAGTTTAATATCTCGACAAGATCAGAAGCAGAGCAAATTCTGCAATGCTCGATGGTTTCGAAATTAGAATTTACTGCCATCTAAGATCGTGGTCTAACTTTCCTTCGGATATCAAGTTGTTGATTTTCTTCAAGCGGTTGCAATTTATGCCACGGAAATGTTCTTTTTTGAAATCTACCTTTTGAAATAACCTAATCAATTCTCTGGCACCTGAATCGAGATTCCAAGCAGGATTGTAATAGTCCTTAAGTTCAGCAAGAATTCGCTTGAAACCAACTCGATAAGTTCGAGAGTCTGAACCGTGTTCATTCGTGAAAACCAGCTCGCTTCCTGGAACCGAGCGCTGAGCTGCCTCCGCCAAGTCCCTTACAGTGAAGTTTCCCTCGGGAATGCCGACATTGTATGCCCTACCAGAAACCAGTTCCGCGGGAGCCTCCAACCCTGCGAGAAAAGCTGAGCAAACATCAAGAATGTGCACGACGGGTCTCCATGGCGTTCCATCGCTTTTTATCTCTATGGTTCCGCTGGTGTGGGCACAGGCTACTAGATTGTTGAATACAATGTCGCATCTAAGTCTGGGACTTGCTCCGAATATTGTGGAAGGCCGCATTGCAACCACCTGGAATTCTGCGGAATTCATCCTCGATAATTCGCATTCCGCCTCCCACTTGGTTGCAGCATAAGCAGTGATTGCATTTTTTTCACTGTCATACTCATCCAGTTCTACTTGTGTTTCTGAAATACCATACATACTTTGGGAAGAAGCGTATACGAAACGCTTGACCCCCATCGATTTGGCGATCTCGGCTAAACGAACCGTGCCCATTAGGTTTATTTCTTCCGTCAAGTTTGTCGAGAACTCTCCGAGCGGATCATTAGACAGGGCTGCCAAGTGTATTACAGCATCAATTTGTTGGCAGTCAATTCTCTCCACATCCCTAATATCCTTTCTGATCTGAAGATAATTGTCAGGAATGGGGTGCAGCAAGCAATCCTCGTAGAGGCAGGAGTCGAATCCCAGAACTTGGTGCCCCCTTGAAATTAAAAAGGGTTCCAAAACACTCCCTACATAACCAAGATTGCCTGTGCACAAGATTTTCAAAAAATAGAATTATTACATGCGAGTTCGTAAGGAATTCGCACAAAGATGAATTTTAAAACTGCTTCTTTCTTGGTTGGATTAATGAAAATTAAAGTCTATGTTTGATTGTTTGGAAATTTTGGATTCAACTGATTCCCACCATAGATGAAAAGAGGACAAACATGATTCTACTTTTCTCATTTGTTCAGTAGCCTCTGGAGTTTTACCCAGGGAAGAATAAATGATCATTGCATAAAAGAACTCCCCTGGATGAACATCTGTGGTTCCATCAAAATGCCCCGGGTTTTCTGATGAAAATATTGAGAATAATGATTCAACTTTCTTGGTTTCTTCCAGAAGAGCAGTGTTCAGAATGTAAAACAATTGCTCTGTTGAACTACCAAGAGAATTCTTGTCTACAATGTCATGCAGTGCTCGTGTTTCGGATTTATAGTTTAGCAAAAAGAGTAGCAACGTATAAATCATTTTGTTTAAGTTGTTTTCCTCAGTCATGCATTTTTTGAATCCTTCCTCCTTGTCAAAGTAAAGTAGCAATTGCATATGAAAGTGCGTCATTGGATTGTCTGCCGTTCTCAATGTTTCTAGCAAAGTGAACACTTTTTTGAATTTGGATTCATTTTCCGATATGTGGGTACTGTTGTATATCAGTGAATTTTCTTGGGTATTAAAAGTTTTGATTATTCCTTGATTAAAAGGCAGGTAGAATTTAGAGGAAAGATGATCCATGGTTCTAAGTTTTTTTGCCAAGAGGATAATGCCATCAAAGCGAAGAAATAATGGGGTTTTTTTGATGCAATTTAGGATTGCTGCTGAATGCCTCTTTTCTTTTGCTTTTTCAAGAAATTTTTCAATGAATTCATCTTCCTTTGTTTGTGCGTATTCAAAAATGAAGGAATTTAAAGAATATTGCGGATTTGAATTAAATCTTGAAAACTGTTCATCTACCCTGATGAAATCTTGAGAATGTTTTAGAAAAATTTCTTTTTCATTTTCGGACAAACTCGGATCAAATGCTAACTCGAATAATGCCTCGCTAACTCTTGATGCGGAAATATCCTTGCTGTTTTTCTGATACCAATTGAGAATCGCATTCTTGCTTGAAATCAACCAATTTTTATATTCTAAAACACATAACTTGAATTCCTCTACCCACTGAGGTGTATTGTTTTTAAATAGAAATCTTTCAATAAACCACGAGGAGAGCAAATCTTGCAACTTGATTAGTTCTTTGTGCTCATTAATGCCTTGATCTTGCAAGTCGTATTGTAAAAAAGCATGAATGGATTTGCGCTGATACCGCCCAACTTTTTCTGCCCTGACACCACTTTCCGTTTCAGACAGTGTGGTGTAGTCCCAAGGGTCTATCCAAAATCGAGGGTCCAATGCATTTTGGTAAATGTGCTTTGCAAAGGTAAGGTAAAGTTTTTGTCTAAGTGCTTTTTCCCAATTCTCGGTTTTGTATTTTTGTGTAAAAAGTAATAACAGTTCTTTTGAATACGGCAAACTAGAGAATTTTTCTTCATTTTTAATCGCGTTAGTTATTAATTGTCGAAGAGACTTTTCGTTTGTACTATTGTCAACTCTCGGGCGAATACCCACTGCAGAATACCTAAAGGGAGACTCCCTTCCCGTTTTCAGGATTGAGCAGGGTTTGGAGAGTTGATCGGTCATCATTCGAACTTTTAGAAGTTCTTGAGGGTTTTCCAAAAAGCAAATGACCTTGGTTGCGTTGTCTATGTAATGAAAGAGCTTAGCTGTATTGAATTCCGTGCTGGAAACATTGAGCGAGTCAATCGTTTCCGATGATCGCATTATTTCTATGATCTTGAAAATGGATTTTTCCCTCTGATATGTTGAACACTTTTGGGAAGTATCATTACTGTAGATTAGCAACGGTTTAAGAGCATCTTTTTTGGGAGAAGAATTGGGAGCTAATTCTTCTGAGAATTGCGGTGGAATGAAAACGAAGCGATCAGTGAAAAAATTGTGCTCTGAAAGCAATGTAGTTTCTGGCAATTCATCAGGAAGTAATTCACTCAATATCACATCCGCTCTAGCTTCGATGGCTTCATTCAATTGTTGAATTATTAAGTGGTCGCTGGGTGACCACAAGAGAGTTGCGATTTTTTGGTTTGGGTTGCTCTTTCGGTAATCTTGAACAAAAGAATGATGCCAAAAGAGTGGCTTAAGGTGTGTATTAGTCATTCACTCAAGTAGTATTTGAATTATTAATGGTGGAGGCTGGTATTGTAAGTGATGACGAAATTTTTACTTTCGAAAAAATTGTATTATATTTCTTTGTTGTAAGGGAACTAAATATGGCACTAGGTATTATTTACCTAGTAAGGTCTCGACAGTAACCTTTGGCGTGCGCTATCAGTTTTGTAATGGCAATTGAAAAGATAGTGGTGGTGGATGATGAGATGATGATTCGTAAGGCGTTGGAGACCCAGTTGCGCAACAAGAGGTATTCGGTCGCTTCCACGGGCGACCTTAAGGGGGCCCGCAAGATTTTGGCAAGGGATTCTTTTGATCTTGTTTTTCTGGACTTGAGACTGCCCGACGGAGAGGGAACCGATCTGCTGGAGGAAATCATGGCAAAGACGGATGGGCCGATGGTTGTCATGATGACGGGGTATGGTTCGGTCGAATCTGCCGTTTCCTGCATGCAAATGGGAGCCTTTGATTATGTCGTGAAACCATTTTCATTCGACCAGATCGAGGTGGTGGTGGACAAGGTGGCGTCCTTTGACAAGATGCGGCGCGTAACCAAGTATTACGTGGAGGAAAGTGATTCCCGGTCATCCGATATCGTGGGGGAGAGCGAACCGGTCATGAATCTCAAGACCTTGGTTGACAAGGTTGCCAAGACCGAGGCCAGCGTTTTGATTACCGGTGAGAATGGAACGGGCAAGGAATTGGTGGCCCGGGAACTTTATCGAAACAGCATGCTGGCCAAGGAACCCTATATCCGGGTCAATTGCGCCGCGATTTCCGAGACCTTGATGGAGAGTGAGTTTTTTGGGCATGAAAGGGGGGCCTATACCGGGGCAACGGAAAGACGCGAGGGGCGTTTCGAACTGGCGGACGGTGGAACGATCCTTCTGGACGAAATCAGTGAGATAGCTCCTTCCTTGCAGGCAAAGTTGCTTCGAGTCCTGCAGGAGTGGGAATTCGAAAGGGTGGGGGGAAACAAGACCATTCAGGTAAAAGTTCGGGTTCTAGCCACGACCAACAGAGACTTGACCGAGGAGGTCAGCAAGGGCAATTTTCGGGAGGACTTGTATTACAGGTTGAACGTGTTTCCTATTGCGGTTCCGCCTTTGCGTGAACGTGGAGACGACATTCTTCTCTTGGCCAATACTTTTTTGCTCAGGCATGCCCGCCGTCACGGAATAGAAAAGATTTCCTTTTCCAAGAATTGCGAGAAAGCGATTCAGTCCCATAGTTGGCCCGGAAACGTTCGGGAACTTGAAAATGCGGTGGAAAGGGCGGTCATACTGTCTGATCCAGGCAAAAAGATTGAGGCGGAATTGCTGGGGTTGGGACATTTGTCCACTCCTGCTCCGTCCAAGAAAACCATTGCCGCAGGCAAGGAAGAAAGTGGAGGTCAAACGGGGATCGAGTCCATGGAGGAGGTTGAGAAGCGACACATTGCGAAGGTTTTGGCCGATTGTGATGGAAATCGTACCCATGCCGCGGAAAAACTTGGCCTGAACGTTCGAACCCTCAGAAACAAGATCAAGCAGTATTCTATTTAGCGCTGCACCAAAGCGGCTTGGTCGTACCGAGTCAAAGCTACCGCACGGCAAATCATTGGAAAAACCAAGTGAAGAGCCTGGACGAATAGTCTTTAAGACCGGGATAGAGATAATCAAAGATGAAGCAATTGGCGTGCCATTGAACGAGGTATTTGAGCCGTTGGCCCTAATCCTTGAAAAGCAAATCAATGTTGGACGGATCTTTCGACAGGTCAATGACTTGGGTCGCATCAAAGGGTTCTCCGTCTCGGATCGTGTAACCAACCAGTTTTCCTCGGTCAAACTCCGCTTCTTCCCATAAAGTGCCGGCTTCGTTCCATTTCGAAATCGTTCCATGATATTTGCCTTTCGAAAACCTCAGAACGGCTTCTTTTCTGCCTTTGTCGTCCATTGCCGTAATCGTTCCCGAATAGAGTTCCTCGGTTTCGCGGATATGGAGAATTCCACCTCTCTTGGGGTCACCTGCGAATTTGTGGTAGAACTCGGATCCTTTCCCTTCCCATTCCTCCAGCTCGATTGCTGCCAAACTTTTGCCTGACTCGGACGCTCCCTGGTCCTTGAAACGCCCGAAATCCTCGAGGTCCTCCTGGAAATACCTTCTCGAATAAACGACTCCATCCTTTGTCCAAACGTAAAAATAGCCATGCCTCATTCCGTTTTTGAATTGAGATTTCGACTTGAGGTTTCCATTTTCGTGCCATTCGAAGAAATCTCCGTGAGGCTTTCCGTACCAATAGTTTTTTAGTTCCGCGACGGAACCAGTGCGAGCCCTTATTTTGATAAGTCCGCTGAAGGGGGAGTCTCCTTCTTTCCGGCAAAGAATTTCCTCGAAACCATCTTCTTTGGCGTAAAAGGTTTCCTCGAATTCGGTCGAGGAACCTTCCCAGAATTCCTCTTGCAAGATCAATTCGGACAAGGGGAGTCTATCATCCACGGACTCAATTGGAGACGATGGAGGAGGCTCTTCGGCACAACTTGCGAGGAAGCAAAAGAGCATGATCTTCGCTGTCCGTCGGAGAATGTTCTCCCCGAGACGGGTTTGGTGTTTGGAGTCAAATTTTTTGTCCATAAGGCATTACTTTTCTTTCAATTCAAATCCGAGGGCGAGACGGAACCCAACGTCTCCGGAGCGGTAGTTTTTACCAAAGTTACTTCTCCTTCCTGTCTTGCAGCAATCTTCGCAGGAATCCCAACTCCCTCCCCGGTTTACCTTGTCCATGTTTTTCCATTCGAGCAAGGGGTCGATTAATTTTTTTTCGGGGCGTTTCCCATATCCGTCCAAGCACCACTCACGAACATTTCCATAGAGGTCGTAAAATCCCCACGAGTTCGGTTTTTTCCCTTTCACAGGCTGGGTTTTGGCTCCTGCATTCTCGGATATCCAAGCGTAATTCGTGATTGAATCGGGTTGGTCTCCAAAGAAATAAACACTTTGAGTGCCTGCACGGGCCGCAAATTCCCATTCGGCTTCGCTCGGTAGCCTGAAAGTCATCCCGGTTGGGATGCCTTTGAAGTTTTTGAGGTCATTGTTAAGGGTTTCGCAAAAGGTCATGCATTGTTTCCACGTCACCTCTTCCACAGGTCTTTCGGCACCCTTGAAACGGCTTGGGTTTTCGTCCATTCGCAGATTCCAAACAGCTTGCGTTATCTCGTTTTCCGCAAGGTAAAAAGGCTTTGTGATCTCGACTTTTCTCGTTCCATCATAAGGCTCGATGGTGGGGTGCAGGTTTTCTATGCCCATGGTGAATTTGCCTGGTTTGACCTTTATGAGGTTCATTCCAAGGACTTCGATTGTATCCGGCAGAGCCTTTGGGGCTTCTTCGCCCGAAGTAATCGAACCAATAAGGAGGATAGAAATTAGTAAAGCTGTTGGGCCAATGCTTGTCATCTCATAATTTTTTTAATCCCAAATATAAAGAATTGGAATGCTTAAATATCTTTTTTACACCAATTTCTCATTCTGTTCTTCCTTCAAGATTTAGTCGAGTCAAGCTTGCTAAAGGGCCCGCGAAATGAGAAAGACCATGTAATATGATTATTCCCAAAGCCGAAAAGCTTCAACTAGCTGAACTCAAGGAAGTCGAAGGGATCGCTCAGGAATTCGATTGTTCGATTCTTGAAATCGACGGTAGGAACCGTTGCGTCTATGCCATATTGGGTAACGAGAACCATGCCGTAATGTTCAAGAGAATCGCGGGGCTCCCTTACATACGGAAAGTCGATATGATCGAATCGAGCTACAAGCTAATGGACCGGCGCTCTGGCCTTTCGGATCACATTGTTCGAATGGGAGAGACCGAAGTGGGCAAAGACGCGCCTTTTATCATCGGTGGACCTTGCACGATTGATCCAGCAAACCCAAGTCTTTACCTGGAAACCGCTCACGCCTTGAAAGAGGTCGGGGTCGATGCACTGCGTGGTGGTGTTTGGAAGCCGCGTACGAACCCTTATTCCTACCAAGGCGATAATAATGCGCTGGACATTATTCTTCAGGCTCGGGAGGAGACCGGCTTGCCTATTGACGTTGAAGTCATGGATGCCGAACAACTCCAACTTGCGCTCGAAGCCAAAGTCGACGTTCTTCAGGTGGGTACCCGTAACGCCCTAAACTATTCCTTGCTTAAGCAGATTGGAAGAAAGTCGGCGGAAACGAATTCAGCTGTTCTGCTCAAACGTGGTAGGCACATGGCCTCTCCGGACGAGTTTATTGCGGCGGCGGAATATATCGTAGCGGAGGGTAACCCCGACGTAATGCTTTGTCCTCGTGGCACTACGCCCGCGCTGGATGGGTATCGAAATCATCCCGACGAATCGATCACTCCTTTGCTTAAGAATCGCACCTGGGCCCCGGTGGTCGTCGATCCCTCGCACAGCGTCGGTCATGCGGATTATGTTCTCGCCTGCTCGTTGGCCGCGATTGCCTATGGAGCGGATGGACTATGCATCGAATCCCACGTCGACCCTCAGCGGGGTATCGGGGACGACCCCAAGCAGGCCATTACCCCTCAAAAAATGG
>Ga0055584_100000979_pt1 | contig 27661 bp, 23 predicted proteins | sample OSDHelmetaG_FD_58716 | JGI IMG/M metagenome (GOLD analysis project Ga0055584, IMG submission 58716) | Pelagic marine sediment microbial communities from the LTER site Helgoland, North Sea, for post-phytoplankton bloom and carbon turnover... | ecosystem: Environmental > Aquatic > Marine >...
GGCGAGTAAGGTATACAAAAAAAGGAACACCATGGAGGTTGATATGGTCGACAGAAAAGGAAACAAAGTCAGAAGCATATAAACTTGAGATGAAGCTAAAGAATCTTTCTCGTGCAAGATTGTATGGCTTCATGATGAAATATAGTAATGGTATTGTGAGCCTTGACCAATTGCTTTCGTTAAAGCAATTGTCAAGATCCGGACCGCAAAAAGCTCTTCTCACGAAGGGCTTTTTTTGTTTTATCAAGAAGCGATTAAGAAAACACGAGCCTTGACAGCAAAAGCGCCCCAATTAGAGCGCTTTTTACAAAGGAAACCAATATTTGAATACTTAATCCAGTTTCGCACCAACGCCATAACCAACCAAACCAGTTGATTCACCAGCACTAAAATGGAGCATTACCTCTCCTGGAAGCAAAACGAACCAGGTGGTAAAGGTTTCTCCGTCATAGTCGGCACTTGCTTTAAACATATTGTTAATCTGAGGTACAGGACTAAAATTCGTAGCCGTCCCAGAATCTATTCCTGTGACACCTGAATAGTTTACGTAATAGCTTAAATTTCCGCCACTTGCCGGCATGGTGTAGGTCCCAACACCAGTTTCACCGTCGGTGGTAATGTCCAAAGCCCTATAAGAACCAGCCACGGCAGATTGAGTTACATGGGTTGAAGGGTAGTTGATACCAATGGTGTAACCTTGGCCAACGCCGTTATCTAGCAACATTGCCTTTCCTGGGTAAATGGTTCCAGTATAATCGATTCCAGCTTCCGTAAATATCACCCGAGACGGGTCGGTTGGCGATATAGCCCAGGTGCCTGTTCCACCGCCTGAGAAATGTGTGTTTACATCAAAGTCAGCTTCATCATCTGGACCAATATTCCAGGTGAAGGTGCCATTAGCTAAGAGTTCATACCCACCCCAGTTTTCATCACTACTAAAATCATCGTAGGTGATAAACAAATACTTCCCAGCCAAATCGCTCATTGAGTAAGTCGCAGATAAGTTCAGATCTGCGGTAATACCAAAACATAGTTTGTTTTCTAACCTTCCTGATGGAGCTGAAGTGGCTATAACTTTGTCGGCCAATTCTATCACGTGATAGGTGTTCCCGCTAAAGCCAATTTCATAAACTCCAGAGATATTGGCATTGTTGGTTTTGGTATAGGCACCACTGTCCGACTCCCCTGTGGTTTCGTTATAATATTTGAAAAGGTGATTGGTTTCGTCAATCTGATACCTAATTACATCACCATAACTACCGCTGGCAGTATAGTTGTTTAATTCAGCGGGTTTGTCATCTGGTTTAATGTCATCGTCATTCTCTTTACAAGCGCCAAAAAGCAAAGGAATAGCAAATAGTAAAAGGGTTAGTTTTAAAAAGGTTGTTTTCATTTTGAGTTCTTTTAATGTTAATAATAGGACATGAAAGCTTTGTAAAGTGACTTCCATTTTTAGGTAACCGTCGCTCGACACAATCAATTTCACTGTATTTTTTTGCTCTAAAGACAGGGAATGAATATTGCTCGATTGTGGAGTACCTCTACCAAAGTTACAGTCCTTTTATAACATTTTAAGTGATAAAGTAGGTGTTCTGACAAATATCATAAAACCCTAGTTTTAAGTGACTTAAAACATAAAAAAGACTGCGATGAACAAGAAAAAATTTACGTATCTTAATAGGTTATACCTAATGGTAAAATGGTTCTCTGAATTGCAGAGTCATTGAAAACGTTCGTAGAATTTATCCTTATTACCAATCCTCGTAATCCACCGAATTGGCCAAAACAACGGGTTTAATGAAGACATAGAAAGTTTGCATAAAAACACGAAAGAAATAATCCGAATTGCAAAACAAATGAACATGCCTTTTTGTCTAATGGCTGAAGATCGTTTTTGGCGGGACACTTCGGATGCTAGCGCTTCATTGCATTATGCAGAGGCGCATTACTTCCCAATGCATACTAATATGAGAAATCATTCAGGAGACCCACAGCTTCCATTATTTGGTCCGTCAACCATAATGGATACGGCCTATTGGAGCAAAGTTCTTCGAAAACCGGATGCACCACTTCTCAAATCCATGCTGGGGAATGAAGAAATTACGCAAATACAAGCATCAGGCAGTTTTGCATGGATATATGAAGACAATATTAAGTCATTAATCAACTATTATCAGAAAGTCAATGATCCACGTAAAGTCAAATGTGGCGATGCATTTCCTCGATTTCTATAGTAAGGGAGGAATAAAAGCTAATTTGTTCTACCTTCCAGACAGCAACGGTTATTGGTTAGATGCAACATTAAAACTCGAAAGAGAGTTCACGGATACTTTGGATGCTTTACAGCTTATTTCATTTAACGATTATGGTGAGGGTACAATACTAGAGCCTTCTGTACAATTTGGTTTACGGGATCTAATGAAAATTCAACGGTTTGCCTTGGGAAATGAAGATTCATCTGTTTTTAAACTGGTGTTTCGCTATTATAAACTTTGTTCTCGCACTAAACTGATTAAAAATAGGGCCAGGAGGTGCTCAAGAATACTGAACCTATTACTAGATGAAGATTTTACAAGAGCAAGAAAAAAATCTGTAAAGAAGAAAAACGTTTGGGGAAAGAGAATTGTTTCCAGAACGCAAATCACTGGTAAAAAAGTAAAACAGGGCTACGGTGACTAGCCAAACTATAGAGGCTGGTATAATTTGTTTACCTAATCGACCTCCTTAAAATCCCGAATCAGGGAGGAAGTGTTTACTATTTACATAATATTGTTCTTCATCCTTTGCTAGCTAGCCGTTAGCTGCAGTGGATTATTCAAATGTGGTAATACTTTTCGAGCGGCAAAAGCCAGAACGAGAGCCCCAATTATCTATTTGGGAAAGGGATATTACTATAAGGGACATAAAGTCCAGAAAGCCCAAGAAGAATAAACATTCACGGGAGCACGAAAAGCCCAAACCGCCTTTCATGGCGTGTGATAGCTAACCCTTGTATGTCGTCAAGGGTTCTGCTTCTGGACCAGGCAAATTAATCGAATAATTCAAGGTATGAAGGAAACGGCTTTCCGAAATCCATTTTTTAGTCTTTACTAAAAACGCGTACATGATAGCAATTTGTCCGGCAGGTCCACTAAAACTGATAAAACCAAGTTTAAGCCTAAACCAAAATGCTTCTTTAAAGCAGGGTTATTCCCTCGTGTCAGTGCCTCTAAATTATTTGTCCTTCCGCCTTCGTTTTTATTATTTCAAATCAAAACGATCGAGGTTCATCACTTTGGTCCATGCCGTTACAAAGTCACGGACAAATTTTTCTTTTGCGTCCATGCTGCCATATACTTCGGCAATGCCTCTCAACTCCGAGTTGGAGCCGAATATAAGATCTGCACGTGTCGCTGTCCATATTACTTTGTCGGTACCACGCTCTTTCCCTTCAAACAACATTTTGTCGGCTGAAATTGGCGTCCAGGTGGTGTTCATATCCAATAGGTTGATGAAGAAATCATTGGTTAACACACCTGGAGTGTTGGTCAATATGCCCGCCTTGGAGTCATTGAAATTGGCATTTAGGGCCCGCATGCCACCCACCAATACCGTCATTTCAGGAGCGGTTAAGGTCAATAGCTGTGCCTTATCCACCAACAACTCTTCTGTGGTAAGTGTATAGTGTTTTTTCTGGTAGTTTCTAAAACCATCTGCCATCGGTTCCAAGACACTAAATGAAGCCTCATCCGTTTGGTCTTGTGTGGCGTCGGTTCTACCCGGGCTGAATGGTACAGATATGGAAATACCAGCAGCTGATGCCGCTTTTTCTATGGCTGCGCTACCGCCCAATACAATTAAATCGGCCATGGATACCTTGGTGTTACCTGAGTTGGCGTTGAACTTTTCTTGAATTTGTGTATAGGCTGCCAACACCGTTTTTAGTTGTTCGGGGTTATTACTTTCCCAGCTTACCTGAGGCTCCAAGCGAATCCGCGCGCCGTTGGCACCACCGCGTCTGTCTGAACCTCTATAAGAGGAAGCAGAAGCCCAAGCTGTTTCTATTAAGTGATTGTGTGGTATGCCGGCATTAAGGATTTCCTTTTTCAGTTTGTCAATATCAACTTTCGAAATAAGACCATAGGTTCTTGCTGGAATTGGATCTTGCCAGATGAAGTCTTCAGCAGGTACTTCTGATCCAAGATAGGTCGATTTGGGCCCCATGTCTCTGTGGGTTAGTTTAAACCATGCTTTTGCAAATGCCTTGTCAAATGAATCGGGCTTGTCAAGAAAAGCTTGGCACACTTTTTTATATTCAGGATCAAATTTTAACGCCAAGTCGGAAGTCAACATGGTGGGTCGGTGCTTTTTATCTTTGTCAAAAGCGTCCGGAAATACTTCCCCAACCTCTTTTGCCACCCATTGATGCGCACCTGCAGGGCTTTTGGTCAATTCCCATTCGTTGTAAAATAGAGATTCCAAAAAGAAATGGCTCCATTTAGTTGGTGTAGGCGTCCATATCACTTCTAAACCGGAGGAGATCGCATCTGCGCCTTTCCCCGATTTATAGGTGCTTTCCCAGCCGAAGCCTTGTGCTTCAATATCTGCTGCTTCTGGCGCTGCTCCAACACTATCCGCTGGGCCAGCTCCATGGGTTTTGCCAAAGGTATGTCCACCAGCAATTAGGGCTACTGTTTCTTCATCGTTCATCCCCATACGCGCGAACGCAATACGAATGTTTTTTGCAGATGCGACTGGGTCTGGGTTGCCATTTGGTCCTTCGGGGTTCACATAGATTAGGCCCATTTGAACTGCGGCCAATGGGTTTTCAATGTCTAAATCCAGCTCTCCCTTTTCGTTCAGTCTTCTCGACTCTAACCAACCGCCCTCTGGACCCCAGTATATATCTTCTTGCGCTTCCCACACATCCGCTCGTCCACCAGCAAAGCCGATGGTTTCGAAACCCATCGATTCCAAGGCTACATTCCCGGTGAGAATCATTAGGTCTGCCCAAGATATTTGTTGTCCATACTTTTGTTTTATGGGCCATAACAATCGTCTTGCTTTGTCCAGATTTACGTTGTCTGGCCAACTGTTTTGTGGGGCAAAACGTTGTATACCCATGCGTGTACCACCACGTCCGTCACCGGTCCGATAGGTGCCAGCACTATGCCACGCCATTCGGATGAACAAGGGGCCATAGTTGCCATAGTCGGCTGGCCACCAGTCTTGTGAGTTGGTCAACACGGATTCAATATCCCTTTTTAATTGATCATAATCCAGCTGTTGAAATGATTGTTCGTAATCGAACTCAGGGTCCATCGGATTGGATAATTCCGAATTTTGCGCGAGTATGTCTAAGTTGAGGTTATTCGGCCACCAATCGTCATTGGACTTAATGGTTGACACTTGTTCTTTTTTGTGCCCTTTGTCAAATCCAAATGGGCAACCGCCTTCTTTTTCCATTGATTGTTCTGTTTTGCTACTGCACGCTCCTAAAAATAAAGTGGAGGCTGCAATGAGTAATATGTGTAATTTCATAACTGAGCGTCTCTTTTGCACAAAAGTAAAGGCAAACCGAACATTTAAAAAATCTATAATATTAATAATGGTATAGATATACCATATACCACCTAAAAGGGCAATGCCTGACAGTTTCTCATAGGTTAATGTGTTGGTCTCTGTGTTTAATGTAAAAAAGGACTACCAATCCTCGTAATCCACCGCATTGGCCAAAACAACGGGTTTGATTACATCATGGATTTGATACATCTGGTCGTGGCCTAGTTTTTTACCCGTTTTGCCTGAAAACCATAAAACGAATATGCCACCCAAAACAAAGGGTACTGCCCATAGTATGTATGCCGTTAAGCCTAAATTCAATCGTGAAATACCAATCACCAAAAGAACAAGCGCCACAAATCCCATAAAGAAATACAGAAACATAAATAGCAACCACACATTGGGGTTTGGACCATACAATCCGCGGATAAGCGTTTTGCCTTCAGATGCTTCAAAGCTCAGGGACAATTGAGGAGACCAAAAATGAAGCTGGTCGTGCGGAATCTTAACCGTCGCATGATGGTGGACAATCGAGCCTTCTATCTCGTTTTGCTTCGTATCGAATAGGGATTGTAAGTCGGTCAATAAAACTTCAATGGAATCAGTACTTTGTTTTTTAAACCGTGGGCGGATTTCTAGGAATTCTAATGACATGGGTACGAATATTCTGTTTTCTTATCGTAATATTCGTGACGATTATCACATTTCATTATTTTATTTCAAATCGGTGCAACATATTGCGTTTGTAATCGTCTAACATATATAAAGGTTAACGCTAATAAATCATTCTTGTTGAATTACAGTGTAGTTTAATACGAATCACAATATTGAAATAAGCCTCGACCAGCAACACTTTTATACTTAATTACACACTACAGATCTTACCACATGCAGGGATGCAAATTGGCAACGTGAAATTGGGAGAGGCTTTTTCATTTTAGTGTTTTAACCAGACACCTCCAACAATCTTTTTATGTACGCGCCAAATTCAAGGCATAAAAAAAAGGTTGAGCATTGCCCAACCTCTTTATCAAAATTCTTTAGAGATTAAATTTCTACATTGAATGTCGTAGTAATCGTCACTTCGTGATCAACAGGGATTGGCTCGTCGTTCGTAGCTTCAAGTTTGAAGTTAAACATGCCACCTTTTATATACTCTGTTAATTCTAAATCAATACCAGTGATTTCAATCATAGTCAATTCAGGACCAATTTCAGTGACACTTGCCACTTCAGTTACTGGCTGACCTTCCGCCATGATAGATACTTTAGCCGATTTAGCCCAATTGAAATTACCCGTTGATGGGTTAACTAGGTTAATGGTTACAGACTTAATTGTTGCTTTCTTTACGATGTCGGCAGAAACGCCATTTTTTTCCATTTCATCTTTAGGGTCAATCATACCAGACTCTAAAACGTATGAAGTATCAGACGCAGATGTTGCATCAATCGTAAGTGCAGCAGTAGCAAAGTCCATATCGTAGTTGATAATGCTTAGATCGTCACAAGACGAAACCACTGTCATTAAGCCAATTATTAGTGCGGAGATTTTAAATTTCATTGTTTAAAATATTTTTACAAAAATTAAACTATTTGGCTGATTTTACAAGTGATTCCGCCAATTAAAACACTAGTCGCGACAAAATCATCTGCTTAGAAATGGAAATTGATCCTAAATGGTTCTACCATTCGACAGAAACCAGTCAATTGATATGGCGAACAAACATAGAACCCTCTATACTTGTATGACAAAATTCCTGCACAATGAAACCAGTAAAAATGTATGTGATATTGGTCGCGATACTCACGAGCTGTACTATGGATAAACACGACACCATCGATATACCCAAAATACCTGTTCAAGATTTTTTTAAAAATCCCGAAAAGAGTGGATACGCTATTTCTCCCAACGGAAAATATTTTGCCTATTTAGCCCCGGTAAAACAACGTATGAACGTGTTTGTCCAGAAAATTGGTAGCGAAGAATCGAGACAACTCACCAGCGAATACACCAGAGACATTGCTGGTTTTTTGTGGAAAGGGAACAACAACATTTTATATCTAAAAGATGAAGGCGGCGATGAAAACTATGCCTTATACGGAACACAAATCGATAGCGGCAGCGTAAAAGCCTATACACGCTTCGAAAAAGTGTTGACCCAAATCATCGACAAACTTGAGGATGACCCACAGCATGTCATCGTTGGACTGAACAAACGTAATCCTCAAATATTTGATGCCTATCGTTTAAATATCTCCACAAGCGAATTGGTGTTAATTGCAGAAAATCCGGGCAACATTTCTGGATGGATGACTGATCACCAAGGTCGATTGCGTATCGCCCACCAAACGGATGGTGTTAATACCAGTGTCTTATATCGACCCTCAGAAATGGAAGCTTGGGACACAGTGATCTCAACCACATTTAAAACGTCGTTTAACCCGCTCTTTTTCGATTTCCACGATTCATCGGTTGTCTATGCCACCTCGAACATAGGTCGTGATAAAAAAGCCTTAGTCAGGTTTAATATGGCAACGCGAAAAGAGATTGAAGAAATACATAAAAACAACGACTACGACATTGCTGGAGCAGCATTTTCAAAGAAAAGAAAAGTCCTAACATCTGTTTTTTGGACTGGTGAGAAGGCGGAGAGAAGTGGTTTTGATCCATCGATTGAAGCGGTGTATAAACATATTGAGGAGTTGATACCTGACGCTGAGGTGTATTTAACTTCACGTGATAAAAATGAAACGGTTTACATGGTGAGAACCATGAACGATAAAACGAGAGGCAGCTACTATTTGTATTATGTCTCTGATAAAAAACTTGAGAAGATCTCAGCGGTATCTCCATGGCTCAATGCAGCTTTCATGTGTGATATGAAACCGATTTCGTATAAAAGTCGTGACGGACTCACCATCCACGGATATCTCACACTTCCCAAAGGAAAAAAACCCAAAAATTTGCCAGTCGTGGTAAATCCACATGGAGGTCCATGGGCTCGCGACGTTTGGGGATTTAATCCAGAAGTACAGTTTTTAGCCAACAGGGGCTATGCTGTTTTACAAATGAATTTTAGAGGATCAACCTCTTATGGCCGTAGTTTTTGGGAAGCCTCATTCAAACAATGGGGACAAGCCATGCAAAACGATATCAGCGATGGTGTTCGGTATTTAGTAGCCGAAGGTATAGCCGACCAAAATCGAATTGCGATTTATGGTGCAAGCTATGGTGGATATGCAACACTTGCAGGCGTAACATTGACGCCGGATTTATACAACTGTGCCATCGATTATGTAGGAGTGAGTAACCTATTTACGTTTATGGAAACGATTCCACCGTATTGGGTGCCATACCGAAAAATGCTATATGAAATGGTAGGTGATCCAGTTAAGGACAAAGAAATGTTGTCGAAATACTCCCCAGCACTCCACGCCGATCAAATAAAAACGCCTTTGTTTATCGCCCAAGGAGCCAACGACCCACGAGTAAAGCAGAGTGAAAGCGACCAAATGGTGGAAGCGTTAAAAGCAAGAGGCGTTGACGTGGAATATATGCTCAAGAAGAACGAGGGACATGGGTTTCACAACGAAGAAAATAGATTCGAGTTTTATGAAGCTATGGAAAAATTCCTTGCAAAGCATTTAAAACCAGTGGCGCAACCCTAAACACGAGCGCAGTTTTTTGTGTATTGGAAAAGTGTGATTGTTTCTGATATTTGTGTGTGGCGAATATGTGATTAAGTAGTATCTGTGTGTTTTTGTTGTTGATGCAGTCATGCAGCAGCTTAAAACACGTTGTCTTGCAAAAAGGGTATCAACTGAGTTACGACGTTATTTCAAACCATAAATCGGTTCGCTTAAATGTATTACTCGATAATGTCAAATCGGATTGGGTTTTTGACTATACCATACCGCAGGAAAGTCTTGAAGGCACGGTGTACATGCGTAAAGAAGCCCTAAACAATTCAAATGAGTTGTTTCATAACTTTAACGGTACCGACAAAACACTTACCAGTAGTACGTCTTTGCGCTTGAGTGATTCTAGCTACAGTCTGTTGAATTCTGGCAAGTCCGTTGAGCTATCGTATAGGTTAGGTTTTGTGAAAAACACCTATCAGTACAAAGTCGTTGAACGACAAAAGCTGAAGTACCTTGTGGGCGGTAAGTTGCGCACGTTGGAAGTATTATATATCGAAGATACGTCGGACAAAGGCCATGCCTTGTGGATTTGGGACAACCCAGCAGCACCTTTAATATTAAGACTAAACTTTGGGTATGAGTTGGTATTAAAAGAAATACAATTTCCTAGTTAGGCCGAACTATTTTAAGCAAAAATGGTAGTTCATTTTTACGGAGAACGGGATAATTCTGCTCAATCGCACCAAAGCTTTTAAAATACTGTTGAATCCCTGGAATCTCAGAACCTTCAAAATCAAAAAGCACATCGGAATTGCTGTGTTTTTCCATAATCCTTGCTAAAAACACAGACATGGCGTTCTTGTTTAAGATATCACTAGCGGCAAAAACGTTGATGATGCGTCCGTATTTGTGAAAGAAAATTCCACAAGCGATTATATTTCCCTTGTCTATTAGTTGATAGATGGTTGCCGCCTTCCTCTGTATCGCTTCGGTAAATAATCGTTCTGCCAAGGCATATCCAGCAGCGCCTAATTGCACTTTGTTTTCTAAGGCTTCCTTGTAAAAGTGAATCACCTCACCAACATCTCCTTTTTCCCACAGCTGGAGTTGCTCATTTTGACGGATGCGTTTTCTTAATGACTTCGAAAACAGACTTTCAATTTCTTCATAACCTTTGTTAAGATCAATCACCAAATTGGTTTTGGTGTCTAAGGCGTTAGCATCGTTTTGATGATTGAAATGATAGTGTAGTCGTTTGAATTTATGGGGAATGGCGTCAATAAATGGTTGGACATCTATTTCGTTCGATTTAGAAAATACGCCAAGTTGTTGCGTAAAAAAGGGTTGATATATTTGATGATAACCCAACAGTTTTCTATTAAACGGTAAGGGCATAACGGCGGAATAATCACCTTCAATCAATGCATCCCATTGGTTGTTGGTCGTTGCATTTAAAAACCAAGATTCAGCATACACCATTGGATTACTTGCAGAAGCTATGGCATCATCCCAGCGACCGAAGTCAATATCCTTATGTTGAACGTACCGTATACTCACCGATGCAAGAATACAACAATTGTCTTTTTTGAAGTGTATATTTGGTATGGTTATGAAATATCTAATCGTTTTCATACAGTGCTTGATCATGGGTTCATCAATGGGAAATCGAGCATTTCTCTAAAAAATATTCCAAACGGCATTTACCTTTTGCACGTCTCAGGCCATCAACCACACAGAGTGGTTGTCTTACATTAAGTTATCGACTACTTTGAGTTAGTTATCGGGAGACGTCAATGATTTTTTCGTTCTACCTTTGACATCTACATGTTAACCATTTAAACACAGTACAAAATGAAGCTTTTTCACACCTATCTTATTACATTATCACTTCTTATCAGTCCAATCATTGGCTATAGCCAAATGCAAACGAAGTATGTCACTATTTTTAAAAATGGTACGGCGTTTATCCAAAAATCCGGGACGGTAAAGACGGAAAAAGGAACCTACAAATGGTCGGAAAACTTACCAGAAGCCATTTATGGAACGTTTTGGTTTTCGTCTCCAACAGGAAAAATTGTCTCTGTAAAAAGCAAGTCTGATACGGTCACCAAAATGACTGAATGGTACTCCTTCTTTGATTTACTTCAAGCCAACGTTGGTAAAACGGCTGACCTTGTTTTGGAAGAGGACAAAAAAGTTTCGGGTGACATCGTAAGTGCAAAAGGTGCTGGATTAGATGCTATAGTCATTTTAAAAACGACTACTGGTTATCTATTGATTAAGAGTCACGACATCTCGCAGGTGTCAATTAAAGGCGACTTAAACCAACAGAAAGAGACGAAAAATATGCAAACCACGATTTCGGTCAACTTTAAGGAAACCAAATCAAGTCAAAACTTGGAGTCGACTTATTTATCAAAGGGATTTAACTGGACGCCCATGTACCAATTGGACTTGGATGAAGAGAATAGTGGTAAGTTGTCTTTAAAAGCATCTATAAAAAACGACGCTGAAAAAATTGAAAATGCCCAAGTTAATTTGGTTGTCGGTAGCCCTAATTTCTTGACCACTTCCCAGTTAAGTGACTTGATTTCATTTCAGTTTAACGTCTTTAATAACTTCAACGTAAACAACAATATGTTCGCGAATAGTGCTTCAGGGTTTTATGAATCAGATTCGAGAAAGGTCAGTGATGGTTCGGACAATGTAACAGCCAGCGGCATAGCAGATTTGTATTTATTCAAATTAGATAATTTTTCGATGGACAAAGGCGAACGCCGTTTTTATCCTTTGTTCGAGACCAAGGTTAAGGTGGAACACAAATACGTATGTAATTTGAATGCGAATGCCATCGTGAACAACAACAACTACATCAAGAAGTATGAATCCTATTCAGACGCTTCGCAGTTTAACCACCAATTGAAAATTTGGAACAATTCTTCAAATCCATTTACCTCAGGAACGCTTATCATTAACAAAAGTTTGAACGGAGTAAAGCAGGCACTTGCCACAGCTAAGCTCGATTATACCGCTATTGAAAATTGTTCGTATGTGACAATTTCGAATGCGCCAGATCTTGAGATAAAAGAAGAAGAAACCGAAACCGAAAGAACGAGTGCGACCAAATACTGGAACAAGAATAAGTATGTAGCGATTAATGTTTCGTCAACGATTACTGTCCATAATTACAAATCCACGAAGGCCCACTTAGAAATAAAACGATTGGTTTATGGTGAGCTTAAAAAAAGCGACAAGACGTGGAAGGTGAAGTCGATTGCCAATCATTATTATGTGAACGAAGGCAACGACGTAACTTGGGAATTAGACGTAAATCCTGGGGAAGAAAAAACCATTACGTACTCTTACGTGGTGTATGTAAGCGGCTAGTCCTGTTTGATCAAAACAAGCTTTTCTCCTGGTAAACATGTTTCGATCCGGTAGGTGACATATTCTGTTTCCAGATAGTCGGTGAAGAAATGAATTAAGTTTCCTTCTGGATTGTAAATCCATGAAAAAGGGCCCAAAGAGCCAGATACATAGGTTCTTCCATACGGATAAAGTGAGTCACTTGGGGAAGAATAACTGCTTGTACGTGTATAGGAATTGTGGGCAACCGTGGGTACGGTCGTTTCCTGAATAGTCAAAGTGTTGATGGAACCATGCCAATTATGTAAAGTATTTTTAGGAAATAGAACTAGGGTGTCGTACGAAAATAAATCGACTCTACTTGTGTCTTGTTTTATCCAGTTACCAAGGAAAGTATATGGCATCTCTACAAGATCGTTTTTCATGAAATAGTACCTGTACCGAACAGGTTCTTTGTGAAGCGAGTTGTAGACAGTTTCCGTAAGCACTAATTCTCGATGCGTTATTTTCTCAATTAGAAATTGTTTGTACACCTTCCTTCTTTTAAAAACGAGATGACTTTTAGACCGACGGTATGTAAACCGCTCAACCGAAACGGTACTGTCGTTTAAAAAACTGAAAACAGTTGTTGATGTCAATTCCGCCTTCTTGTTGCCAATGGTTAACCATAGTTTATAATCATCAACATTTGTGAAACCGTTGTTTGTGTCCTTGTAGTCATACGATTTTTTACAACTAAAAGAATTCAATGTCCAGTCGCCTTCTAATACACGAGTTGTATCGAGTTGACCATACACAAGCACGGTTGGCAGGTAACAAAAAAGTATGAGAAGGAAACGTCTGACCATATAAGCCAAACGTATTTTAGCCTATAAAAGTGTTGTGATTTAAGTACGAAAACCAATTTAGATAAAGACAAATCCCAAGGACTGGACGGTTGCCATATGTTCATTTATTACAAGTGCGATTGTCTTATAATCTGAATCCTTTGTCTAAAACGTTCATAATCAATCCATCAAAATGACCTCTGCAAAGTCATTCCCCATTACATTTGACTTCGTACAGTCCAATTGAAAAACAAGATTTTACAAAAATTAGCAGGTGAAACGGCCGTTTATGGGATTTCACATACGCTGGGCCGACTAATAAACTTTCTATTAGTTCCACTGTATATCAATTTATTTACACCGAATGATTACGGTGTACTCAGCACGTATTATGCAGTTGTAGGCTTTGCCATTGTGGTATTGATGTACGGAATGGAAACGGCGTTTTTCAACTTTTCGAGAGAGGAAAAGCCCGAAAAGGTTTTTGCAACCGCACAAATATCCTTACTGGTTACCACTGGCATTCTGATGTTTCTCGGCTTAACCTGTCAACAAGGAATTGCCAATTTTTTAGAGCATCCAGACCAAACGGCTTACGTTCGGATATTCGTTTTCATTTTAGCACTTGATGCTTTGTCCAACCTTCCGTTAGCGTGGCTACGGTTTAAGAAAATGTCAATTCGATTTGGCTTCATTAGAATAACCAACATTCTTGTAAACATTGGTTTCAACCTGATTTTCTTACTGCTCATTCCATGGCTAATTAAAAAAGGGTACTCGTTTTCATTTTTTAATCCTGACTTCGGTATCGGCTATATTTTTCTTGCCAATTTAATCGCCAGCATTGTCATGTTCGTGATGTTGTTGCCTTATTGGAAAAACATTTCCGAAGGATTCGACGGGCACTTGTGGCGCAAAATGTGGCGGTACGGCAGACCATTGGTGATTATAGGTTTGGCGGGAATTGTCAATGAAATGATTGATAGATTACTTCTGCTTAAAATGTTACCTGAAACCGTCGCTGATTTTGAGATTGGCGTATATAGTGCCTTTTACAAGCTGGCCATGTTTATGACCATCTTTGTTCAAAGTTTTCGATTTGCTGCTGAACCGTTTTTCTTTGAGCAATCCAAGGGACAAGATCCCAAATTGATTTACGCGAAAGTCATGCATTATTTTGTCATCGCACTTTGTCTCATCTTCCTTTTAACCTTGGTATTCTTAAAACAACTTGGTCCCCTCATCATCACTAGAGAGGTGTACTTCAGACATCCTCAAGCCATGTTGCTCACGCCTATTTTGTTGTTAGCGAATTTGTTTTTAGGCGTTATGTACAACCTGAATATTTGGTATAAACTGAATAATAAGATGCACATTGGTATGTGGATTTCTATAGGTGGAGCAGTGGGAACGCTTCTGCTGAATATCACACTAATCCCGATTATCGGCATTCTCGGATCAGCTATAGCAACCTTGCTCGTCTATTTCGGAATGGCAGTGGCAAGCTATATTTTGGGTCAGAAACATTACGCGATTCCATACAACTTGAAAATGATTCTTTTCTACATCATTTACTGTCAAGTCTTGTATTGGTTCTATGCCTTCTTAACTCAGATTGCAGGTAATTATTCACTGATTTGGTCGGTATTAACACTCGGGGCATTTGCTGCGGTTGTGTACTTTATTGAACGTCCAACCAAAAACCGTAAGTTTGCCGCTTAAATGGACAGCGTACTTAACATAAACACGGTGAATACCACAAACTTAGAACTTCCGCGACATGAAACGGATTTCTCAGCTGGAGTTGATTTACGCGCTGATGTTGAAGAGTCTGTAGGTCTTGCTCCAATGGAGCGAAAACTGATTGGTACGGGATTGAAAATAGCTTTGCCCCAAGGATATGAAGCGCAAGTGAGACCACGAAGTGGACTTGCCTACAAACATGGGATTACAGTGTTAAATTCACCTGGGACCATTGATGCTGACTATAGAGGAGAAATAAAAGTATTGTTAATCAACCTAGGGACTGAAGTATTTACAATTCAACGGGGAGATAGAATAGCACAAATGGTGGTTGCACCATATCAAAAAATAAAATTAATTGAAACTGACAACCTTGAGGAAACCAATCGTGGTGAAGGAGGTTATGGCAGTACTGGAAAAGGTTAAATTAAGTAAAGATGAACATTATTATTCCAATGGCCGGGATGGGAAAGAGAATGCGGCCACACACATTAACAACACCAAAACCATTATTACCAATCGCGGGCAAACCAATTGTTCAACGATTGGTCGAAGACATTGCCAGTGTTTGTGATGAAACGATTGAAAACATTGCGTTTGTTGTTGGACCAAATTTTGGCGCAGACATCAACAAAGATTTATATGCCATTGCAGAGTCTTTGGGTGCCAAAGGACATATCTGTGTTCAAGAAGAAGCGCTTGGGACAGCACACGCTGTGTACAGCGCAAAACAGATACTAACAGGCAACGTAATTGTTGGTTTTGCTGATACCTTGTTTCGTGCGGACTTTACCATTGACCCATCGAAAGACGGCGTTATTTGGGTAAAACAAGTGGAAGATCCAAGTGCGTTTGGCGTCATAAAGTTAACGGACAACAATGTCATTTGTGATTTTATAGAAAAGCCAGAAACGTTTGTGTCTGACCTTGCCATCATCGGCATCTATTACTTTAAAGACGGCGACAGACTTAAAAGTGAAATCGAACATTTGTTGAACAACGACATTCGTGAAAAAGGAGAATATCAACTCACCAATGCGTTGGAAAATATGAAAAATGACGGCTTGGAATTCGTTCCTGGCGAGGTGACAGATTGGATGGATTGTGGCAATAAAAACGCAACAGTTGATACCAACAAGCGTGTCCTAATGCATGCTAAAAATGAAAATCTTATTGCCGCATCGCACACATCGAACAATTCCACCATTATTGAACCCTGCTATATTGGAGAGAACGTTGTTCTAGAAAATTCGACCGTTGGTCCGTATGTCTCTGTTGGAGACAATACCGTTATTAAAAACTCCGTTATCAATAACAGCATAATTCAAACGAACGCGATAATCAATAATGCTAGTTTTGAGAATTCAATGATTGGCAACTTTGTTGAATACGATGGAAAGTCTAATCAACTGAGTATTAGCGATTATAGTACAATAAAAAACAACTAATGAGCAATTTCCCTACCCGCGTATTAATAGGATTGGCCACTGTGTTGACCTTGTCTTCATGTGCGAGTAGAAAAGGAAAAATAGATACAAGTAAGCTTAACTTTAACCAGCAGTCTCAATTTGATCAGGTGTATTTTAAAGCATCGACACAAAAGGTACTGGGTAATTACACAGAAGCAGCTCGCTTGTTTGGGGACGCTTTAAAGATTGACCCAAAGAGTCATGCAGCCATGTATCAATTGGGTAACATCAATATGGCCGTTTCTGGTTTTCATGATGCCGTTTACTGGACTGAGAAGGCGGTGTTAGGTAATCCGAATTACAATTATTGGTACGCAGGTCAGTTAGCACAAGCGTACAGCAAGGTTGGGGCCTACGAGAAATCGGCTAAAATCTTCGAAATAATGATTGAAGAAGAACCCGATCGACGACTCAATTATCAGGAAGTCAGCAAACAATACATAAACGCACAAGACTTTAAGAAGTCAATCAAATGGTTAGAGCAACTAGTCGCTCGATTTGGTATTGACGAAGAATCGGCGCGTTTACTTGAGGGATTAAACTACGAAATTGGCAAAAACAAAGAGGCTATCGCTTGGATGCAAAAATTGTCAGATTCAGACCCTGAAAGCGTTCGCTTCAAAGGACTTTTGGCGGAGTCGTTTATTCGAGATGGACAAGTAAGCGTTGCGAAGTCTTTGTACAACGACATTCTAAAATCTGAACCCAATAATGGCTATGCATTCTTCGGTTTGTCAGACATCTATAAAAGAGCAAATCAGGAAGACAGTAGCTTTTATTACTTGAACAAAGGTTTTGAAGACATCACCGTACCTATTGAGTTAAAGATAAAAGTGGTAGGAAGTTTCTTCTCTTTTATTAGAAGGGATGAGAAGATGAAAGAAAAGGCATTGATATTAACCGAGAAGTTGATTGAAGTGCATGCAAAAGAGGAAAAGGCACATTTGGTTCGAAGCGATGTGTTACATGCCTCTGGGGCTGTAGATCAAGCACGCAATCACTTGGTTATTGCAGCGGATATCAATCCGGCAGATATTGGTATCTGGAAAAAGCTGTTGGGACTAGATGATGAATTGGGAAACAATATGTGGTTGTTGCAAGATTCAAAAAAGGCCTTGAGCTTTTTCCCGAATCAACCGTTTTTATACATCATCAACTCATTCGCGAATTACGCAGAAAAGGATTATGAGACCGCCATTTCAGTGGCTGAAGAAGGTCTGGACATTGCCTTGCTTCGCAATGATAGAACAGTTTTACTGGTAACGGTTGCAGATGCGTCTTATGAATTAGGTCTGTATGAAAAGGCATACGAAACCTATGACGAAGTATTGGAAATGGATCCGGCAAATGACGGCGCTATGAACAATTACGCCTACTACCTTGCGGAACAAAATACGCGATTGGACGACGCATTGGAAATGATTAATACCGCTCTAAAAGCTAACCCAAACCGACCTACGTATCTAGATACAAAAGGCTGGGTGCTTTACCAACAAGGTAAATACGAAGACGCGCTAAGTGTTTTAGAAAAGGCATACAATCACTTCCCAAATGATGAAGAAGTAGTTGGACATTATATAGCCTGTTTGCGTAAGTTGAATCGGGAAGAGGAAGCCAAGAAGGTAGAAGAAGGGTTAAAAAAGGTAAATTAGTAATATGAAAAGGCTTTCCATTTTATTGGTGTTTTTCAGTTTAACCGCCATGATTTTTTCAGGATGTAAATCTCGGAAACCAAAATCTGATTGTACCACCTATCTAACCAAGTACCCTAAAGATGTTTTAACATTAGTCACTGAAAATCTCGCTACCTATGAGTACTTATCTCTGCGAGTGAAAGCCAATTACACTGAAGCTGATAACAGCAACGGATTCGCAATGAACATCAAAATGCAGAAGGATTCATTTGTCTGGGTGTCGGTTACGGCCATGATTGAAGTTGCTAGGGCGTACGTCACAACCGACAGTTTTAAGTTAATCGACCGATTACATCGAAAGTATTATGTGGGAGCGATTTCAGATTTAAAACAATTCACCGGACAAGAAATGACTCTAAGTCAAGTACAGAACTTATTTGTTGGCGACCCTTTATATCTGGTTGATCTGTTTACAAAAAAGAATGATGAATTAAGAAATGATTTTTTAGAGCATCAATCGGAAGGTATTATCAATAGAATACAACTTTCAGGATGTTTTAGGTCGATGACTACCGAGTTTAGTTCAAATACGAATACAAATAAAATCGACATCGACTATACGAATTTCACCAAGGAGAAAGGCATCGGGTATATGCCTAATACCGTCAATTTGGTAGCCAATGGAAATGGGAAGAAGTACAATCTCTTAATGGAGTATTCCTCGATAAGTGCTGAACCATTCCAAGACATCAGTTTCACCATTCCGAGCAAGTATGAAAAGGGGAATTAGTGTTCTTCTATCACTATTTATTTGTCTTACCCTCACAGTAAGTCCGGCTCAAACACGACGAGATTTAACCCGAAGGCTTGAGCAAAACAAACAGCAGCTTGCTTTATCAAAAAAAATCTTAGAAGAAACCTTAGCCCAACAAAAAACGACGCTTAAAACAGTCTCTATTTACGAACGACAGATTGAATTACGTGAAGAAGGTTTGCAACACATTCAAAACAAGTTAACCAACTTAGAGGTAGATATTGTCGATGCTGAAAACGAAATAATCGGCATAACCACGGAGATTGAAAGAATCAAAGCAGAATTTTCAGAAGCCATTGTCCGTAGCTATAAGAGCAATAAGAAGATGAGCAAAATGCATTATGTTTTTATGGCGAACAACTTCAATGATTTAATCAGGAGGCTCAACTACCTCAAAAGAATCATGGATTTTAGAAAGTTGCAGTTGAAGTTAATTGAGAATAAGAAAATTGAGAATTCATTCAAGATAAACCAACTGGTCAAAAAGAGAATTTCATTGGCTTCTTCGATTCAAGAACAAGATGAAGAGGCTGATCAATTGAAAAAGGACAAGGCGACTTACAGCAATTTGGTAGAAAGTCTGAAAGCCAAAGAAAGCCAGTTGATTCAAGAAATACAACGACGGGAGAAACGATCTCAAGAATTAGAGTTAAGCATCCGCAACGCCATAGTGCGCGCTCCAACAGTTGCTAAGGTTGAAGGCTTTGTTCCTGGTAATTTGCCATGGCCAGTGAAAAACGGCTATATCTCAGAACGGTTTGGACTACATAAACATCAAGACTTTAAAAACGTTTCAACCCAGAACAACGGAATTAATATTATCTGTCAAAACAATTCAGATGTCTATCCAATTTTTAATGGGGTAGTGAGTGCCATTATCCAAGTGCCTGGCATGCAGACGACCGTTTTGGTGAAACATGGAGGATATTATACGGTGTATGCCAATCTTGGTGTAATTAGCTGTAACCATGGCGACCAAGTGACTCCGACTTCAATCATCGGTCAGGTAGGGTTGAATGAAGACAACGTGACCGAATTGCATTTTGAAGTATGGAAAGGAACCACCAAAATGAACCCACAAACCTGGATTCGTAAATAACACAATCCTTGTATATGCCTGTGTCATGTCATTGTCTGATGGCATAAATTCGCTTATTTTCGTTTACTTTATCAATTTGAAGTGAATCAAATGTCTAAAGATGTTTGTCGACATCTGTGATTTTTAGGATATTAAGTATTGAAAATGAAAGCATTAAAAAGTTTACTCGTCATTGGTCTTATGACCGCTCTAAGCCTTTCCGGCTATAGTCAATCATTGAGGATAGTGTATGATTTTATTCAAGATGAAGTGCACTATTTCAAAACTAAGCCTGGCGACCCAATTGGTAAAGAGATTGCATCACCTGTGGTGGGTCGTAATAATTTGGTGATTGTAGAAGTCGTGAATTTCAACAAATTCGTCTATGCAGCTGATGCGACCTACACCTCGAGAGTGGTCGAAAAACAGTCGGACATGGGATTTCTTGATATTGTGAGTCCGCTTGTAAACCCAATGGGGTCTGGTGGATTTTTTAGTGCCCTAGGCGGGACTTTACCTGTTGATGTAAGCCGAGGTGGGTTAATGGCAACAAGAGGAGCGAGTTCGGCATACGACGATATTGTGCATGCGTATAAAACCTTAACAGGTTTAGAAACTGATATGAAAGCTGTTAACTACGCCATTTCTAAATTGAATAAACTGAAATACAATCCATACTTGCCAACTGATACGATTGTCAATATGTCGAACAACATTGTTGCTCAGATTTTCCATAAATCAGTAATGAACCCAAGCGATTTCTCAGAAGTGATTGTGCAATACAATAAAGATTATGCCAATTTTGTTTCAAATCTTGAAACAGCAACGGTTTCGTTTTTAAGAGAATATCAAGCATACGCCAGCAGAACAGAAGGCAGCTTCGAAGGTCGAGGTTTGGATCAAACGGTACGAAATTTTAACGCTGAAGTAAAGCAGGTAACGAAGACGTTTAACCCGGAATACATCACGGCTCAAATTGATTTCTTGGAAACGGTTTATACATCAATTGTTGCAACACGTTATACGTTTAATTCAAGTCATGCAGCAAAGGATGACGAGATTGATTTGGCGTTGAATTTTTATAAAGTGCCAATGGATCAAGACGGGAAATACTTATCTGTAGACCGAAATAAGATTAGTGAATTGGCCAAAGTGAAGGAAAAGAAAATAAACATAGTCGTTCGCGGAGATATAAAAGTATCCTCCAGTGTAGGTTTGGCTTTTACCAAGTTTCAAACAACTGATGAGTTTATTTACCGAGATAGCGCAATCATGTCTATTTCAGGGTCGAGTTTTTCACCCAATTTAGGGGCTTATGTAAATGTCCACCCATACAGCGGTCGAACACTTCAATTAGGCGGGACTTTTGGCGTAGGTGTGCCGCTACAAGCCGACCAAAAAAGCGTTAATATGTATATGGGCATGTCTGCACTCTTGGGCTCAGATAGTCGGGTTGCAGTGCACGCAGGCGCGAGTTTGGGACAAGTGCAAAAACTTGGTGCAGGATACAATCTGGGCGACGCATTGTTGCCAGGGGATTTAACCATTCCAACAAGAAACGTATGGGAATGGGGAACGTTTATAGGGGTTTCGTTCAACATCGCTAAAACAGGTAGTTAATGGGCTGGATTTGGTATATCATTTTAGGGGCGCTTTCAGGTTGGTTGACTCAAAAACTCATGAAGCGCGAAACAAAAGGCTTTTTGAAAAATTTGTTATTGGGAGCAGTCGGGGGTTTTGTTGGATCATGGGTATTTAAAGTACTTCGATTGTCGCCTGAACCAAGTAAGTTAGGTTTTATCGTAACGGCCGTGGTTGGTGGCGTCATTGTTGTTTGGGTCGTAGATAAACTGCGCGCTTAATTAACCCACCTTTTTAATTTAAGTTTGCATGAAATCAGTGCATTGAAGCTATCCGTAGTCATAGTCAATTACAACGTCAAGTATTTTCTTGAACAAAGTTTGCTTTCGGTTCAAAAAGCCATGGCAAATCTTGACGGTGACATTTGGGTTGTCGATAATGACTCAGTTGATGGTTCGGTTGAAATGGTCAGGGAGAAATTCCCAGATGTTCACCTCATTGCGAATAAAGAAAACACAGGTTTTTCTGTTGCAAATAATCACGCGATTATCCAATCTAAGGGGGAGTATGTTTTGCTTCTCAACCCAGATACCGTTGTTCAAGAAGACACATTTACACTTTGCATAGAGTATCTCGATCAACATAAAGATGTTGGGGGATTAGGGGTAAAAATGATTGATGGCAAAGGCAAGTTTCTTCCAGAATCAAAGCGGGGATTGCCAACGCCTGAAGTGGCTTTGTACAAGATGATTGGGCTCAACAAAATATTTCCAAAATCGCGGCGGTTCGGGAAATACCACCTTGGGTATATCCATGAAGATGAGGTAGCGGAAGTCGACGTACTTGCAGGTGCATTTATGATGATGCGGCAAAGTGTTTTGGATGAGGTGGGTCTTTTGGATGAAACCTTTTTCATGTACGGTGAAGACATTGATTTGAGTTACCGAATTACCAAAGCAGGTTTTAAAAATGTCTATTTCTCCAAAACTTCCATCATTCACTACAAAGGGGAAAGCACAAAGAGAATGTCGGTGAACTATGTGTTCGTCTTTTATCGAGCCATGGTGATTTTTGCCCGTAAACATTACACAGGCAGCTTCGCAAGCTTGTTTATTGGTCTCATCAATATCTCCATTTACTTTAGAGCGTTTGTGGCCATCTTGCAACGATTCGTCGCCAAAACATGGCTGTTTTTTGTTGACGCCTTTTTAATTATTGCAGGACTAATCGGTGTAAAAGGATATTGGGAAGAGCACATTAAAAATTTTGAAGGCTACTTTTCAGAGGCGTATGCTCAAACGCATTTTCCTGTCTATGCAGCCATTTGGTTGTTAATGGTTTTTTGGAGTGGAGGATATCAACGACCGTTTTCTGTGCCCAAGGTACTGCGTGGTGTAGCAGCTGGATCCATAGTGATTTCGGCATTGTACGCGTTTTTGCCAGACCACCTTCAATACAGTAAAGGCATCATTTTAGCTGGTACGGCGTCTACGGCATTTCTGCTACTATTAGTCAGATTGCTTGCACATTATAAAGAGTATAAAAACATAAATTTAGGGCAGGCTTCGCACTTGAATTCTATCATCGTAGGCCATAAACAAGAACGTGAACGGGTTTTGGGTTTAATTCAAAAAACGCAATCACCGAATCAGTTTTTGGGCTTCGTTTCTATTGATGATGAAGACGAACAGGATATCTTGGGCAGCGTAGAACGACTGGAGGACTTATGTGATCTATATAAGGTCGACGAAGTAATTTTTTGTTCTAAAGATGTAAGTAGCTCAGAAACAATGCGTTGGATGGCAAAGATGGCTTCAACCACAGTTAGTTTCAAAATTGTCCCCGACGACAGCGGATTCATTATCGGAAGTAACGCGAAAGACATGAACGGTGAACTGTATACTGAAGAGGTTCGGTTTGCGCTTGGCGATAAAAACACGAGACAAAAGAAACGATTGATAGACTTTGTGATTAGCCTATTCCTTTTACCACTTGGTGTGGTGATAGGTTGGGTTGGCCTAGGAATTATTGGATATTACCAACGCGTTTTTGCAACCCTCTTCGGCCGAAAAACTTGGGTGTCTTATGATAAATCGGTGAATGTGTCGGATTTGCCAAAATTACAGGACGGCGTTTTTGTAACAAGTCAGGAATCTGATAAAATTGATATGAATGATAGCGTTAGAAAAAGACTCAATTACTTTTACGCTAAAAACTACAACATCATGGACGACATCAATTTGATTCTGAGGAATCTGTTGAAACGTTAATGATGCATCAAAGCATTCATAAAATCCCGAATTAAGTGGAACGCACCATTGTACGATTCGGCTTCCAATCGCATGTTTTCTGCAGTATCATCAACATCATGATAGTGGTTATACGGACCCATTAGATAAAAGAAAAACGCGGGTATGCCTGCTTCTGTAAAAAAGTAGTGGTCGCTGTTTGCAGCCTTTCCTCTTTTTTTGGTTTGAGGCAAATAACCTTTATCGGTGTTGATCTCAGACAATAACGCATATTCTTCTGGAAGGATGGCGCCATTCACCGCCATTATGCCTTCTTGACCTGATCCCATTAGGTCCATGTTAACAACAAAACGGATCTTCCTTGGATCAAGTTTTGGCGCGTATTTGGATAATTCACTCACAAAAAAGTAGCTCCCAACAAGACCAGCTTCTTCCGCTGCAAATGCTATAAAAACTACCGAGTATCGAGGTGGATGCAGTTTGTAATACGTTGCAAAATCAAGAATCATTGCAATCCCACTGGCATTGTCGTTGGCGCCTGGCATAATACAATTTTGACCCATCATGCCGAGGTGATCATAATGTCCGGTAATAAAAATAAACGAGTCGGGTTGTTCGGTTCCTGGAATCATTCCAACCACGTTTCGCGACTTATAACCCTCAACAAATTGTGCTTCAATTGAAATCGATATATGTTGTTTGTCGTTCAAAACACCTGGCAAGAAATACACCCTGACATCGCTGGATTGATCTCTACTCAACGACCAGGTCAACTTTTTCTTCACTTCAAAGAGCACATTGCTGTTGTATTTTTTTAACAATTTGTCTAAGCGCTTTTGCGACAGCTTATCGTGCACAAGGGTATCGAGTAACAGCACATTTTTAGTCCAATCCAATTTCAACAATTCCTTAAATCGCTTTTTGTCACACAACAAGGATTTGTCTACCAACCGGACGGTCAGGTCAGATTTGTCAACTGTTGGACAATTAGGAGCGACGATGAAATCCTTTCCAGGCGTTATTTTTTTACTGTCTGATTCAACCGAGACTTTTGTCGGGAACGTATTAACATTCAAGGAAAATCGATGGTAATAATCGTCTCCAGAAAGTGGGACTAACCCAATTTGTTTGTACCTATCAGCGATATATACTGAAGCCCGAATGTCTCCATCATTTACATAGCCTCTACCACTGAAATACTCAGAACAGAGCGTGTCAATGGTTTGCTGCGCTTGATTCACATTTTGTGAAAAAGCAGTTGCGGATGATAGGATTAGCGAGGTTAGGGTTAAGAGGTATTTCATAAATCGAATGTAAAAAAAAAGCCGTGAATTACTCCACGGCTTTTGAACTCATTTACAGAGTTATAGTTTTCCTTTTTCTGCGCGCTTTAAATAACGAGCGGCATCTTTAAATTTAAGTTGTTTTGAGGCTTTTCGAGGTGTTCTTCCTTCGTTGTCAGTGGCGCGTGGATTTGCTCCTTTCTGAATCAAAGCCTCGATAGTTGGCATACTGTATTGCGATACAGCTAAGTGCAATGGAGTTTCTCCCCATCGGTTTTTCGCATTTACATCTGCACCGTTTTTCATTAATTCCGTGGCAATATCAAGTGAACCACGACGTATAGCCCAATGTAATGGTGTATTGTTTTCCGCATCTTTAGAGTCTAAATCGTAGCCTTGTTTAAGGATGTGTTTTACCGCCGATAGATTGTTTTCGTTAATCGCGTAGTACAACATCGTCTTCCCTCCGCCTAAATCAAGGTCGGTTTTCATGCCATTGTCAATCATGTCTTTAAACATGTCGGTACGGCCATATTTTAAGGCAACCACGCCCAACGGATCCATGCCAGGAGTTGCCTCACGCAAGAAGCTAGCTGTGTCGTTAGAAAACGCCCAAGAATAAATCTTCCATTTGTCGTAGCGACCACGGTTGTTGTTACGTAAAGCGTATTCCAAGTTGTTGAAAACCGCTAATGCCTTTATGCTTAATGGTATTGAAGTAATTCTTTGTACTTCAGTACTCATGGTAGAAGGCGCATATCCAAAATCGTCTAAAATCGATTCAGCATCTTCGTTGTCGTATTTAACTTCTTTTACACAACCACAAGTTGAGTCTACATAAAAACCTTTTAAGCCTTTGTCGATTCTTCCTCGAACAAGGATTCCTTCAATCATGTTTCTTCCTGCCGTATTGTATACTGGTCCTCCAGAGTTTCCTCCAAAAGCGTCCAAGTTAGTTCCAAACCAGGTACTTGCAGAGTTCATGGTCACCTTTGCACCGTCTGCCAACTTTAATGGCAAACCTGCAGGTGCACCAATCATGGCTAGGTTATCGCCTTTAGCAATCTTGGCCCCAGTTCTAAATCTAAATGGGTCTCTATCCGTTTCTCGATCTAACAATATGACTGCGTAATCCAGGTTTCTCTTGTAATCTAAAACGCTAATCAGAACTTGTTTAACACCATATTGCTTTGAGGTAGGAATAGGCGTTACATAATACTCACCAACACCTTCTTTGTATTTTTTGGTCATACTGATGTCGTTGGTATAATCAACCACCCAATATTTGTCGCTATACTGCATGGCGCCAGGCTTATCTCTAAAGCTCGTATGGAAAATTACCTTACCACTTTGTATTTCGTGCTGATCACTCGAAATACAATGACCTGCGGTCACCATGATGTTGGGAGCGATTAAGAAACCTGTACACCCCCCTAAAGTAGGTTGGTTTCTGAATCGGAGGTTTGGATCGACCTTGTCAACTTCAAATGCTTTTTTCAGTTTTTCTTCTAGTGTGTAGCTGTACGCATTTGAGCCGTCAAAATCCCCTTTGTTCATTCTTGTCATCACCGCGTTGGTGAAACCTAAATAATCGTAGGTTTTTGCTTCTTTTCGACTGTCATACCCATAGATGTCACGGGTGGTCGATGTGTCGTTTGGGTCATACCCAAATGGATTTTGAGCCATTACTCCCATCGGAGTCATAGCTAGGAATCCAATCGCCATTAACTTTAAGTACTTCATAATCCTTTTTTTTAGTTTTTTTTAATTGTTTACTGTGACCCAAATTCTCCTTTTCCTGAGTCGCTATTATATTCTTCTTGAATGTAATTTTCTATGTTTTTAAGCATGTCCATTTCTTGAGCAGACATGGTCTCTGTTACGTCTTCGACGGCGAATGTTTCGTAATCTGATCCTTGAATTTTGTGGTAGTGGTTAAAAACCAAGTCATCCGTTTCTCCTTCAGCATCGATATGCTGACCCTGAACAATCTCGTTTCCATGCGACTGAACTGTATGAAACCACACTTCATAACTAACAGAGTCACTAAGTTCTTCAAGACTTCGGGTAAAGGATAAAGTCAGTACACCGTTTCCATTTACTTCCATTGCCATCGAGTTGATGGTATTGGCTGTTAAATGAAATAAATGCGCATGTCCTTTACTTGGAACAGAGAACGGTTGATCATCAAGAATACCCGATTCGAATTTTCCAATATTTGAAAAAGAATGACTTTCAAATTTTTCCTCTAATGGATAGGCACCTCCTCGAGTTATGTGAGTTGTTGAGGTTGACATCCAACCAAAGCCCGCGTCGATAACAACGATAAATTCACCTTGAGGACCGAGTTTAATTCTAAACTTATTAATGATGTCGCTTCGTAAGTTCGGCGTTCACCTGTGGGGACTTTTATATGTTCAATGATGCCATGTTGT
>Ga0055584_100000980_pt1 | contig 27652 bp, 21 predicted proteins | sample OSDHelmetaG_FD_58716 | JGI IMG/M metagenome (GOLD analysis project Ga0055584, IMG submission 58716) | Pelagic marine sediment microbial communities from the LTER site Helgoland, North Sea, for post-phytoplankton bloom and carbon turnover... | ecosystem: Environmental > Aquatic > Marine >...
CGCCTAAGCATCTGACCTCAACACGCAATGGCGTATACGCCTTCAACACCACGCGGCAAGGGATGTTCTTGCCAACTCGCGCCGCCATCTTCGGTGCCAAACACCTGCCCTCTGCGCGCGGCGCAGTAAACTCGCTCAGCACTGCTGCGGCTTGCTGCAATGGTCATCAAGGTAGAGCGAATCTCGACGCCATGATCAAAGCGCTGCCACGATTCACCGAGATCATGACTGCGATACAAAGACCCCTCGTCACTTACTGCGGCCTTGCTCAGCGCTGCGTACAAGGTGTGTGGGTCATGCGGAGAAACAATAATGTCACGCGCATAGGTCAGCGGAGAAAATTGCCCGACATCGATATCCGCCCAGCTCAAGCCGCCATCAGCGCTGCGAAATAAGCCCATGCGATTGGCGAGCAGCACTTCCCCGCTGCGTGCAGCACTGACCGCCAGTGCGTGCGAATCCAACATACCCTCAGTATCGGTGTCGCTAAACAACTGACTCTTGTAACGCGCGTGCGCAGCGAATCCCATCAGCGGTGCATTACAGTCTTGCCAGGTGGCGCCAGCATCAATGCTGCGAACCAGGCCGCCTACTTCCAATGCGGCGTATAACAGTTGCGGTGAAGATGGATCCGCAGCAAGTGCAATAACACGCGTAGGAAAGCCCATCTTGCACAAGCCTTGCGGTTCGGCAATGCTAAACTCTGTCCAACTTCGCCCTTCATCGTGACTGCAAAAGACTCCCATTTCGACGGTGCCGCAATAGATAGTGCGAGGATCGTTCGGCGCGTAGAGAATAGACCAACACACTGCCTCCAGCGGAAAGTTCATCGCCGTCCAAGTGTCACCGCTATCGGTACTTCGATAGGGTCCAACTTGGGTCGCCGCAAGAATTGTGCCTGTATCTTGCGGATGTATCGCGAGAGCGCGCACTTCCACGTGCGCCGGCAAGCCGGAGTGCAGCTGACGCCAATCGTCGGCTGCGCAATTCTTTCTAAACAACCCGACTACACGACTGTCAGCACTGGCTGCGACCCACTGTGCCGATCCGGCGAAAATAGCTGCATTCATAAATTCGTTCTCCTAGAACACCTATGCGTGCGTGGCTGTCACGTACATCCACCTGCACACGCCACGCGCGATCCAAAAAATCTGTGTCAATACTTGAAATAAGGCGCTATGCCACAGCACTTGCTGGCGCTGTGCACCTTCGTTGCCGCCGTCGCTGTTAACAGCGTGCGTGCGTACACATGCGCCAGGCGCTAAGGTGCCTTTATACAACTTTATTCGGTGATAGCTATAGTGACAATCGCGAGACAGTCGGTCGGATTCATCGGCTTAGGACTAATGGGGCAAGCACTCACCGCACGTTTGGTCGAAGTGGGTTTCGAGGTTTATGGCTACGACTTAGAACCCAATCAGGTAGAGCGCGCGCAAGCTCACGGGGTAATTCCAGTAGGCTCGATTGCGCAGTTGAGCGCGCACGCGGACATCGTGCAAATTTGTGTGACCTCTACGGATGCGGTCACAGCGATTGCGCTCGCTGCTGATGGACTAATCAATTCACCCGGCCAAGCACAGGTGATCATCGATCACTCCACCAGCACAGTCGCTGAGACTCGCCGCATCGCTGCGCGTTTTGCAGCGCAGACAAGCGTGCAGTGGCTGGATGCGCCGGTCTCTGGCGGCCCACCCGCCGCGCGCAACGGCACGCTAGCAGTGATGACTGGCGGCTCAGAAGCAGGCTTGCAATACGCGCAACCAGTGTTGTCCGCAATTGCCGCAACCAGCACGCATATGGGCAGCAGCGGGGCAGGTCAGGTGACCAAAATGGTCAATCAAATTTTAGTCTTGAACAACTACTGTTTACTCGCCGAAGCGCTGGCAATGGCGGAGGCTGGCGGAGTTGATGCCGAGCAAATCCCAGCAGCGCTTGCAAGCGGTCATGCAGGCAGTAACTTGCTGGCATCGATGTTTCCGCGCTTCATTGCCCGCGACTACGCCCCTGCAGGTTATGCTCGGCAAGTGTTGAAAGATCTCGACATGGTCCAAGACCTCGCGCGCACACTGAATGTACCGACGCCCATGTCAGCTCAAGCCAACGCCATGTTCCGCACCCTAGTCAGCAAAGGTGGCGGCGAACTGGATGGGCTCTCAATCATGAAACTCTATGACCCAAAGGAAAAGTTGGGAGTGGACTGAGCCTACTATGGTTTGGTCGCTCTGCGCGCAAAGCGACCAAACGCTCAGGTGCATGCGCTTTAAGGCGCCGGGCAAGCGGTGCACCCCGCAAAGCTCATTGAATTGCGCCCGTTTGCCGTAGCAATTCTGCGAGCGCCTGGGCGAGTTGCTCATAGCCGCGCGCGTTGGGATGTGCGGCGTCAGCCTTAAGATCTCTATCGCCGAGTATTTCAACCAACTGACCGCCCAACAGAGGCACTTGCAGACTCGTCGCAAGCTGCTCATAGAACGGAGCATCAGCAAGTATGAGCGAAGGTTTTGGCACACCGACAAGCAGCACTTGCGCACCGGCCTGACGCACCAAAGCGACCATTGAGCGGAGGTTCTGCTCGGTTGTCGCCGGGTCCAGCTTGCGGAGCAAATCATTGCCGCCATGACATAGGATGACGATTTTTGGCGGGTTTTCTGCCAATACGCCAGGCAGTCGTGCCAAGCCGTCCGCACTTACTTCACCGGGTACGCCACTACTAATCACGGTCCGGCCTATCAATCGCTGTAGGACCGCTGGGTAACTCGTCGCCGGATCAGCGCCGGAACCGAAGGTGAGGCTGTCACCGTAGGCCAGCACCACTGCATCCGCGGCCAAGGGCTGCAGTTGCGTGACGTCGTCACCACAGCCGCCTAGCCCGACGCACAACAATAGTACGCAGGCACGTAAGAAGTTACGGGTTTGCATAGTGCGATGACTCCGCGAGACATCTGAACCAGCCTCGGCGCAAGGCCGAAAATACGATCGCCCATGCGCCGGGCGATTGAGTGCGCCGGTGCGCACTCAATTGTCGTCTACAGAAACTGCCAGTAGGCCTACAGCAGGTGTTTGACGGCGTCGCGCTCTTCTTCCAGTTCCTTGGCAGTTGCATCCATCTGCGCACGGCTGAAGTCGTTAATGTCCAAACCCTGCACGATGGAGATGACGCCACCTGTTACGGTCACAGGGAACGAGTACATCAAGCCTTCGCTAATGCCATAGCTGCCGTCCGATGGGATCGCCATGCTCACCCAGTCTCCAGCCGCCGAGCCATTCGCCCAATCGCGCATGTGATCCAAGCCGGCGTAACCAGCGGAAGCAGCACTAGAGAGCCCACGCGCCTCAATCACCTCTGCGCCCCGCTTTTGCACGCGCGGGATGAACTCGTCACGCACCCAAGCATGGTCAACCAAATCTTTAGCCGCTGTGCCGTCAACCGTGCAGTGGCTGATGTCCGGATACTGGGTGGCTGAGTGGTTGCCCCAAATCGACATCTGCTTAATTGATGTCACTGGCTTGCCCGTTTTATCAGCCAGTAGCGATAGCGAGCGGTTGTGGTCAAGCCGCATCATCGCGGTGAACTGACTCGGATTAAGGTCCGGAGCACTGTGCATCGCGATGAGCGCGTTAGTGTTTGCTGGATTACCGATGACGATTACTTTGACGTCACGATTGGCATTGTCATTCAAGGCTTTGCCTTGTGGCCCGAAGATCTTGCCGTTCTCGGACAACAAATCACCACGTTCCATGCCTTTGCCACGCGGTTTTGCGCCCACTAGCATTGCATAGTTTGCGTCACCGAATGCGACGTTGGCGTCGTCGGTGCAAATCACATCTTGCAACAACGGATACGCGCAATCTTTGATCTCCATAACCACGCCATCAAGCGCCTTCAGCGCGGGCGTAATTTCCAGCAATTGCAAGATCACCGGTTGGTCAGAGCCGAGCATTTCGCCAGAAGCGATTCTGAACAACAGCGAGTACGCAATTTGACCGGCCGCTCCGGTCACAGCAACGCGCACGGGTGCTTTCATGAAATTCTCCGATTAATTCTCAAAATATGTATGGGATTGCACATCGCTTAGCTACGGTCGCGCTTGAGCACATAGTCACGTTGGGCAGCGCCGATGTAGCGTTGGCGCGGCCGACCGATGCGCTGATTCTTGTCGCCCATCATCTCGTTCCATTGCGAGATCCAACCGACTGAGCGCGCCATCGCAAACATGACCGTGAACATATTCATGGGGATGTTCAAGGCGCTGAGGATGATGCCGGAATAAAAATCCACATTCGGGTACAGGTTACGCGCGACAAAGTATTCGTCTTCCAGCGCGATGTCCTCCAAGCGTTGGGCCGTCTCAAATAATGGTCCAAGGCTCGCCGCACCGTCCAACTCACGCAGCAGATCGTGACAAGCTTCACGAATAATTTTCGCGCGCGGGTCGTAATTCTTATATACGCGATGGCCGAAGCCCATCAAACGGTACGAATCATCCGGGTCTTTTGCGCGCTCTACACACTTCGCTACGTTCTTCGGATCGCCAATGTCAATGAGCATCTTAATAACAGCTTCGTTGGCGCCGCCATGTGCAGGTCCCCACAAGGTCGCGATGCCGCCAGCGACGCACGCAAACGGATTCGCCCCGGAGCTACCCGCCAAGCGCACAGTCGAGGTGCTAGCGTTTTGTTCGTGGTCGGCATGCAGAATCAGCATCAGTTCAAGCGCACGCACAGCCACTGGATTGAGATCGTAGGGCTCGGCCGGCACCGCGAACATCATGTTCATGAAGTTGCCAACAAATCCAAGTGAATTGTTTGGATAGTTGAATGGCTGACCAAGCGAGTACTTGTAAATGTCAGCGGACAAAGTTGGCATTTTGGCAACAATGCGCAACGCCGAGGTCATGCGGTGTTCCGGATTATTGATATCCAAGGCGTCATGATAGAAGGTCGATAGCGAGCCAACTAAGCCAACCAACATGCCCATCGGATGCGCATCTAGGCGATAGCCTTTGATCATCTCGCGCATGCCTTCGTGCACCATAGAGTGGGCGCGAATACGCGAAGAAAACTGCGCCAACTCCTCGGGTGTCGGCAATTCTCCGTGCAGCAGGAGATACGAAACCTCCAAGAACGAGCTGTGTTTCGCGAGTTGCTCGATCGGATAGCCGCGGTACAACAACACGCCCTCTTCCCCATCGATGTAGGTGATCGTGCTGTCACAGCTCGAGGTCATGCCGTAGCCAGGGTCATGGGTAAACATGCCGAGATCCCGGTAGACGCGTGATATATCGATCACGGGCGCGCCGTGCGTCGGCTCCATCACTTCACATTCAAGCTGTTTGCCTGTGGTGTTGTCGGTGATGGTCACCGTGCGACTGTTTTTCATCAGGTATTACCTCGCTGTTCTTTTGTCATTTCGATGTGCGTTGTGCAACATCTATCGCTCGGCCAAGCCTGTAAAAACCCAGGACTGACGCGGGCACCGGAGCACATTCGTTAGGAGCCCGACACCAGAGCAACGCTGGTCCCGGCGGACGTGAGCTCTAAATAATGCCACAAGGCGCGCACTTATGTACCTATAGGGGAGACTAGTGCGTTACAATTCGCGGCGTTTGCGAGACCCAGCCTGAACTACAAGATACGTCGCATTCCGCGTTGATTTTTCAGGATATTTCTCGCCCCGCTTTTGCGCACTAAGTATGAGCATGCAGATGATCCTGAATTCGGCCAATGCAACCTATCTCGATTCGATGTACGAAGCGTACCTCAATGACCCCGACTCAGTGGACCCCAAGTGGCGGGACTACTTTAGATCACTCGCACATGACAATGCGGATTCGACTCCCGCGTTAAATGCCTCAACGCTGGGGCAATCGCGCTCGCAGTTTGCGCAAAAACAGACATCAGTACTGAACTACATCAGCGCGGTACGCTATCGCGGGCATCGCGTCGCTCATCTTGACCCGCTTGGTCTGTTCGAACTCCCGGATGTACCGGATTTGCACCCGGACTACCATGGGCTGTCCGAAGAAGACATGGACGTACCGTTCAATACGGGCTCTCTATTTGCACCCTCTGAACTGCCATTACGCGAGATCCGAGCGCTGCTCGAAGAGACTTATTGCCGCTCAATAGGTGCGGAGTTCACGCACATTACGTCTACCGAGCAAAAGCGTTGGCTGCAACAACGCATGGAAGAGCCGCGTGGACGCCCCGACTACGACGCAGCCAAAAAGCAAGACATCCTGCGCTGGCTCACGGCTGGACGGCATCTTGAAGAGTACTTGCACAAAAAATACGTCGGACAAAAGCGCTTCTCATTGGAAGGCGGCGAGAGCCTCATTCCAATGCTCGACGCAGTCGTCCAACGCTCCGGCGTAAGCGGCGTCAAGGAAATCGTCGTTGGGATGGCCCATCGTGGCCGCTTAAATGTGCTGGTCAACATTTACGGCAAAAACCCGCGCACATTGTTCGGTGAGTTCGAAGGCAAAATTGACGTAGGCCGCGGCTCTGGGGACGTCAAATACCACCTGGGCTTCTCGTCCGATGTGCACACACCTGGCGGGCCTGTGCATATAGTGCTGGCGTTTAATCCCTCGCACCTGGAAATCATCAACCCAGTGGTGGAAGGTTCGGTGCGCGCACGACAAGAGCGCCGGGGCGACCAACATCTAGAGCAGGTAATGCCAGTTCTGATACACGGCGACGCGGCGTTTGCTGGCCAAGGTGTGGTGATGGAAACCCTCAACCTTGCGGAAACGCGCGGTTACGGTACTGGCGGTACAGTGCATATCGTTGTCAACAACCAAATCGGTTTCACCACCAGCGATCCACGCGATTCGCGCTCAACGCTGTACTGCACAGACGTCGCAAAGCTAGTGCAAGCGCCGATTTTCCATGTCAACGGCGACGACCCTGAAGCGGTGTTATTTGTCACTGAATTAGCGGTCGATTTCCGCAAAAAATTTAAAAAGGACGTAGTCCTCGATCTCGTCTGCTATCGCCGTCACGGCCACAACGAAGCTGACGAACCCATGGTCACGCAGCCAGTGATGTACAAACGCATTCGCGAGCAGCGCGGTGCACGGCGCATGTACGCGGAACGCCTCGAAGCTGAAGGTGTTATTAAAGCAGGCGACGCGGACCGGATGAAGACTGACTACGTCGAAAAACTTGAATCGAACCAAGTCGTGTCACGACCGGTATTGGAGCATCCGCAAACGAGCTTCGTGGTCGACTGGGAGCCCTATACAAATCGACAGTGGGACGAACACACCGACACTTCGATAGATGTCGAGCACAGTGAGCGTCTGGGCTTAAAGATGGTAGACATCCCTGCTGACTTCGAATTACACCGCACGGTCAAACGCGTCTACGATGCGCGCCGCGAGATGGCGCTCGGTCAACGACCGATGGATTGGGGCTTTGCCGAGATGCTGTCTTACGCATCAATTTTGGAAAGCGGTCACCCAATTCGACTGTCCGGCCAAGACAGCGAACGCGGAACCTTCTCGCATCGACATGCAGCGGTGCACAATCAAGCCAAGCGCGGCACCTACCAACCATTACGCAAGCTGTTTGATGGGCAACCAAACTTTAACGTCATTAACTCCGTTTTGTCGGAGGAAGCGGTGCTTGCGTTCGAATATGGTTACACCACGGCTGAACCTGAGTCGCTGGTCATCTGGGAAGCCCAGTTCGGCGACTTTGTTAATGGCGCCCAGGTCGTAATTGACCAATTTCTAAGCTCATCAGAAGCCAAGTGGGGACGTTTTTGTGGGCTCGTAATGTTGCTGCCGCACGGATTCGAAGGCCAAGGCCCAGAGCACTCATCCGCGCGCCTGGAACGGTTTCTGCAGCTATGCGCGGAAGACAACCTGCAGGTGTGTGTACCGACTACGCCCGCGCAGATGTTCCACATGATGCGCCGCCAAATTCTGCGCAAGTTCCGTAAGCCATTGATTGTAATGAGCCCAAAGAGCCTACTACGTCACCGCCTAGCCGTGTCGAGCCGTGAAGAACTTGCAGAAAAGAACTTCCAGGTCGTTATAGACGATGTGGATACACCAGTTCCAGGGCAGGTGAAGCGGCTCGTGTTGTGCACCGGCAAGGTCTATTACGATCTGTTAGAGAAGCGTCGTGAGCTCAGCCTTGAGCACGTGGCATTGGTGCGTGTTGAGCAACTTTATCCGTTTCCACGCGCTGCTATCCAGGCGATTCTCGACAAATACTCGAAAGCGAGCGATGTCGTGTGGTGTCAGGAAGAACCACGTAATCAAGGTAGCTGGTTCTTTATGTTGTCACGTCGTCATTTAGCGGGAATGGTCGGCAAGAAACGCACGCTCCGCTATGCAGGTAGGCCTTACTCCGCTTCGCCAGCGGTCGGATACCTTAATGTACATCTCGAACAACAACGTCAACTCGTCAGCGAAGCGCTCGCGCTCGATCAACGCGATGGCGTTCAGCGGATCCCGGCATAAAGCCGGGCCACCTACTTCAAATTGAAATTAACCTACCTTCAGGAATTCCATAGTGATCGTTGATGTCAAGATCCCATTGCTGCCGGAATCCGTTCCGGATGCGACGCTGCTCGACTGGACCAAACAAGTTGGCAACGTGGTAGAGAAGGACGAGGTGCTGGTCGAGCTTGAAACGGATAAGGTTGTGCTTGAAGTTAGCGCTCCGGTGTCCGGCTTGCTAACCGAGATCGCTAAGGTAGCTGGCGAAATCGGCGTATCCAACGAGGTGATTGCGCGTATAGACAGCAGTGTTGCAGCAACGCCGCCGGGCGCAAGCGCTGCAGCTGAAGCGCCCGCCGGGACACCTGCGCCAGCTTCCGCGCCGAGCGGTAACGCCGAGAGCCTGAGTCCAGCGGTAAGACGTGTCGTAGACGAACACAAACTCGATGCCAATGCGATCACCACAAGCGGCCCAGGCGGGCGGCTTACCAAGGGCGATGTACTGGCTCATATCGACGCTACCGCAGCCACGCCAAATGCCAAAGCTGTACCCGCGGCATCCAGCGCGCCCAAGCCTGCTGGAGCCGCGCCGGCCGCGCCCAGCGCTGTCAGCCCCGCTGAGGCTGCTAGCCCGCAAGCGCGCGGCGAGCGACGCGTACCAATGACGCGGCTGCGCCAGCGCATCGCTGAACGCCTGGTCCAAGCCCAACACACCGCCGCCATCCTCACGACTTTCAATGAAGTCAACATGCAGCCGGTGATGGAGTTACGCAAACGTTTGCGCGATGACTTTGAGAAAAACCACGGCGTGCGTCTCGGCTTTATGTCTTTTTTTGCCAAGGCCGCAGTCCAAGCGCTACAGAAGTTTCCAGCGGTAAATGCGTACATCGAAGACAATGAAATCGTCTACCACGACTACTGCGACATTGGCGTCGCGGTCGGTTCCCCGCGCGGGCTTCTGGTACCGATAGTTCGCAACGTCGAACACATGAATTTTGCCGAGATCGAGGGCGCGATTGCAGATTACGGTCAGCGTGCGCAAGCCGGCAGCATCGGTATAGAAGAGCTTAACGGCGGTACATTCACGATTTCCAACGGCGGCGTGTTTGGCTCCATGCTGTCTACGCCGATCTTAAATCCGCCACAAAGCGCAATCCTCGGGATGCACGCGACGCAAGTCCGTCCAGTCGTTGAGAATGGCGAAATTGTTGCGCGTCCAATGATGTACCTAGCGCTGTCATACGACCACAGGATCGTTGACGGGCGCGAAGCCGTGCAATTCTTGGTCACGATCAAAGATTGCATCGAAGACCCAGGCCGAATGCTGCTTGGCGTTTAAGCTCAGCACAATGCATCTACAAAGGGATAAACCCTAGTCGTTAAACGCTGCATCGCGCGCATGTCGGCTATGAATGGATACCAGTATGAAAGAATATGATGTGATCGTGATTGGAGCAGGTCCGGGTGGTTACGTCGCCGCCATACGCTGCGCGCAACTGGGCTTGAGCACAGCGTGTATCGATAAGTGGACCGACGCAAAAAATAAACCGTCGCCGGGTGGCACATGCCTGAATGTAGGCTGCATACCTTCGAAAGCGCTACTCGATAGTTCGCATCATTTTCACAACGCACAACATTTATTCCCCAAGCACGGCATTAACATTGGCAGCGTTGAGCTAGACCTCGCAGCAATGCTTGCCCGCAAAGATAAAGTGGTTAAGAACCTAACGCGTGGCGTCGCTGGTTTATTGCGTAAAAACAAAGTCGACTTTCTGAGCGGCGTAGCAACCATTGGTGCAGAGAAAGTCGTCGCCGTCGCGGGTACTGACGGCAGCACCGAGCAAATTCGTGCCAACAACATCATTATTGCGACCGGCTCTGTACCGATTGAGATCCCGGTCGCAGCGCGTGATGATGAGCACATCGTTGACAACGAAGGCGCCTTGTCATTCACCGCCGTTCCGGAAAAGCTCGGCATTATTGGCGCGGGCGTTATCGGTTTAGAGCTTGGTAGTGTCTGGAGTCGACTCGGCGCACAGGTCATCGTGCTTGAGGCAATGGATGATTTTCTTCCCGCGGCAGATGCGAGCATCGCCAAAGAGGCACAGAAAATTCTGCGTAAACAAGGCTTGGATATCCGTCTCGGTTGCCGTGTTATCGGCGCGCGCACATCCGACGATCGAGTCGCGGTGCGCTACGAAGATACGAACGGTCAACACAGCCTCGAAGTCGATCGTCTAGTCGTCGCGGTCGGACGTCGAGCTTACGCCGATGGCCTCGGTCTGGAGGCGGCGGGCATCAGCCTTGACGATCGCGGTCGTATAGAAGTCGACGCTTTGTGCCGAACTAACCAGCCCGGTATTTTTGCAATCGGCGATGTGACAGCCGGGCCAATGCTCGCGCACAAGGCATCAGAGGAAGGCGTTGCCGTGGCCGAAACCATTGCCGGACAAAGCGCGCATATCGACCACAGCATCATCCCGTGGGTTATCTACACGCACCCTGAGATTGCTTGGGTCGGTAAGACCGCTGCTGAGCTTGAAGCACAAGGTGTTGAATATAACATCGGCTCTTTTCCATTCGCGGCTATTGGACGCGCACAAGGATCGGGAGACACGGATGGCATGGTGCGACTTTATGCGTGTGCTAAGACCGACCGAATCCTAGGCGTGCATATACTCGGCACCAACGCATCTGAACTCATTGCGGAGGCGGTAACTGCGATGGCATTTCACGGCGCAGCCGAGGACCTCGCGCGCACCGTGCACGCGCACCCAACGATGGCCGAAGCAATTCACGAAGCGGCGCTCGCGGCTGGTAGCGGCGCAATTCATATGTAGGCGCTCGCGCCATCCCTTGGCGCGTGCTTCCTGTAAACTCAGCAACCGCAATCCATAGCATTCTGGCAGGCGTATGCAGCTTAGTCCTTTGACCGCCGTATCACCGGTGGATGGTCGTTACGCGAAACAAACCGAAGTTTTGCGCAGCATCTTTAGTGAATTTGGTCTGATTCGTCGGCGCGTCCTAGTGGAGATCCACTGGCTCATCGCTTTGTGCGACGCGCCAGAAATCGACGCAGCCCTGCCGTTGAGCGACTCATCGCGCGCAAAGTTAGTTGCGATTGAAGCCAACTTCAGCGCGGCCGACGCGGAACGCGTCAAAGCGATAGAGGCGACCACCAATCACGACGTGAAAGCAATTGAGTACTTCTTGAAAGAGGTGCTTGAGCGCGACGATAGTCTGCGCCCACTCCTAGAAATGGTGCACTTCGCCTGTACCTCCGAAGACATCAACAACGTTGCTCATGCATTGATGCTGCGCGATGCGCGTGCGGCGGTGATAGAGCCGCTGAACCTAGAAATTATCGCGACGCTAAGGCAGCTAGCCACGTCCCTTGCCGACCAGCCAATGCTTGCACGAACGCACGGTCAACCGGCGTCACCGACGACGCTAGGGAAAGAGCTCGCGAACGTAGTAGCGCGCGCACAACGCCAACTTGACCAGATCATGGCGCAACCTTTGTTGGCGAAGATGAACGGCGCGGTTGGTAATTTCAACGCGCATACGAGCGCGTATCCAGAAGTTGACTGGGTAAAATTCTCGGCTGATGTGCTGCGCGGGCTAAAGTTAGAGCCCAATACGCATACAACCCAAATCGAGCCGCACGATTACATTGCCGAGTTATTTCACGCGCTGGCACGCTCGAACACCGTGCTGTTGGATTTGTGTCGCGATATCTGGGGCTATATCGCCATCGGCTATTTCAAACAAAGAACCACGGCGGGTGAAATCGGCTCGTCAACGATGCCGCACAAAGTCAATCCAATCGATTTCGAAAACGCAGAGGGCAACTTCGGGCTTGCGAATGCCATGCTTGGCCATCTTGCTGAAAAACTACCGGTGTCGCGTTGGCAGCGTGACCTGTCCGACTCCACGGTTTTGCGAAATCTCGGTGTGGCGCTGGCCTACTCCACCATCGCGTACCGCTCTTTGCTCAAAGGGCTGAGCAAGCTCGAGCCCAACATTGCGGCGCTCGACGCTGACCTGGAAGACGCCTGGGAGATCTTGGCGGAACCAATACAAACCGTGATGCGACGCTATGGCGTGCCGGAACCATACGAAAAGCTGAAGGAGCTAACTCGCGGACGCGACGTCACCCAAGCTGTCATTGCGGAGTTTGTGGCGAATTTAGACATACCTGCCCATGCCCGCGAAGCATTACTCGCGATGCGGCCACGTGACTACGTAGGCATCGCCGAGCAGCTCAGCGCTCAGACCTGAGGGGGCACGATTGGGGGCACAAGAACTGCGCGATATGGCCACAACGCACGGCACTATCGAACTCGAAGACCTAACCACGATGCGTGATGCGATGGCGGCCCTGCTGACCCTCACTGACCGCTCAGTCGACATTCTGACGCGTTCGCTAGACCAACGTTTGTACGACAATGAATTGATTATCGATCAGCTCAAGCGCGTCGGTATGGGGAGCCGCCGCGCACGCATTCGCATCTTGATCCATGACGCAACAGCGCTGTCTCGAGGTGGCCATCGTTTGTGGGCCCTCATGCGCCGGCTACCGAGCTACTTTGAGCTACGTGTCCCCAGTCGCGATTACCGCAATTTACCCACAGCTTTTCTCGTGGCCGATGGTATCGGCAGCATCTATCAACCAAACAGCGAGATTTATGCAGGCATCGCGGAGTTCTACGACCCTGTACGTGCTGATGCACTGCGCCGCCAATTCGAACAGATGTGGGAACCGGCGCAGCCAAGTCCGGAATTACGTACGATGACAATTTAGCGCACTCACTGCGCACTCCAATGGCGAACGGAGTTAGGCGCTGCGACCCGAGCAGCTCTCAGGTCGCAAATACCAATTTACTTCGTTGTATCACTTGGCGCACTGAGCGGCGCCCGCGCATGGGCACGCCCATCATGATAGCCGCGCGGCGGCATCGCGTACTGAGGATACATCGGTGGTGGATATCCCCAGCCATAAGGCATTGGCGGAGATGGGTACGGAGGTGCCCAATAGCCGGCATAAGGAGGGTATGGCATCGGTGGATAGCCGTATGCTGGTGGGTAGCCGCTTGGACCTTGTGGCCGGTGCGGCATTGCGCGTCCATGGGCAGGCATGCCATAGCCGCGCGGCGGACCGTAGCCACGCATCTGACCGCTACCGTGTCGCGCAGCCTGCTTAGGCAATGCATAGCCCGGCGGTGTAAGGGCGGCTTCGGCGTCTTTAGCAGCGCTGTCAGTGTCTGCCTGCACGACTTCCGTCCAGGCCCCCACGGCGCTTTGTGCGTCGGCCTGCGGCGCTGCTTCGGCGGCGGCAACTGGCGCTACATTCGCGTGGCTAGGGTCTTGCGTCGCAGCCGGCTCGCTCGCGGACGTTTCGGCTACCGCAGCTGTAGCTGCGGTGGACTCAGCAGCGAGCGGAGCCGCAGCCTCTTCGGCAGCGCCGCTTGCTGGCGCTTGTTCAGTGGCCGCCGCGAGCGTGGCCGTATCACCACCACCTGCAGCACTCGCACCAGCAGCTGCTGGCGAAGAACTTGTAGCAGTGTCAGATTCAGCGCTAGCACTCGACTCAAGGACCGCAGCCTCGCTTGCCGCTGGTGCTGCGGTCTCCGTCGCCGCCATAGTCTCAGTTGCGGTCTCGGTGCTGCTAGCCGCCTCAATTGCTGACGCGGACGCGCTTGCGTCACTGTCGGCGCCCGCAGTAGTCGTTGTGGGCGCGGCCGTCTCTGCTGATGCTGTGGCTTCGGTCTCGGCAGTTGCAGTCTCTGGCGCTGCTGGCATATCGGTGGCGCTGGATTGCTCCGTAGAGGTGCTCGCAACCGTTGCGCTGGCAACTACTGCCGCAGCTGCTGATGGCGCCTCGATAGCCTCGCTGGAACTTTCTGTTACCGGCGCGAGCGCAGCCGCGTCTGGCTTGTCTTCTTCGCCGGACATAACGATGACGAGCAGTGCGATCAACGCAAGTGGCAACCACAATGCCACGGCTGCACCGTATCCGCCGCCCTCTTCCATCTCTTCTTGCGATGGTCGTGCTGTGGATTCCTGTTCACTCATTGACGGTGATTCTCCGATAGGACTAGAACTACTGACAGCCACCGCTGGCGCGGCGACGGAGGTATTTAAATCTGTTGTTGGCGCAGCTTGGGCCATCTGCGGCGCCGATGCCACCGGCATTGCCATCGGCTCGAGTTCAGGCGACCCGTCATCGACGATCGGCGCTTGCCCCGTCGTAGCCGCATCGAGTGGCGCTGGGCCATCGCTCGCCTCGCGAACTACGTCATCGCGAGTTACTTCTGCGGGTGCTTCGAGTTCGGCGGCGCTTACAGGCGCCGGCACATCAGCGACCTGCGCTGATGTCACCAATTCGGGCGCAGTATCCGGCGCCACAGCTACCGCTTGGCGCACGCTCGCCTTTTTCTTGGCAACACGCTTCTTAGTCACCACTTTTTTCTTCGAGGCGACTTTCTTGGTCACCTTTTTCTTAGCAACAGCCTTCTTTGCTACCTTCTTCTTGGACGCCGCTGAGGCGCGATTTTTACCCGCGCCAGCCCCTGAGGCAGCGCCACTATCATCTGATTCGTTTGTATCGTCATCCGCCATCAAATCAGGAGTCCGCTTTGCCGCCGCACACTGGCGCGCACGTATGGTACCAAAGTGCCCGCCTTATGGCAGTCGGCATACCGGGATTTTAGTGCGACAATTGTGTAAATAGTGCCTCCTGTCGATGAGACAAGCGGGTTAAGATCCCGTTCCCACCCAAAATAACTCGATGCGAACCTCACATGCCCCTGTTTGGTGCGAATGCACTCAGTCCGTTTCGGCAACAATTCCTTCTGACCTCGTTAGCTCCGGCAGTGCCTGGACTCACGCAGGTGTCGGCGCGGTATCTGCATTACTTAGACTGCGACCTGCCGCTCGACGCTGGCGCGCAGCACATTGTCGAACAACTCCTCAGTTATGGAGACGCAGCTACTGGCAGCCTAAGCTTTGATTTTGTCGTCATCCCACGTCCTGGCACTATCTCGCCATGGTCAAGTAAGGCGACCGACATTTTGCACGGTTGCGGCTTGCATCAAGTGCGCCGGGTTGAACGCGGCGTCGCCTGGACACTCCGGCGCGACACTGCAAGCGACTACGACATTACCGCTCTGAATCAGTTGGTACCGCTGTTTGATCCGCTACTCGAAGCGGTCTTCCCGACATCCGACCTCGCCCACGAGATGTTCGCAACGACATCCGCGCGCCCACTCGGTGGCGCAGCCACGGACAAGCCGCTGCGTGCAGCACTACAAGACAGCAACGCGGCTTTGGGATTAGGCCTCAATGACGACGAGATTAGCTATTTTCTCACGTCCTTCGAGCAACTCGAGCGCGCACCTACGGACGTTGAGCTAATGATGTTCGCGCAAGTTAACTCGGAACATTGCCGCCACAAGATATTCAACGCCGCATGGCAAATCGACGGCATGCACAGCAACCAATCCCTGTTCGATATGATCCGCCACACCCACGCGAGCAACCCCGGCGCAGTGTTATCGGCGTATAGCGACAATTGCGCTGTTACCACCGGATGGCCAGCAACGACCTTCGCGCCGAACGCACAGCAAGTGTACGCAGACACCGCGCGCCATCATCACATTTTGATGAAAGTTGAGACCCACAATCACCCTACCGCGATATCGCCATTTCCGGGCGCAGCAACCGGCTCCGGCGGCGAGATCCGCGATGAGGGTGCAACCGGGCGTGGCGCCAAACCCAAAGCTGGCCTAACCGGCTTCAGCGTCTCCAACCTGCACATTCCCAACCATCCGCGCGAATGGGAACAAAATCACGGACGCCCAACACGCATAGCCTCAGCGCTCGACATCATGCTGGAAGCCCCGATCGGCGCCGCTGCTTTCAATAATGAGTTCGGGCGCCCGGCCTTACTCGGTTACTTCCGCACCTTCGAGGCAAGCATTGACGGGCACAACTTTGGATATCACAAACCCATAATGCTCGCCGGTGGTTTGGGCAATGTGCTGCCGGAGAACACACTCAAACAAGAAGTTCAGGTAGGCGACCTTGTCATCGTGCTCGGCGGTCCGGCGATGCTCATCGGCCTCGGTGGCAGCGCGGCATCGTCAAAAACCAGCGGCAGCGGCGATTCCGATCTCGATTTTGCCTCAGTGCAGCGCGGAAACCCGGAGATGCAACGCCGCGCGCAGCAAGTGATCGACAGCTGTTGGTCCGCCGGCGAAAGCAACCCGATTCGCTCTATTCATGATGTTGGTGCTGGTGGCTTGAGTAATGCCGTACCCGAAATCGTGCATGGCGGCGGGCGCGGCGCGCACTTGAACCTACGGGCGGTGCCAAGCGCAGATCCAAGTATGAGTCCGCTAGAGATCTGGTGTAACGAGGCGCAAGAGCGCTACGTCATCGCTCTCGACCCGAAATATCTCAGCATGTTTGCGGCGATCTGTACGCGCGAACGCTGTCCACATGCAGTGCTCGGGGAAGTCACAGGCGACGGCATGCTGGTCCTCGCTGACACGCTGCTGGGTGCGCATGCGGTGAATATGCCTATGCACGTTTTGCTCGGCAAACTTCCACGCATGCAGCGCACAGCCGCGCGTACCTGCCCCCCTGCAGCAACGACTGAGCCAACGCCAACATTGCCACCCGATCTGGCATTGCGACGCCTCGAGAGCGCTATTCACACGGTGTTGGACGCGCCTACGGTCGCGGATAAGAGCTTTCTAATCACTATAGGAGATCGCACTGTCGGCGGCTTGTCGCACCGCGACCAAATGGTCGGGCGCTACCAAGTTCCAGTCGCCGATTGCGCTATTACCTTGACCGATTTCACTCACCACACCGGCGAAGCCATGTCGATGGGTGAGCGCACCCCACTCGCTATTTTGGATGCGCCTGCGTCTGGCCGCATGGCGGTGGCGGAAGCGCTCACAAATATTGCTGCGGCACCGGTCGGCGCACTTGCAAACGTTGTTTTGAGCGCGAACTGGATGGCGGCATGCGGCGACGATGGCCAGGACGCGGCGCTGTTCGATACGGTCAAAGCAGTTGGGCTGGAGCTGTGCCCGGAATTGGGCGTGTGCATTCCGGTCGGCAAAGACTCGTTGTCAATGAAAACAGTTTGGCGAGATGCACAGGCAGCACACGTGGTGGTATCGCCAGTGTCGCTAGTCGTGTCCGCGTTCGCACCAGTGCACGATGTGCGCCTCAGCGTGACGCCAGAACTGCGCCAACCATTTGCTGACACAACACTTCTGCTGGTTGACCTGGGTTGCGGTCGTCAGCGCATGGGCGGGTCGATCTACGCGCAAACGGCGGGACCGTTTGTCGCAACGCCTCCGGACCTGGACGACCCGGTGTTACTGCGTACCTTCTTCTGCGGTGTGCAAACCTTGCTGGAACGCCAACTCCTGCTCGCCTATCACGACCGTTCCGATGGCGGCCTGGTCGCGAGCTTGGCTGAAATGGCCTTCGCCGCCGCTGCTGGCTTAGATATTGACCTGAGCAAGCTTGCCGGTAGTGCTGAGACACTATTATTCAACGAAGAGCTTGGCGCAGTTTTACAGGTGCGCAAGTCTGATGTTGAGCAGGTCAAGGCGCTTATCGCACCACCGGGATCGGCACTGGCACGGCACATCCACGAAATTGGCGAGCCCTGTGACGGCGCAACGCTCAGCTTGCACTTAGGCGGTGGTCTGAACCTTGAGCTCGAGCGTATGGCCTTACGCGCAAGTTGGTCAGCGCACGCATACCAGCTCGCCGTTTTGCGTGACGACCCAAGCTCAGTGGCCGAGGAGAACCAGCAACGTATTCAAGAATCACCGTTGCTCACAGCGCATGTACCCGCGCACATGCCGGTGCCAGTAGCAATCATTGCTGGCACCACACGCGTGGCTGTGCTGCGTGAACAAGGCGTCAATGGCCACGTCGAAATGGCAGCCGCGTTTGCCGCCGCCGGATTCACCGCCGTAGATGTACACATGCAAGACATTGCAACCGGCGCAGTCGATCTTGGCGATTTCCAAGTGTTGGCCGCGTGCGGCGGTTTTTCCTATGGTGATGTGCTTGGCGGCGGCGGCGGCTGGGCCGCTTCGGTGCGCTTCAACAATCGTACATTTGACGCATTTTCTGCATTCTTCCAGCGCCCCGACACACTCACGCTGGGTGTTTGCAACGGTTGCCAGATGCTGGCGCAGTTGACCACGATGATCCCTGGCACCGCCAATTGGCCTCGTTTTGTTCGCAATCGCTCCGAGCAATTCGAGGCCCGCCTGGCCTTGGTCGAGGTCCTGAAAAATCCCTCGCCATGGCTGGAAAACATGGATGGTGCGATTTTGCCAGTGCCGGTGGCACACGGTGAAGGTCGTACCGAGTGGTGCGAACCAAGCAGCTCTAGTGCTGCGATCGCAACGCTGCGCTATGTGCACCCGAACGGTACTGCAGCCACCACATATCCACATAACCCGAACGGCTCAGCCGCCGGCATCAATGGTTTTTGCAGCGATGATGGTCGCGTGACCGTAATGATGCCGCATCCAGAGCGCGCAATACGTACCGCGCAACTCAGCTGGTATCCACCGCAATGGCGCGAATATTCGCCATGGCTGAACTTATTTAGCAATGCTCATCGCGCACTGCAAAAATGACCGTTCGTGGAACTCAAGCGGCCCGAGCCTGTCTTTACCGCACAGGGTATGAGCATTTTCGAGCATTCCATTCGCAGAGGTCAGTGGCACATGTTGATCAAGAAACCGAACTCCATTCTTCCTAGTGAGATAACCACGCCTGAAATGTATTTCGGCCGCCGACGCTTCTTGCGCGATGCATCCGGTGCGATGCTGATAGCGACAGTCCCTGGGCTCGCGTGGCACTCGCCAGCGACTGCAAGTGCTGCGGTGCAACTCGGTGCCGCGGCCAATCCGGCCTACAAAGTCGATGCACCGCTCAGCGCTAAAGAAGATGTAACCGGCTATAACAATTTCTACGAATTTGGTACCGGCAAGAGCGATCCAAAAGAATACTCGCAAGACTTCAAAACGACACCATGGACCATCGAAGTAGGTGGCCATTGCGACAAACCCGGAAGCTACAACTACGAAGATCTTGTCAGTCCGCATAAACTCGAAGAGCGCATCTATCGCTTTCGCTGCGTCGAGGCCTGGTCGATGGTTGTACCTTGGGTAGGCATCCCCTTGGCCGACATGCTGAAGCGCTTTGCGCCCAACTCAAAAGCCAAATACGTCGCCTTCGAGACGCTAAATGATCCGGTCCAGATGCCCGGCCAGCGACGTCCAGTGCTGGAATGGCCGTATGTCGAGGGCTTGCGTATTGACGAGGCGATGCATCCGCTTACGCTCATGACCGTCGGCGTATTCGGTGAACAACTACCCACTCAAAATGGTGCGCCGCTGCGTTTGATCGTACCGTGGAAATACGGCTTCAAGAGCATAAAATCGATCGTGCGCATCACCTTTACTGAGGAAGAACCACCCACTTCGTGGAACAACGCCGCAGCGCGCGAGTACGGTTTCTACTCGAACGTGAACCCTGGTAAAGACCATCCACGCTGGAGCCAAAAGAAAGAGCGATCGATCGGTGACTCATTTTTCACACCAAAAAAGCCGACTCTAATGTTCAACGGCTACGCTGATGAAGTCGCAGGTCTATACACGGGCATGGATCTGAGCCGATACTTTTAACCGCTCGAACCGCCCGCACCGTCTAGCGCGCGACGCGCGCGCTAGCCACAGGCACAGAGGCCGAACTTTATGTCGCGCACCGCAGAGCGCATCCTCAAGGGTGTGCTGCATTTATTGTTCATCACACCGTTCGTTGCGCTGTTGGCCGGTGCGTTCATGGGCAAACTGGGTGCAAACCCAGTCGAGGTCTTAACTCACGAAACTGGCGAATGGGCGCTGCGCTTGCTGATTCTGGTGCTCATGGTGACGCCGCTACGTAAGCTGACAGGCTGGAATTGGATGGTCCGTCAGCGCCGCATGATTGGTCTCTATGGTTTTTTCTACGTTGTATGCCATCTAACAACGTACGTTTGGCTCGACCAGTTCTTCGACCTCGAGACCATCTTCGAGGATATCGTCAAACGGCCGTATATTACCGTTGGGTTCAGCGCATTCTTGTTACTCATTCCGCTCGCCGCCACCTCCAACAACGCTATGGTCAAGCGCCTCGGCGCACGCCGCTGGCGGGCCTTGCATCGAGCTGCATATGTTGCGGCACTGCTTGGGGTTGTGCACTTCTTGTGGCTGGTCAAAGCGGACTTACGAGAACCACTGGTATACGCAAGCGTGCTAGGTGTGTTCTTGTGTGCGCGCCTACCATGGCGAACAATGCTGGACAAACGTAAGGCAAACGCACTTAAATCTGCGTCTAATTAGAGCGCGTGGGGCTGGGACATGGACAATGACGATCTCGACCTCTTCAGGCAACAACTTGACGGGGTCACGCCAATCGCTGGCAACCGCGTTGAACCAACGCGTAGAAAAATAGCGCCAATTCCAGCACAACGCATTGCTGACAACGCGCGCGTGCTGGAAGAGTTGGATGAGGCGAGCCCGTGGGAAGCGGATATCGAAACTGGCGATGAGCTGCTGTACGTGCGCCCGGGCCTGCAACACAAAATTGTGCGTCGCCTACGCCGTGGCCAGATCAGCATGGAAGGAACGCTGGATCTACACGGCAACACTGTGGCGCAAGCGCATAGCGCCTTAAATCAGTTCTTGGCCGAATGCCGCGCGCGCGGCGTGCGCGGCATTCGCATCATTCATGGTAAAGGCCTCGGATCGGCGGATGGCCGTGCAGTCATCAAAACCAAGGTTGATGGCTGGTTGCGCCATCGTAACGAGGTCGCGGCGTTTTGCTCCGCCCGCCCCGTTGACGGCGGCACTGGCGCCGTATACGTGCTACTGCGGCGCTGATCTAGACAGCATTTACACACCTTGGCCGTGCCGCGCTTAGCCTGCGGCGCAATTGCAAGCGCGAGCCCACCTTAAAGCAGTTCTTTCAAATTCGTCTCAGGGTTAGCTAAGAGTTCAGCGCTAACCGTAACTTGCGCGCCAGCCAATTTGCGGCAATCCATATGTTCACGCATGGCGTTGACGCTCTCAGATGCAACTACGCGCCCTGCGCTCAGCAGGAAAACCGTGAACGTGCCGCTAGCCGGATCCCCTCGAACAACCGTCTCATCCACCGCATCGGGTAGTCCGACACTTTGCAGCTTGAAATCGTATTGATCGGTCCAAAACCATGGGATCTCATCATAAATCGCGGACTTGCCACTGATATTCGCTGCTACCACCCGTGATTGCGTCATCGCGTTATGCACCGACTCGAGCCGCAGATTACGCCCGTACAAACGACTTGGATGGCGCGTGCAATCGCCAATAGCCCATATTTTGGGGTCGGCCGTCACGCCAGCCGCATCGACAACAATGCCGTCGTCAACCGCAAGGCCAGCCGCTGCTGCTAAATCGTCGTTCGCGATCACGCCAATGCCGACCACAACTAGCTCCGCAGCGAGCGTGGTTCCATCCTCCAAAACCACCCCCGTCACCGTGCCATCACCCGCAAAACCGGTCACCTTGGCATCGTAGCGAATGTCGACACCGTGACGCTGATGCACATCAGCCACATGGTTTGCCATAACTTCAGAAGTCGTACGCGCCAACAAGCGTGGCATCGCTTCGAGTATTGTCACCTCGCAGCCAGCCGTGCGCGCCACCGCAGCTACTTCCAAGCCGATGTAGCCGCCACCAACAACTGCCACGCGCGCGCCGCGCTTAACGCCAGCGGCTATAGCATCCGCATCGGCAACCGTGCGCAGGCAATGGATACCATCTAAATCCGCGCCTGGCAGCTTCAGCATGCGCGCGCGCGCGCCAGTCGCGAGTACCAAGTTGGCGTATTCGATCTGCTCTCCCGAGTCTAGCTCGACAGTCGCTGCGGCCCGGTCGATGCGCGCCACCTTGGTGCTCGCACGAAGCTCTATTTGATTGTCATCGTAAAAGGCTTGATTGCGCAGCAACACACGGTCCAAACCAATCTCACCCGCCATGTACGCTTTTGAAAGCGGCGGGCGTTGATAGGGCAACATCGGCTCATCACCGATCAGTGTAATCTCGCCAGTAAGCCCTTCAGCCCGCAACCGCGCCACCAGTTGACCGGCTGCGTGGCCTGCACCTACGACGACAATTCGATCTGACATTCAGTTGTTCCCCTTGAGCAAGCCCGTAAGCTTAATTGTTGTATGTCCACATGCATCAAAATGCACTCCCCAGCCCGAGCGACGCGATAGTGTCAGTACGCAGTGTGTAGCGCTCGCGCGTTGTATAAGCCAATAGACCTTAGCCGATTAGCCCGCGTCAAACTGCGCTGCACATGACCATTAAGCTCTGCGAAACTGAGCGGTTCAGCTTTTCAAGCTCACGCCTACGCCGTACATTGTCGCGCATCTTGTGTTTCTTTCCAGAGGTTCCTGATTATGGGCTGGCATAAGCGCGCACTGCGAGTAAATTTAACCACGCGAGAGTGTCACCCGGAGCCTATCCCCGAAGCTTGGCTGCAAGCCTACCTGGGGCTGCGTGGGCTGGCGACCAAGTACTTGACGGAATTGATGGATCCAAGCGCCGATGCAATGGGCCCAGACAATGTATTGATTTTTGCGACCGGACCACTCACTGGCACCATGGCTTCGACTGGCGGACGCTTTGGCGTGATCACCAAAGGGCCACTCACCAATGCCATTGCATGCTCAAACTCCGGCGGAAAATTCGGCGCGGAGCTTAAATTTGCTGGCTATGACCTCATTATCATAGAGGGTCGCGCGGCGACTCCCGTATACCTTCACATACACGATCAGCAAGTGACCCTGCGTGACGCTACAGCGCTGTGGGGACACACTGTTTGGCACACAGAAGAGCAGCTGCGGCGCCTGCATCAAGAGCCCAGTATGAAGGTCGCAAGCATCGGCGTGGCGGGTGAGCAAGGCGTGCGCTACGCCTGCGTAGTCAATGACCTGCACCGCGCCGCTGGGCGTTCTGGAGTCGGCGCGGTGATGGGGTCTAAGAACCTCAAAGCCATTGCTGTACGTGGAACCCAAGGCGTGATTGCCGACGACATGCCGGCATTTGCTGCGGCCGCCCAAGCTGGCCATCGCCAGCTCGCGCAAAGTTCCGACCGGGTAGAACTCACCGAGCTTGGCACCAACGCAATGATCGATGTGATGCAACAGGTCGGTGGCTTGCCAACGCGCAACTTTCAAGCTGTACAGTTCGAGGGGGTTGATGGGATAAATCCGGCCGCGCAATTCAGACGCGGCACTGACGGCCACCGCAATCACCAGAGCAATCACGCCTGCTTCGGCTGCACCATCGCTTGTGGGCGCATGGCGCGCATCAATAAGAACCACTTCTCGGTGCGCAATCGCCCCGAGTACCATCACGCCTCGGGCGGCCTTGAGTATGAAACGGCTTTCGCTTTTGGGCCAGTAATCGGCGTCGATGATATCGACGCGCTGACCTTTGCTGGCTACTTGATGAACGAGCACGGCATGGACCCCATTTCGTTTGGCGTTACCTTGGCCGCAGCGATGGAATTGTTTGAACTCGGCATCATCACGACCGAACATACCGATGGCATCGAACTCAATTTTGGTAGTGCACAAGCACTCGTCGTGATGGCGGAGAAGACCGGAAAACAACAAGGCTTTGGCAAAACGCTCGGGCTGGGTTCGTTGCGAATGTGCACGCATTTTGGCCGCCCGGAATTATCAATGAGCGTAAAGGGCCAAGAATTTGCCGGTTACGACTCACGTGCGCTGCAAGGCATGGGCCTCGGCTACGCCACCAGCAACCGCGGCGCGTGCCATCTGAAACACGACACTTTCGGGCCAGATCTTGAAGATGTGTCGCCGCGCGGCAAGGCTTTGCCATGCAAGGTTTCGCAAGACCAGATCGCCGCACTGGATTCATCCGGTGTCTGTCTGTTCACAGCGGGCTCATGGGGCATGAGCACGCTAGTAGAGCAAATCAATGCTGCATGCGCAGGAAATTGGACCGAAACACGCCTCGTTGAGTTAGGCGAGCGGGTATGGAATCTCGAACGGCAGTTCAATCTGCGTGCGGGTCTGTCGCGGCTAGATGACACCCTACCACCTCGACTGCTGCATGAGCCCGCGCCCTCCGGTATTGCCAAGGGCAAGGTCTGCGAACTCGAACCGATGCTAAACGAGTACTACACGCTGCGCGGTTGGGATGATGCTGGCGTACCAACGGCTGCCACGCTCGCGCGGCTCGGCTTGACCTGAATGCGAATCAGCGTACGCACGGCTGGCAATCTCGCCAAGTACTTGCCGCCCGGGGCACGCGCCGGTCAGGCGGAACTCAATGTGGCCGCCGACACCACCCTAAGCGCGTTGTTTACCCTGCTGCGCTTGCCGGATGACCGCAGTTACTTAACCTCAGTTAATGATGAGCTGGTGACAGGCGATGCACAGGCAACCTTAGCACTGCAGCCGGGCGATCGAGTGATGCTGATGCCACCGCTGAAGGGCGGCTAGCTGCAACGAGGCGCAAGCTCGGAGCTCGGCCAAAGTACAAGCGAGTGTGCTGTCGCTAGCTAGCCACGGCTGGGCTGCACGAATGGCGTTTTATAGGAAAGCACCGCGCCGCCGCGCGCTATCGTCAGAACCGCTTGCGCGCCAATAACTAACGGTGCCAAACGCCGCCCATGACCGGCAGGCACACCAGCATAGACCGGGCAGCGCAAGCGCCGCGCCAAATTTTCCAGGGCACTAGACACTAGATTAGTGCCGTTGGCTTCGTCAGCACGTAAGAATTCACCCAACACTACCGCACGCACGCCGCGCAAGGCGCCACCTGCCTGCAGTGTGCGCAACATTCGATCGACGGTGTAGCCACGCTCATTGACGTCTTCTAAGAACAGAATCGAGCCACGCAGAGAGGCTTGCCCTGGGTTACCGACCAAGCTCTGCAGCGTCGCCAGGTTGCCGCCCATGAGGCGACCCTCGATAGATGTACCTGCGATCGTCGCTGCGGCGCGCGCAGTGTTTGCGCCGGGACGCACACGTCGCAGCCGCGCAAACGACAAACCATCGAGACGCCCGAAGAGTAGTTCTCGCAGCCGCTTGAGATCGATTGGCGCGACTTGATTGTCGCTCAGTTGCGCCACAACCGGCCCGTGTATGGACGCCCAACCCCAGCTCGCCGCCAGAGGATTGAGCAGCGCGGTAATATCGCTGAAGCCAATTAGTGGCTTGACCCGGGGCGGTGCCGCCATCGCCGCCAAGCGCGGCGTCAGGTGCATGCAACCGTAGCCGCCACGCACGCACCACACCGCATCCGAATCGGGTGCGCGGAGCGCGCCTCGGAGTTGGCGCCAACGTGTCGCCTCGTTATGCGCAACAAATGGTGTCTCGTCAAACATCTGTGCAGGCACACGCACGCGCAACCCCCAAGACTCGATCACGGCGATGCCTGCTGCGAGGCGCGCAGCGTCGCAGCCTGATCCAGGCGCTACCAAGTCCACCAGAGCGCCGCGTCGCAATGGTTGCCAGAATTTGATTGCGCCGCGCGCAGGCGGCGATGAAGTCGTAGATCTAGCAACCATGATCAGTATCGCTGTCGCAGTCGTTCAATAGAGTCACGAACGTGACGATACAGAGTTTGTGATGGGCCGCAACTTGAAAAAAGAGGTTAGATTTGCGTGGTACCAATGATGCAGCGGCCAAGTCAGCAACTGCCGCGGATGCGCGCGTGCAATTTGCTGCAGTGGCACAAGTAAATGCCGCTACCAATACTCGCATTGTCTTGTTGAAGTTACTGCAGCGTCATCTAGCGCCGGAGTTGCATCAGCTCTACGACCAATTCGACCCGTTCTTAGCGTCAATTGACGCGTCTTCAGCACAACCATCACCTGACAAAACATCAGCACAAAGTGATCGCGGCCCGCTCGACGGCCTGCATGAAACACTGCATCGCTTGCTCGGCGATACTAATACAACACAGCAGGCGCAGCACAAACCGGCCGAGGTAGCGCACATTGAACTCGCGCGCTTACGCGCACAGGCGCTGGAAGCAGTGGCCCTACGCACGTCTCCCACTACTGCGTTTCTGGAGCAACTCGAACTCGCTCAGCAAACCGCTACACAGCCCTTAGACACGGCGCTAGCGGCCGCGCGATTAGGTGTTGAACTTGCACTCGGCAGCTTCCCGGACGAATGCCTTAGACTCGCGCGGCTTACAGAAATACCAATCGCCGAGCTTACGCTGAGCAAGCCGCATTGGCTCTGCGACGCTCGCCATCCGGCCCGTGCTTGGCTGCATGCCTTAGCGAGTTTTGCGCCGTATTCAAACACCCACAGCGTCACCCAGGCGCGCGAAAAACTCTACCGTGCTCTATCGCAGGTACTGTGCGACTCGCCGGATTGGAATCCAGCGCAGTTGCTCATCACATCCGCACACTGCACCAGCGAACGCCAAACTGTAACCTTGACGCAGATCGCACAGGCGCAAGAAACCGCAGAACGCGAGCTGGCGCAACGCATTGCTGGAAAATCATTGGCAGCCCCAGTGGTACGCTTTCTTAGCGACTATTGGAAAGGACTGCTGGTGTTAGAGCACGCTCAACTTGCTGGCGCAATGCGTACAGCGTGCCAACGTACATTTGTACAAAACGGGCCGTAACCACCCGAGTTGCAAGGGTATGGCCGCGCGCATGGTTTGTGTGCTTTTTCATGAAGGCAAGGTAGTTGTGACGCACATAGGTGACACGCGTGCGTACCGGCTGCGGGGCGATCTCCTTGAGCGACTAACCGTTGACCACGGTGCGTCCGTTCTCAGCAATGCGCACGGCAAACGCACAGGCCAGACAGGGTCTGGCAGAAATGATGCATTCAGCATACTTTCTAGGGGCTAACGAAGCCGTACAACCTGAATTCAACACGCTGCAGGTCAATAGTCATGACCTCATCATGTTATGTTCGGACGGACTCATGGACACGCTGAGCGATGCGCAGCTTGCGCATGTGCTGCAGTCTCATAACGCGCCCGGCGACGCAGTAAAGCACTGATACGGGCGGCGGCTGATGCAGGCTGCCGCGACGACGCCAGCATCGTAGTAGTGCAAGTTGT
>Ga0055584_100000981_pt1 | contig 27642 bp, 22 predicted proteins | sample OSDHelmetaG_FD_58716 | JGI IMG/M metagenome (GOLD analysis project Ga0055584, IMG submission 58716) | Pelagic marine sediment microbial communities from the LTER site Helgoland, North Sea, for post-phytoplankton bloom and carbon turnover... | ecosystem: Environmental > Aquatic > Marine >...
TCAGTACTTAGGGAGCACTATACAGGTTTTTTATCCTATATCAAGGAAAATATTCCTAGATAATCTAACCCTTTGTTCATTAAGGGAATTTATGAGGCTGGCGCTTCACTTTTGTAGTCACTGTTCTATTTTTCTGATAAATTATATGTGGTGATTTACGAGGGGATTTCGGGGATTTTTTAATGGCCGGCGAGGAAAAAAATACGCTGCATGATAATGCAATCGGCTGGTTTATCCTGCTTGCCGTTTTTTTCTGTCTTTTGCTGCTTCTTTGGTATTTTCAGGAATACCAGATTAAGAATGCGTATCGCTGGGTGCGTTGGACAGAGGCTTGGCTTGTTTCGTTTTTTGTTGATTCAGACTACATAGTCGTTTGGGGCGAAAATGAAATTGATTTTAATAAATGGCTGAATGCTATTCCTACTATTCCTTCTTATAAACTTGATGCGACGACAATAGGCGCTATTTCCATGATTGCCATGGCGCCGTTGCGGTTGTTTTTTGCCGGTGTACTGGTGTTGATGGGCGTGTGGGCTATCATGTGGGGGCCAGGCACGCAGTACCGCCGCAAGATGGGTCTGGATGGCTTGATACAGGCGCAATCAAAAGTCTTTCCGGCAATAGAGCCTTTTGTAAAATTTAATCCTTCGAATCAACCGCCGCGTCCACCCGGCGCACCGGTACCGGCTGAATTGCCATTGTTTGCGGAAGCATTGGGGCCGGAAGAGTGGATTGCTTACAATCAAATACCTGTTCCCGATGGTCAGATAAATGAACAAGCGGCTTATCTGGCTTTTGCACGTCAATTAGGACCACGTTGGCAAGGCGCGCTTCGTTTGGCGCCGTATAAACAAATTTTACTCGCCAGCTTTTGTTTAAAAGCCAAGCGTAAGCGTTTGCCTGCTGACGAAATGTTAGGGCGGCTGGCAGGTTGCTGGAGTGCTGATAAGGGGTTGCAGCTAGGCAAGGATAGAAAATTGCTGAAGGAGGCGCAGAAAATTTTGCGCAATAAGGATATGGCAGGAAAAATGCTTGCTCGTTGTAATCAGCATGCTTTCCAAACAACAGTTTTGTTACGTGCTCTTGCAACAGCACGGGAAGAAGGTGGTGTTTTGGCGCCGGCCCAGTTTGTGTGGTTGCGCGCACATGATCGTACGTTGTGGTATCCGCTGAACAATCTGGGGCGGCAGTCCTATCATATGGAAGCGTTGGGTGCGATGTCACATTATAAGTCCGAGCGCATGACGCAGCGCCCTATTCCTAAACCAAAAGTACAAGATGCGGTGAAAACGATCTCTGATTATATGAGTTCTCGCCGTGCTCGTCCGATACCACAGCTTGATTACAGTAAGTCAAAGAAGCGTGGTATCAAAAAACCTAAAAAGAAAAAGAGTGCATAACAGATACGGAGAAAGAAATTCATGAAAAAATTAATGCAGTCATTAACTGGTAGCTATGCTTCCAATGCAAGTGTTGTTGATGGAACACTGATCCTTTCCTTGCCTGATGCCATTACGCCGGTTGTATGGCGGATGGAACTTGGGCATGTGAAATCATCCGCGATGGAGGTGCGAGAGAACGATGATAAGACTTGTACGCTTTTTCTTAAAACGCCACGTGGCGATATGAATGACATTGCACCCTTTTCCAGCAAGGCTCAGGCTGTGCGGGCTTTGATGGCGGTCAGTCATGCCATGGAACGTGCGCACGGGCAGGTTCTTCCTGCTGGGAAAGTGACGGCAGCTACTGTTGCTAATGATGGAAAAAATACAACTGTTGCTACGCGCAGTGAAAGAAAAGGCAAGATGCTGACAAGTCTCATAGCTGTTGCGGCGCTGATTGTTTTGATTGTTGTCTTTGTAAATATGGGCCCGCGCGCCGTGTCGATGGATGGAGCGGCGGCAAGCACAAGGACGGCAAGTGAGGCTGGCTCTGCGGCAGGCAGAGCCGGGGTTCCCGTGTCTGCGGATGATTTCCTACGAGGAAGATAGATGGCACTCGACCAACGGAAATACGAACGAAAGCATACTGATGTCTTGCGGGACATCAGGCCGCTATCTGCGCGTATTGCTGATTGGTTGCGCAAGCCATCTAATGCCCTTGTCATGTTTTTTATGGGAGCCTTTGGTCTTTATTACAGCGATAGCGTATTGATGGTTGGCGACCTTATTTTCTTTTTCTATGTGTCCTATTTTATCTGGTTGATGATACAGGATCGTACGCTTGCATTTAAAATGCCGGTGGGCGCAAAGTGGAAAGATCAAAACAATATGGGGCCGGGCAGGAATGGTGCTGCTGAGGGTATTTTGTATCTGGGTAATGTAAAGGATACGAATGAAGAGGTGTGGTTTTCAAACTCCGATGCCCGAACGCATGTTCTTTATTTAGGTACGACAGGATCCGGTAAGACGGAAGGCTTGAAATCAATGGTCAGCAATGCGCTGTCATGGGGGTCAGGTTTTGTTTACATTGATGGTAAGGCGGATACGGATTTATGGTCTTCTTTGTCATCTCTAGTACGCCGTTTTGGTCGCGATGATGATTTGCTTGTGTTGAATTATATGACAGGTAACTCTGATGTGCGTGCGCCTTCTAATACGATGAATCCGTTTTCAAGTGGCTCTGCTTCTTATCTGACGAACATGCTTGTGAGTTTGATGCCTGATGCAGAGGGCGATAATGCGATGTGGAAGGAACGTGCGGTTTCGCTTATTGCTTCGATTATGCCCGCTTTGACGTGGAAGCGTGACAATCAAGAGATTCCCATGTCAATTGGTACGATCCGCGATTATCTAGCGCTTAATAATGTAGTGAAGCTATCGCGTGATAAAGTCATACCGAATGATATTCGAGAGGGTATTCAGGGTTATCTTGAAACATTGCCCGGTTATATTGATGCCGCATTTGATGATGATGGCAAAGAAAAACCACCCGGTCCGGATCAGCCAGCCTATGACACAACAACACCGCGCCAGCAGCACGGTTATTTGTCTATGCAGTTTACGCGCGCCTTGCAGTCTCTGGGAGATGAGTATGGTTATATCTTTGACACGCAGGCAGCAGATGTTGACATGATCGATGTTGTTTTGAATCGTCGTATTCTAATTGTTCTTATTCCGGCGCTAGAAAAATCAAGCGACGAGACAGCGAACCTTGGTAAAATTGTTGCTGCCACTATTAAGGGTATGATGGGGTCTACGCTTGGCGCAAAAGTTGAGGGTGAATCAGCAGCTGTCATTGAAAATAAACCAACACAGTCATCCACACCGTTTATGACGGTATTTGATGAGGTTGGTTATTATACGGCACCGGGTATGGCTGTGATGGCAGCACAAGCCCGGTCACTGGGCTTTTGCCTTGTTTTCTCGGCGCAGGATTTGCCCGCTTTGGAAAAGCGTGTGAAGGAAGAAGCGCGCTCCATTACTGCAAACTGTAACATCAAAATTTTTGGCAAGTTGGAAGACCCCACGCAGACCAAAGAGTTTTTTGAAAAAACAGTTGGTAGTGCGATGGTTATTGAATCCTCCGGCTTCCAGCTGTCTGGTGGAGCAGGTACGGGGTCTTATCGCGATACAATGCAAGCCGGGCTGCAGCTTCGCGCACGGGCTAGTTATGATGAGTTGCGTAGCTTTAAGGAAGGCGAAGCCATTATTGCATTTGGTGAGATGGTTGTTAGCTCAAGTATGTTCTATTCCAATCCTGGCTTTGCCAAGGCAATGCGCGTGACGCGTTATATGTCGTTGCCGCCGCCTGATGAAAGCCTTATTAGGCACTCTGGCGCGATCAGCCGTGTCCGTGATTTGATGGTTCATAAAACATGGACGGCAACAAAAGCGGATGTCGCAGTAGAGACACCGGAAGAAATAAAGGCTATTACAAAAACATACAAGCAAGGAAAAAAAGCTGCTATTTCGCCTGTTGAGTCGGGTATGGCGGCGGTTGCCTCTGTTCACGCTCTGCATAATCCTGCAGCGCTTGATGAGGTTGAAGAGGAGAGTGGTGAAGGTGATGAAAGCGCAGTAGCACCGGCTGCTCCGGTACAACCGGCAGTGCCGCCAGCGCAACAGGAAAAAGCACCGCCGACCGCTTCCCCGCCTGCCGCTCCTTCATCTGCCACGCCATCGGCAGCAGCGCAGGGTGATAACCCTATGTCCTTCTTCGGTAAGAAAGCACCAGAAGAAAGCGCTGTTCCGGATGAAGCGCTGCCATCGCAGGAGAGTAATCAAGGGAATGATCAGGAGAGTAATAAGGAGCCTGTGAATTGGGAAGAGTTGGTAAAGACAGCACCCAAGACGCAGGAGTCTTCTCCTGAAAAAATAGTAGAAACTGCCGCAGCGCCTGTTGCGAAGCGCTTTACACTGCCAACCGAGGCTGAAGATACGCTTAAAAAGGCAGGCAAGAATATTCTCGATACTTTATTTAAAGGCCGTAATGATGATACCGGAAAAGAGTAAGTGTAACCGGGTATGTGAGACCGGTAACGCTTTTATTGTCGTTCTGCTGGGCGTTGTATTGTTTGCAGCGTTGATGTTTACATTTTCACGGAGCGCCCGGCAAGGCGGTGAGAATATGGGCGAAAAGCAACGCGAAATAGCAATATCCGATATTCTTTCTTATGCGCAAATGATGGAGCGTGCAACGAACCGGGTTATGCTTGGCGGCAATTATTCGGAATCAGATATTGATTTCGACAACGATATTGTTGCCGGGTACACAAATGCTGCTTGTGGTGCGCAAACGGAATGTAAGGTTTTTGATGTGTCTGGCGGTGCTGTTTCCTGGCAAAATCCGCCGGACGGTTTTAGCGGTGGTAATAATTGGGTTATAAGCGGTGCCAATGCTGTTCCGGATATCGGGAGTGATGCGGCGGCTGATCTTGTGTTGTTGTTGCCGGGCCTTAGTTCTGCTGCCTGTCAGGAAATCAATGAAAGACTGGATATTACAACGGCTTTGCCACAGGATGCCGATGATATCTCTACGACGCAATTTACAGGCGTGTTTGCTAATACGGAGCGTATAGGCCTTAATGCTGATTTAAGTGATCAGCGTGCCGGTTGTATACAAAACACAACGCCCAATCCGGATGAGTACGTATTTTATCACGTTCTGTGGGAACGGTAAGGTCTTACATCCGTTCCGGAACGGTAATACCAAGCAACCCTAATGTTGTTTCCATCATCTTGACGGTCAGGGCACAAAGAGATAGACGGCTTTGTTTGAGTGCCTCATCTTCTTCGGACAGGATATGGCACGAGCTATAAAAGCGACTAAATTCCTGTGCTAATTTGTATGCGTAGTCACACAAATGATGCGGCGCGTAACTGTGTAGTGTTACGCCGAAAGCATCGGGAAACTGTGCGAGTAGTAGCACCAGGGCACGGTCTTCATCGTGGATAGTCAGCGGCGCGGACGAAGCAGCAGCCCGATAATCTGCTTTTTTCAGTAAGGATTTAATGCGCACCGCTTGATAAAGCAAATAAGGGCCGGTTTTGCCTTCGAAGCTTGTGAGGCGGTCAAGATCAAATACGTAGTCCGCTGTGCGGTTGTTTTGCAGGTCAGCAAATTTAATGGCGGCAATGGCAACTTTGTGTGCGATTCCTTCTTTTTCTGCCTGATCCATATCTTGTGCGACTTTTGCCTCTTCCATGCGGGCATAGGCTTTTTCAAGGCCCATGGCGATAAGGTCTTCTAACTTCATTACGCCGCCGGCACGAGTTTTAAAGGGTTTCCCGTCAGCGCCGTTCATGGTACCAAATCCCGCATGGGTCAGTTCTGTGCTTTCCGGCGCAATGCCCGCCATGTGTGCAGCGCGAAAGACTTGCTCGAAATGCAAATGCTGGCGCTGGTCAACGCAATATATAATTTTAACAGGCTTATAATCACGCATGCGTTCAATAATAGTGGCCAGATCTGTTGTCCCATACATAACCGCGCCGTCGCGTTTGTATAAAATAAGCGGTGGAAATTCTTTTTTATCGTCATTGCGTTTGACGGGTATGATAACGGCACCGTCATCTTTCACAGCAAAGCTTCGCTCTTCTAGATCTTCGACCATGGGGTGGATAAGGTCATGGACATCTGATTCCCCTTTCCACAGCTCAAAATGAACATCGAGAAGCTCGTAATTAGCTTTCATGCCGCGTATAGACGCATTGCGAATAACTTCCCACAATTTGTAATGATCCGGGTCTTTGTTTTGGATTTGTAATGTGGCATTTAATGCTTCAGCTTTGCGCGCTTCGTTTTCTTTGCATGCACCGGAGACTTTCGGGTACATATCGCTGAGCTCATTCATCAATGCAGAAACGCTGTCTGTGTTATTTAGGTCCGTTGCTAATAGTTGTTTAGCTTGCCCGTTTTTTAAATATTCACTAACGATCATGCCCATATGCGTGCCCCAATCGCCCATATGAACATCGCCCAGCGTTTTGTAGCCTGCAAATCTCATGATTCGCCGTAAAGAATCACCTATGATTGCTGCGCGCAAATGGCCGACATGCATCGGCTTAGCAATGTTTGGCCCACCATAATCTAGCACAACCGTATCAGGTTTCACGGTTGCAATGCCCAGATGATCATTACTGCTCGCCTTTGCCATGTGCGCAGCTAGATATTCATCCGTGATATTCAGGTTAATAAAGCCCGGGCCGGCAATCTCAATTTTGGAGAATGCCTCATCGCCAGATAGTTTTTCAACAATGGCTTGTGCTACTTCACGTGGATTTTTTTTGGCTTGTTTTGCCGCGGACATCGCGCCGTTACATTGGAATTGCGCCAGATCAGGGCGGTCCGCCACCCGTACCAGTCCCAGATCGCGTGGCAAGTCACAAGACTCGAAGGCCTGTCCGACTATATCTGTCAGTTTATAAGCAAGAGACGTCATGATGATTAAACATCCAGATTTGAAACTTTCAGCGCGTTGTCCTGAATGAATTTTTTGCGTGGTTCGACAACGTCGCCCATGAGTGTTGCAAAAATTTCGTTTGCTTTCTCAGCATCACGTATATTGACTTGCAATAGGGTGCGTACATTCGGATCAAGCGTGGTTTCCCAGAGCTGTTCCGGGTTCATTTCACCAAGACCCTTGTAGCGCTGGATGGTCAGGCCTTTACGCCCCAGTTTTTGTACTTCTTCATACAGCCCGCAAGGGCCGTTAATCTGTGCTATTTCCTTGCCTTCACTCATTAGCATGGACGGCTCTGCAAAGTTTTCCTGCAGCCAGTCTTTTTGCGTATGCATGCGAACGGCATCAACTGACCGCATGTGATCGGCGCTGATGCATACCATGTCGGTAACACCGCGTAATGTACGGCTGAAGACATAGCCGTCGGTGGGTGTAAACACGCCCTTCCACCCACGCTTGTTCTCGCTTTGCATGGCATTCAGGCGGTCTGCAACATCTTGTGCTTTCTTCTCGCCGGCGCCAGCATCATCCAGCAGTTTTTCATCCAGAGCACCTGCTAGAGCTGCTTGTTCTGTTACATCGCGGCTGCCAATACGTTGGCCCAGGAGTTGTAATGTTGCACGCACACCGCGGGAGCGCCCGATGATATCGGCCAGATCACGCCCCGTGATGCTATTTTTTCCGATACCCAGTGAAAGTCCTGTGAGTGCTGTGTTTGTTAGGTATTCCTCAAGTGCCGGTTCGTCTTTTAGATATGTTTCTGATTGGCCGCGCTTGACCTTGAATAGCGGCGGCTGCGCGATATAAAGGTAACCGCGTGCTATGATTTCCGGCATGTGACGGTAGAAGAACGTCAATAGCAGCGTACGAATGTGCGAACCATCGACATCAGCATCAGTCATGATGATGATTTTGTGATAGCGGATTTTTTCGATATTGAAATCTTCTGGTCCAATACTGGTGCCCATCGCAGTAATGAGTGTGCCTAGTTCGTTATTGCCCAGAATTTTATCAAAGCGTGCGCGCTCCACATTCAGGATTTTACCGCGTAGAGGCATGATTGCCTGGTTTTTACGGTCGCGTGCCTGTTTGGCAGAGCCACCGGCAGAATCACCCTCAACGATGAATATTTCTGATTTTGATGGATCACGTTCCTGACAATCGGCCAGTTTGCCGGGCAGGGATGAAATGTCCATGATACCTTTGCGGCGCGTTAGGTCGCGGGCTTTTCGTGCTGCTTCGCGCGCGGCGGCAGCTTCGATGATCTTGCTAACGATGCGCTTGGCTTCGGTTGGGTTTTCTTCCAGCCATGTGCTGAGATGTTCACTAATCGCAGATTCCACCACGGGGCGGACTTCGGACGAAACCAGCTTGTCTTTTGTTTGTGATGAAAACTTTGGATCAGGTACTTTGATGGACAGAACGCAGCTCAAACCTTCGCGCATATCGTCGCCGGTGGGTTTTATTTTTTCTCTCTTTAAAATACCGCTGTCTTCTGCATATTTTGTGATTACACGTGTGACGGCGCTACGAAAGCCTTGCAAGTGTGTTCCGCCATCGCCTTGCGGGATGTTGTTGGTAAAGCACAGCATGGTTTCATGGTAGGCATCCGTCCATTCCAGTGCCGCTTCTACAACCATCGTGCCGTCATCGGCTTTGATAGCAATGGGTTTTTTAATCAGTGATGTTTTGTTTCGGTCGAGCCATTCAACAAAGCTTTCAATCCCGCCTTCGTAATGAAGGTTGATTTCTTTCTTTTCTTCGTTGCGGTCGTCGGACAGGAATATATTGACACCTGAGTTCAGGAAGGCCAGTTCACGCAAGCGGTCTTCCAGTGTTTCAAAGTCAAAGGTTGTCATTGTGAACGTTGCGGGTGAAGGCAGGAATGTAAGTTCCGTGCCGTTGCGTCTATCGGGTTGAATCTCGCCAACTTCTTTCAGTGGCGCTTCGGAGTCCCCGTTGCGAAAACGCATGAACCATTCTTTGCCATCGCGCCAGATGCGCAAGTCAAGCCGTTCCGAGAGGGCGTTGACAACGGATACGCCAACGCCGTGCAATCCACCGGAAACTTTATATGAATTCTGGTCGAACTTTCCGCCCGCATGTAGCTGCGTCATGATCACTTCGGCGGCGGAGATTTTTTCTTCCGTATGCATGTCGACAGGAATGCCGCGCCCGTTATCACGTACCGTGACGGAGCCGTCTTTATTAATAGCAACATCAATGCGGTCACAATGCCCGGCAAGTGATTCGTCGATCGCGTTGTCGACGACTTCATAGACCATATGGTGTAATCCCGTGCCGTCATCGGTGTCGCCGATATACATACCAGGGCGTTTGCGCACAGCCTCCAGCCCGCGCAGGACTTTGATAGAATCCGCGCCATATGCATTGGGTGTGTCCGGGGTTTCAGTTTGTTTCGTTGCCATTTCAGCCATGATTCGATTCTGTTAGTTAAGTGTTTAAAACTACATTGTTTTCTGCCATTTTTGAGGCTTGCCATTTATAGCACAGCGGTATGGAAAAACACAGCAAAAACAGCGCCGGAAGGGCCTTTTTTCATTAAAAGTTTTTCTAATTATATCAGTATGTTATGCTTTATATCGGGTGTCGGCGATAGGCTCGAGACCGGGGGTTATCTGCCCGTCTTCAATTTCGCAATAAAAAGCATCGTTCTGGAGGGCTGTGAACAGTCCGGCATCCGTCCCGGTCAGCCATACTTGTGTTTTAAGCGATAGCAACAAATCATACAGCCCAGCGCGTCGGGATTCGTCCAGATGGGCAGCGACCTCATCCAGCAGCAGGATAGGAGGCGCTCCGCGCTCTGCTGCAATCAATTGTGCGTGCGCCAGGATAATACCGATGAGCAAGGCTTTTTGCTCCCCCGTCGAACATTGATCAGCAGGCATATTCTTGGCCGCATAGCGTACGCGCAGATCACTTTTATGCGGACCGGTGGCGGCACCGCCTGTTTGGGCGTCTTGTGCCCTTGTTTGTTTAAGCTGGTATTTAAAAAGATCTTCAACTTCCAGTGCCGGCGCACGGGTGAGGAGTTCATCTATGGTGCCTGTAATTTGCAAGAACGCGCGTGGAAAGTGCGTATCATCGGCATGATCACAGGCTGCTTGCAGACGCGCTGCAAAATCAAGGCGCGCCGCTGCAATGGCAACACCTGTTTCCGCCATGGTAGATTCCAGAGCATCCATCCATACAGGGTCGGGGTAGGTGTTTTCCTTTAGAATCTTTGAGCGTTGGCTCATCGCGTTTTCAAAGCGCGTGACGCGGCCCGCATGACCGGGGTCAAATGCGAAAACAAGTCGGTCAAGGAAACGCCGCCGCGTTCCGGCAGAATCAAGGAATAACCGGTCCATCTGCGGCGTGAGCCAGATCACGGATAAATATTCAGTCAGCATTGATTGTGATTTTGCCGTTTCACCGTTAATGCGGATGATACGTTTTTCTTTTTGCGGATCGCGTCCGGTGCCCAGCTTGATTGTGCCGTAAGGTGTGTCGGCTACGGTGGACACAGCCCACGCGCTTTCCGCAGAGGACGTGTAACATCGCTGTATTTCTCCTACTTTTGCCCCGCGCAGGCCGCGCCCCGGTGTGAGGAATGACAGCGCTTCCAGCACATTTGTTTTGCCCGCTCCGTTTGGCCCGTACAGCACGACTGGTCCCGCTGGCAGGTCATTTATCTGCGCGGCTTCGTAGCTGCGGAAGTTGGTCAGATGGAGCGAGGCGATGTGAGTCATAAAGTCATTTTAACCGCAGAGATGCAAAGAGCACAGAGAATTTGCAGAACTGTCCCCGTGTTGTCATTTCCATGTGGGTGAGGTGAATTTTCTTGTAATATCAAAAACGGTATATTATGTAAGATGCTTATCGCCATTAATTAAACAAGGATAATTTATTATGAAGAATAAATTTGCTGCCATGGGTGTTTTGTTAGCTGTCGGGTTAAGTGCATCTAGTGCTTTTGCAGCAGCAGTGCTCGCGGAAAAATATGAAATGATGACCTGCTCTTCTGATGGACTGGAAATTAAAACGACTATTGAGTTTGTAGGGCAAAAAACAACAGATAAAGATATAAAAGAAACGTTGCAGACTGAATGGAAAAAGTTCACTTCCGTTTTCACAGCAGAGCAAATTGTAACGGGAGAGCCACATACCAAAAAGATTGGTGACGCAGCACTGGTAGTTCTCAGGAGTGCTGATGATCAACTTAAGCCGGTGGCAGATTCTTCATGGGATGGAATAGAGCCGGGCGCATATTTATATGAGTATCCTGTAAAGACCGGAAAAACATGTGCGCCGTGATAGTTAAGCACATCACTCTTTATAAAAAGCCGCAAAGAATGCGGCTTTTTATTTGTTCAAACTTTGATGGGACAAAAATTAAACCCTGAGCGGCATCAATACATAGAGCGCGGAAGCATCAGCTGTGTCCTGAATGATCGTCGGCGAAGCGGCATCGGCCAGCGTTATGCGGCATCCCTCACCTGATATTTGTGAGGTAATGTCCATCAGATACTTTGCGTTAAAGCCGATCTCCATGTTGTCGTTGCCATTGATTTCGATGTCTTCGGTCGCGCTGCCCGATTCCGGAGAGTTCGCGGAAAGTGTCATCGTCTTGCCGTTAAGTGCGATCTTCACGGCGCGGCTTTTGCCGTCCGAAATGGTAGATACACGGTCAATGGCGTTGGAGAAAATCTTCGGGTCAACCTCGACGACTTTATCGTTGCCAGATGGAATGACTTGCTCGTAATTCGGGAAGGTACCGTCAATCAGTTTGCTGGTTAGCACGATATGATCAAATGTGAAGCGGATCTTGCTTTCAGACAGGCTGATTTCAATAGAATCGGCAGCCTCATCAAGGATTTTGCGTAGCTCGCCCACGGCCTTGCGCGGAACGATGACACCAGGCATGCCGGATGCACCATCGGGTAGCGGCATTTCAAAGCGTGCCAAACGGTGCCCGTCGGTGGCGACGGCGCGCAAAACTTTTACGCCGTCATGATCGGCTTCGTGCACATAAATGCCGTTGAGGTAATAACGTGTTTCTTCCGTCGACATCGCGAATTTTGTGCGGTCGATCAAGGCACGCAAGGCGGCAGCTGGAAGGGCGAATGAATGCGGCAGTTCCGCGCCACCGATTTCCGGGAAGTCAGCAACAGGCAGGCAGCTCAGCTTGAACATCGAGCGGCCGGCTTTGACCGTCATGATGTTGCCGGACTCAGCCAGAGTTAGTTCCACTTTCGCGTCATCGGGAAGCTTGCGCACGATGTCATGCAGCGTATGCGCAGGGGCGGTTGTGGCGCCCGGCGTTGTAATTTTGGCTTCCACGGCTTCGTTGATTTCCAGATCCATATCGGTAGTGGACAGGATCAGCATGCCGTCTTCAGCTTGCATCCGGACGTTGGACAGGATGGGAATGGTATTGCGCTTTTCCACGGCATTTTGCACGTGGTTCAAGGATCTCATCAGGGCGGCACGGTCTATGGTTAGTTTCATGGTATTTCACCTGTAAAAAATGGCTCGGTTAATCTCAGTTAATTATGTACGGAAACCCGAATCGACTATAGCAATGCCAATCGTTAACGCCAAGGGTATTTTGCTCGCAAACCCGCAGTTATCAACGGTTAAAGCCGAATGAAAGGGTTGGAGATGGTGCTGGCGCGAAGGGTGCTGACGTAAGGGAAGTGCCTTTAATCGCCAGTGCGCTTTTTGTGAAGGGGCCGCTGATGTCGGGCTTTTCTTCTTCTTTGTGAACAAGATCAATTAGTTGGTCTAGCTTTAGTTTGATTCTGTCGATCATGTCTTCGTCGAATATCTTTTCTGTTACGGCTGTTTGTGCCATGCGCAGGGCCTCTGAAGGGTCCAGATCAATCAGGCGCTCGATTTTACGCATGAAGCTGGCAAAGGGGGTGTCGCGATATTCAAGGCTCAGTACGCCGCCTGTATCCGCCTCGGATCCAGAATCATTGCCCGCTTCCTGATGGCGGGATAGCGGGTCGGCTTGGCGCATGAATTCTGGTGTAAGTGGCAGCATGCGTCGATGTTAACATGGGTTGTTTCCAAAAAGCAAAAACCAGGCACGAGGCCCGGTTTTTTTGTATTGTTTATAGCCTTTGGCGTTATTTTACCTTCGGCTGGATTTCAAATTGGTGGAACGGTGGCGGTGAAGACAGCGTCCATTCCAGCGTCATGCACTGTGGCTGAACATTCCAGTAGTTGCTTTCAACCTTCCGGCCTCTTGTTAGTGTCCATACAGCAAAGAACAGGAACCATACGGTTGCCGCTCCGGTTAAGTAGGCACCGTAGGAGGATATCTGGTTCCAGCCCTCAAAGGCATCCGGATAGTCCGGATAGCGGCGCGGCATACCGGCCAGACCAAGGAAGTGCTGCGGGAAGAAGACCATGTTGATGCCGATAAAGGACAGCCAGAAATGAATTTTCCCTGACCATTCTGGATATTGCCGCCCGGACATTTTTCCGATCCAGTAATACCATCCGGCATAAATGCCAAATACGGCACCGATCGACAACACATAATGGAAGTGAGCTACAACGTAGTATGTGTCATGCAAGGGCGTATCCATGCCCGCGTTTGCCAGCACAACACCGGTTACACCACCGACTGTGAACAGGAAGATAAACCCCATCACAAATAGCATCGGTGTTTTGAACTCGATGGAACCGCCCCACATAGTGGCAATCCATGAAAAGATTTTAATGCCCGTTGGCACGGCAATAATCATTGTTGCCGCTGTGAAGTAAGCGCGGGCATCAACAGGCATGCCGACTGTATACATGTGGTGTGCCCACACGATAAATCCAACAAAGCCAATCGCAATCATTGCATATGCCATCGGTAGGTAGCCAAAGACCGGCTTTTTGGAGAAAGTCGATACAACCTGACTGATGATACCGAAGGCGGGAAGAATGATGATGTACACTTCCGGGTGACCAAAGAACCAGAATAAGTGCTGGAACAACAGCGGGTCACCGCCGCCTTCAGGCGCAAAGAATGCTGTGCCGAAATTCCGGTCTGTCAATAACATGGTAATGGCACCACCCAGCACGGGTAGTGACAGCACTAACAAGAAGGCTGTTACCAAAATTGACCAGACATAGAGCGGCATTTTATGCAACGTCATGCCTGGTGCGCGCATATTGAAGATCGTTGTAATGAAGTTCGCAGCACCGAGAATAGAGCTTGCCCCCGCCAGGTGTAGCGCAAAAATGGCCATGTCTACCGACATGCCGGGATGCCCCAGTTTCGATGATAGTGGCGGATAAACTGTCCACCCTGTGCCAGCACCGGGACCTATCATGGCTGAAGCGGCCAGTAGCAGCAAAGAGGGCACCAGCAGCCAGAAAGAAATGTTATTCATGCGCGGGAATGCCATATCGGGTGCACCAATCATGATTGGTACAAACCAGTTGCCAAACCCACCAATAAGCGCAGGCATAACAACAAAGAACACCATGATAAGACCGTGCGCCGTGATCCAGACGTTCCACATCTGGCCGTCGGCGACATATTGAAGTCCTGGCTCCTGTAGTTCCATGCGCATTAACATGGAGAAACCACCGCCGACCAATGCCGCAACAATGGCAAAGATCAGATACAGCGTACCGATATCCTTGTGGTTGGTAGAACAGAACCAGCGGGTGAAAAAGCCCGGCTTGTGATCTTCGTGATGGTCGCTCATTACTCTACTCCCTCTATTTGAGCCAGCTCATAAGGCTCGTCCGAATAACTGTTGAGTGCGAATTCTTTTTTTGCCTTTTTTATCCAGGCATTGAATTCCTTTTTAGATACGGCATGAATTTCAATCGGCATATAAGCGTGATCTTTGCCGCATAGCTCGGAACACTGGCCGTAGTAAACGCCCGGCTTTGTAATCCGCACCCATGTTTCGTTCATCCGACCCGGTACGGCATCGGTTTTGATACCAAAGGACGGCATGGCAAAGGCATGCAGCACATCAGCGGCTGTTATAAGCACCTGAATGTTGGTGTCTACCGGTAAAACCACGATATTATCTGTGGAAAGCAGGCGCTTTTGACCCTTGCTCTTGTCAATCTCATCATCCGCAATCATGCGTGATTCAAAAGCAAGCCCGTCTTGATCCGGGTATTCATAGCCCCAGTACCATTGGTATCCTGTGACCTTCAGTGTCATTTCAGGATCGGCTGTGCGGTCACTGTAATACAGGAGTGGGAATGACTTTAGTGATATCAGGATCAGTATAAGAATGGGGATCACTGTCCAGAGAATTTCAATTGGCGTGTTGTGCGTGAATGAGGCTGGCTTCGGATTTGCCTTTGCGTTGAAACGGAAGATAACGATGATCAACAGTATAAAAACAAATGCTGATACAAATGAAATAATGTAAAGCAGCATATTGTGGAAGCTGTCGATACGTTCTGCCACGGGTGTGACCGCTTCCTGAAAACCGAGTTGCCAGTCGACGGGGCCAGCGGCCATCGCTGTGCCCGATATAAGAACGGCCAGTCCCAATAACAGGGCCACCGCCAGAAGCCATAAGGATTGTTTTTTCATGATCTCTTCAGTCTTTGAAAGGTTAACGCTACGCCACAAGGCACATACTAATATGCCTGAATCAACCTCCTAGATACACCCAAATTAAGGGTGTGTGCAAGAGGCAGGTTGGATGCATTCTCCTTCAATTTGAAGGGGTTAATAAAGACATAATTTTTTGATGGCGTGCCGGGGCTTACTTGCTAAAGGGGATGCGCACAATATGGCCTCTCTAATTATGGTGGGCCATGGCCTTGATTTTATTCTATTGTACATAACGCTGTAATCGCAGCCGTTTCGCTGCGCAAAATGCGTGGGCCCAGTGATACGGGCTTTACGTTACTTAAGGCGCATAGCTTTTCTTTTTCTTCTATTGTAAAGCCACCCTCAGGACCAATCAGAAACGCGACGGACTCTTTTTCTTGTGGCAGGCATTCTCGTAATGGCGTGGCTCCCATGCGCTCAAGACACGCTAAAACCACCATGTCCGGCAGGGCGCTGAACAGAGGTTTTAGCGGCAGCAGCGCGGGCGCATCCATACGCTCGCATTGCTCTGCTGCTTCAATGATTTGTGTGCGGATGCGGGTTTCGTTAATGGCGCGCACTTCTGTGTTTTGAGTCAGCACAGGGTGCAGGTGTGTGGCGCCCAGCTCCACAGCCTTTTCTACAAGCCAGTCCAGTCGTGCTTTTTTAATCGGTGTAAAAAATAAATGCACAGCGCGCATCTGTGCGGGCTGCTCTTTTATTTTGCTTTCAAGACGTATCGAAATATCTTTTTTGCTGGCCGTTTCGATGATTCCGTACCATTCACCGTCCCGCCCGTTGAACAGGCGCAAGCCATCCCCCGAACGGCAGCGCAGGACATGCAGCAGGTAATGTGCTTGCTCTTTGCCGAGGACAGCATGGCTGCTTTCCTGCAAATCACTGTCGACATAAAGCCGCGGTCGTTTTATAACGTCGTTTCGAGACATGATGATGACAGATAACACCATAAAGCATACGGATATCAAGAGCGGTGGTTGGGTCGGCAGATTTCCTGCTGCCATACGCCCCTATGTCTTGCTCATGCGGCTGGATCGGCCGATTGGTATATGGCTTTTGCTGCTGCCTGGCTGGTGGGCGATTACGCTGGCGACGGGCGGCATCCGCAGTTTAAATCTGATCGACTTGAAATTGCTGGCTCTTTTCGGTGCGGGGGCTGTCATCATGCGCGCGGCTGGGTGCATTGTGAATGATTTATGGGACCGCAAGCTTGATGCGCAGGTGGAACGCACGCAGGCGCGCCCGCTAGCGGCAGGCACAATTGCCGTATGGCAGGCACTTTTGTTTCTGGGACTATTGCTTGTTGCCGGATGCGGCATTTTATTGTCGATCCCGTCGCTGGTGACTGTCTTGCTGGGGGTTCTTGCTGTGCCGCTGATTGCGCTTTATCCCTTGATGAAGCGCATAACATGCTGGCCACAGCTGTTTTTAGGGGTCATTTTTAATTTTGGCGTGCTTATGGGGTGGTCTGCGGTGACGGGCGTGGTGGGTCTGCCGAGCCTCTTATTATATGTAGGGGCTATTTTCTGGACGCTGGGTTATGACACGATTTATGCACATCAGGATAAGGAAGATGATCTACGCATTGGTATCAAATCAACAGCTTTAAAGCTGGGTGCTCAAAGCAAAAAATGGATTGCCGGTTTCTACGGTGTGGCATGGGGGCTGTTTGCGCTGGCTTTTGTTGCCGCGCAGGCAGGTTGGCTCTCGCTGGCTTTGCTCCTGCCGGTTGCCGCCCATTTTATCTGGCAGATCAGGCGGTTGGATATTAATAACCCGCAGAGCGCATTGGCTGTTTTTCGATCCAACCGCGATTTGGGCATGATTATATGTCTGGCTACGCTGCTCTAGTTTTTCATAATAACAATCCGTAAGGGGCTTCTAAAAAAGCTTGCATCTCCCTGGGCCTCTGTATTATAGATATAAAAATTATGCAAAGACACAGAAGGGGTAGTTGAAGATGAATAAGAAAATTTTGAGTGCGGCCTTGGGGCTGATGACGACGTTTGCTGTGGCGACCGATGCCGCGGCCCAAGATGGCGATTATGATTTTGCTGTATGTTCGAAAGATAAGGCCATGCAGATCAAGGGCGCAGTGCGTGTTGAGGGTAGCGGTACGTTCATTGATAAAAAACAAACACAAGCTGTTATTGACCAGATGTTCCAAAAATCAATAGGCCAATTTAATGCCAGTGTGTGGGAAACTGATGAGATATCCTCTGAATTTAATGATCTCATGAAAGCTTCTGGAGAACAGATGGCTTTGGCGCAGAAAGCGCTGGGTGCCAATATTAATATCTCTTCTAGTCCGGATCCCCTGCCGGGATGTGATTTGAAATAATAGCTCTGCTCTGTTGTGATTTAATAAAAGGGAGCATGCGGGTTTCCTTTTATTTTATTTGACAGCCCTGTTTCAGGTAGTGTCTAATTTTTTTATTATGAGTGTTTCTGAAGCTATATCCGACGAATTTTTTGCCCGTGCTGTTCATGCAAAATATGATGCATTGGCGGTCAGTATGCGTCATGTCAGCTTGACGCTGATTTATTTTGAGGCCAGCAGACCTCATATCCTGCAGGAAGACCATAAAGAAGAGCCGTGCGACTATTACAGCGCAGGTGGTGATCTGGTGCGCCGGATTGATCGCTTCTTGGAATCTTATAATAAAATCATGACACCCAAAGAGGCAGAGGCCGCCGATGTGGAATTGGATGCCATTATAAAGTGTCTGGATGATTATCGGGAATTTGTTGCGGGGGCGGCGGATACATTTGATATGGATTTGTTCATTTTCAAGCCTTTGGATGAACAAGTGAGAATGATTGCTGATTTGCCGCTGGTACGGCTTCGGGACTTTTTGTTGATGCGCTATGGCGAGAAAGATACGCCTATATATGAAGTGCACGCCACTGTAAAACCGGCATCGGAAGAAGCTGTGCGCAAGGCCGTGAATGAAGCGATGCTGGGTATATGGGCGACAGACGCACCGGCACCCTTGCTTTAGGTCTTAGCGTTTGGGGAACATGTCCGAAACACCCTGAAGAATGCTGTTATTCACGCCGGTTTGTGCTTCGCGCAGTTTTAGCTCAAGGATCATCGAGATTAACATTTCCCGTCGTAGTGCCGATTCAAATCGGTCGCGATCATTCATCAATTTGAATGCCTGTATTGTGACGCCCGTTCTGTGCACGTTGTCGGGCGTATCATAAAGATTGGTGAAAAAGGCCGGGCTCTGGAACATTTTTTTGGTCAAAACTTCCATTTGTGCGAAGTAACTTAAGTTTAAAGGGTCTAGTGTGCCGTATTTCTGGCCCAGCAATTCGCTGATCTCTGTGAGAGGGATGCCCATATCCATCAGGACATTTTTCATGAATTCATTTGCCGCCGGGCTTCCGGCGCTGCGCATGCCGACAATGTGTGAGAAGCTGTTGAAGGCAACGCTTCGTATGGCATTAACGGAACGTACTTCCTGAAACTCATCCTTGGCATAGGCTTGTTCCAGGTGACGTGGCGGGATTTCGCTAAAGATGTCATGCGCGAAAATATTATTAGCCAGAGCAACAATGTCCTCTTCATCTGCTGTGGCAACATGTGTGGCAGCCGGTATGGCGGCTGCACCCGTTACCGGGTCTGCAGGCACACCTGCGGTACCGGACACGTCGTAATCAATTGTATAGCGGTTTTCCAGTGTGCGTGTGAAGTCGACATCCCTGTTGCGGCGTGCGGTGGGACCGCTGCCATTCCTGCAGATAGCGGCTAGCTGTCCATTGTTGTCATTCAGGTCGCAATAACGCTCTGCAAATTGTTGCAAGCGATTGTTTTTGTCGTGACGCGGACCGCCGGCTCCTGATGTGTTTGCTGATAGGGCTGCTCTGCGAATTAAAGTATTGTTGAGCCCGCGGGTATTGGCGCGCATTTTTTCTTCACTTGCGGCCAGGCTGCGTACATTTGTTCCGAAGCGGCACATTTGCGTGCTGGGTCTATAGTCCTTGTGCGCTTCGGCAGCCATCTGTTGTGTCAGGCGCTGTGTTTCCAGCTGTGTTTTAGCATCTATAAGAGCACCCACCATCAGGACTTGATGCATCATCGTGACCGTGAACTGATGGGTCATGCAAACAAATACAGGCATCCAGCGTCCCCGTATGGCATTGTCCCATGCGGCAACGGATCCCCTTGTACCGCCTGTCAGTGGTTGATAGCATACGTTTGCGCCTGGCGGCGGCGGCGGCGGCGGCGGCGGTGCTGGCGTTCCCCAGGTGACAGTGAATGTTTCAGTATCAAAACTAGAAATGTTATTTCTATAGTTTGTTTCAGTATCAGATAAATTAATCTCTGCGGAAAATCCGGTCAGGGTCAATTTAACTGTGCCTTCAAACCCGGGTGTTGGTGTGATTGTAAGACCCGGAAGGTCTGTCGGGTTGAGTTGCCAGACGCCGCCGCCGAGATCTGTTCCGGCCGATAATGTAAATCCTGAGGGAACCCCCATCAGCTTTATATCATTCATGACTTCAGAGCCATCCTGATCTGTCAGGCCTGATGTAAGAGTAAGGGGGGCTACGGCACCGGCAGCCACGGCAACATCGACAGCGGTTAGAGCTGGATCATCGGCAACAGCATCAACGATGATGTTAAATGTGCGGCTGGTTGATTGTAAAATAGTATTTGTATTAAGGTCCACGATAGATGCTGTTGCGACGAGGCCATTTAAATCTACATCGCTGTCTGCTGGCGGTGTGAGCGTTGGCCCACCAGAGTAGAATGTGGTGCCGGGTGTGTGTGTCAAGGTCCATACGCCGCCGCTATACGTGCCACCGTTGGGATTAACGGTCCAGTTGCTGGGAATGCCGGAAATGCTCACTCTTATGGCTCGGTTGAAAGGTAACCATACACCGCCCCCCCAAATATCAATAAGTTGTACTGTAAGGGCCGTTGTAATGGGTGTGTCTTCAAGCGTGGTGCGGTTCGGTGCCGTTAATAATATGCTAAAAAATTGTGCAAAAGCAGGGCGTGGCAAAGCCATAGCCAGGATCATGATCATCAGGACCGCAGAGGCAAGTCTTATATATGCACGTCCTGCTCTCACGTTACTTTTTCTCCAGACTTCCAATGTTGTTTTCAACAGCATCCTGTGCGCGTGCTACTTTTAGTTCAAGCAACATCGACATCATGGATTCGCTACGGATTTGACTGTTATAGATATCGCGGTCCAGCATCAGGCCAATGGCCTGCATTGCTACCTTTTTGCGCTTTACGTTTGCGGGCTTATCGTAAAGATCAACATAAAAGCTTTGTTGCTGATATATTTTTTTCGCTAGAACTTCCAGTTGCGCTAGATAGCCGGGGCGTTCGCCCAGAAAGGCGGTGGCATCATCTTCCTCCATGCCCAGCTCTACGAGTAATGCATTCATATATTCTTCTGTGCCGGCGGATCCCACGAATGCTCCATCGGGGCTGCCGACGGCTTTCATTGATACAATGGAGTTAAAAGAGTTTTCTGCAACACTGCGCTTGGCAACGATTGATCGCAGCTCCATGTATAATTTATGATTTTCTTTGTTGCCCAGTAAATCCGGCGGTATGTTTTTTATAGAATTATGCGCATACAGATTGTTTGCCAACGCAAAAATCTCCGGATCTTCTGTGTTTACACTGGCATCAAGAACATCAAAATCAATTGTTCTGTTTTGCATGACGGTGCGATGGAAGTCGACATCGCGGGCTAGCGTGTTGGCCGGGATGGCGGCTTCACAGACAAGTTCAAGTCCTGTTGTGGGTTTGTTGTCTACGCGGTTGTTGTCAAACCGGTCGCAGAAGCGCTCTTTGAATTGCGTTAATCGTGCGTTGCGATCCGTCACCATATCGGCACCGCTTACTCCGGCGCTGGCCAGTTGGCGTTTGATGGATCGCTCCTCAAGTACAGACCGGGTGATGGATGCACGGGAATCAACCGAAGCCAGACTGCGCACAGCGGTGCCGAATGTGCACATGCCATAGCTGGGATGATAGTCCTTATGAGCTTGTGCTGTTAGTCTTTGTAGCAGGCGTTGGGTTTCCAGCTGATGGTTTGCGTCTATCATCGCGCCAATCATCAGTGTTTGATCCATGATGACATTTGTCATTTGGTGCGCTACACCACTCAGAACAGGTTCAACGTTGGAAAAATAGAAAAAGCTAAACCATAATTCATGTTGAAGCAGCTCGAATGCAAAGGCAGCTAGTGTTTTTGCATGTTCTGCAATGATGTGTGACCATAGTTGACTAATGTGCGCCTGAATGGGGCATGCCCAGTCATCGCAGTCAATGCAGAATTTTGCGGATGCTGGCTTTACATGAGAAGCAAATAGCATGGGTATAAAAAGCATTACCAATAGCGCATGTCGTAAATACAGCTTTCCACGCGTGTGTTTTTCATTGTTTTTTTTCTTGAGGAACATTAGTTTTTCAGCCCCCCTTCCGTCAATGGATCAATGCGGTTTTGTATGGACCGCTGATATTTTATCAATTCCATTTCCAGTAAAACAGCGAGCATTGATTCATATCGTAATTCACTGCGGTATGAATCCCGGTCGAGCATCAGCCCAACAGCCTGCAGTGCGACGTCTTTACGATCAACATTTGCTGGTTTGTCGTACAGGTTGGTATAAAATTCCGGGTCTTGATATATCTTCTGGGATAAGACCTCCATAAGCGCGTAATAGCTTGGTTGGTCTGTGTCGCCAGACAGCATGAATTCGGCATCTTCTTGATCAAGCCCGAGTTGTTCAAAAACAGCCGCAACGTATTCTGTGTTGGCACCACCGTTTCCTGTTGCTTTCATGCCAACAATGCTGTTGTAGGAATTTTGCGCTACGCTGCGTTTGGCAACAATGGAGCGCCAGTCAAGATAGTCGTCGTGATTTTTTGTGTTCTGCAATACAGCCTCTGTCAGACGTTTGGGAATGGTATGCGCATATAAATACTCACCAAGTGCGATGACATCTGTTTCCTCGAATGTCTGGATGTTCCCATCAAAATCAACATCCAGCGTTCGTGGCAAGCTTATCGTTCGGGTGAAATCAATATCCTTGTTAATTGTTTCTGGCTGTACATTATTTGTGCAGACAGAGCTTAATCCATCATTATTGTCATGAATGTCACAATACATGTCCTTGAATGTGAGTAGCCTGCTTTGTCTGTCAAGGGCTGCGCTTTCTGAAGCGCGGGTGTTTATATTGCCCAGTTGCCGATCCATTGATAGTCGTGCCATAGCAGCAGAGTTCATTTGTGCGTTGCGTTCGGCAGAGGCCAGCCCACGTGCGGCCGTGCCAATGGTACAAAGCTCTGCGGATGGTGTGTAATCACGGTGCGCTTCAGCTGCTAAATATTGTAAGACACGTTGTGCTTCCAATGCTTCTTTGGCATCTAAAAATGTGCCGATAACTTGTACTTGGTACATGCCGATGACGGTTAATTGTTCTGTCATGTTGAGCAAGGCGGGGTATATGTAGCTGTTAAAATACTCGTTTATAATCCAGTCACGCAGGCGCACCATTGTTTCATGAATAAAATCCCGCGTGTCTTCATTTTCGTCTTCTATATGATTGCGTGTAAAAGAGTGTCCGAGCAAAGCACATATACAAAAATCAAAGCCACCGCAGCAAAGAGCATAGGCTTTGCTGGGCATGGAAACGGTCATGCCCAGGGCGAGAAATACAGTCAGAAAAGCTGTTCTTATTTTTCTGCCTTTTATCATTGCTCCTATCCGTTCCGGGGCGCGCTTGTTGCGGCCAGAATCTTTTTCTTTACGTTTTCCTGCACTTTTATGATCTCAAGCTCCAGAAGCACGGATAACATCATTTCCGTGCGTAAATAACTGCTCAGCGTGTCGAAATCCTGCATCAATCCGATAGCCTGTAATGTTGCGCCTGTGCGCTCGACGTTGGCCGGTGTGTCGTAAAGGTTCGTGTAGAAATCGGGATTTTGGTATATTTTCTTAGTCAGGATTTCCATCTGTGCGTAGTAGCTGGGTCGTGTGCTGTAAACTGACTGTATGTCCTCTGGCTCCATCCCCAGTTCCTTTAATAGGACAGCCATATATGAAAGTGTGTCAGCCGAACTTGCGCCGCCAAGTCCGAGAAGCCCACCGTAGCCGCCGATTCCTGCTGCCCCCAGTGCCCTGCCTGCAAAAGTGGGGGCGCTGCCGAGTGATTTCATGCCGGCGATTGCATATAAGGAACCTTCTGCAACGCTGCGCTTCGCTGTGATGGCGCGTATGTCCAGAATGGAATGCTCGCTGGTGGAGCTGTTAAAGATACTCTCCGGGATGCGCATGGCCGTTGTGTGGTCGTAAAGGTTGGAAGCCAGAGCAAATAAGTCTTCTTCATCATTGTAGAGTTCCCCGTCTGTCATATCGATCCGCAGTGTCATCGCTGAATCAATTGTACGGTTATAATCTATATCTTTATTGAGAGCTGCTGATCGGGCTCTAGGCGGGCCAGTGTTGGGTTGGCAGAGTACGGATAGTCCACTCAGTGCATTTTGAGGACCGGACGGGTCGCTGCCGTTATTGTCGTACATGTCACAGTAGCGCGTACGAAATTGAGCCATTCTGTTGCGCTGGTCTGTGTGGGCACCTTCGGCAGCACTAACATTGGTGTTGCCCAGATGACGGCTCTGTGCCCAATGATTGATAGCAGCGGTGTTAACTTCGGAAAGGCGCTCTGCGGCGGCCAGACTGCGTACGCCGGTGGAAAAAGAACACATCTGCATGGATGGTTTGTAGTCCTTGTGCGCGCGTGCTGTCAGCTCTTGAAGCAGGCGCTGTGTTATGAGTTGATTGCGCGCATCCATCATTGTGCCGATAACAGCGACTTGATAAAAAGCGACGACCGTTAGTTGGTGCGTCATATGCGCGAACAGCAAAGGAAAATATTTTTGCCACACGTCATTTGTAAGCCAGTCTTCAAGGCTGTTAAATTCATTCGGGATAGTCTGGTTTCTTGTAATGTTGTGCTGCTGTGTCACAACACTTTTTGTGCTGCCTATCTTTCGGGTGTCGCAAGAACATATACTGCAAGCCTGCGCAGGCTGTGTCGTTGTGAATAAGATCGCGACAAAGACCGCAGCAAACATAACAAAACGCCGCATGACAAAGCGGGTCTTGTTTGTGGTGCTGTTTACTTTCGTTTCCATCACAGTTTCATTACTCCGCCGCCCGCAGGCCTTTTAGTCTGTTGTCTATATTTTCCTGCTCTTCTTCAATCTCAAGCTCAAGAAGAACGGAAAGCGCCATTTCGTTGCGTAATTTGCTTTTGAACATATCCATGTTCTGCATCAAACCTATTGCGCGCATGGCAGCGCCGGTGCGCGCAGTATTGACGGGTTTGTCATACAGGTTGGTGTAGAATTCCGGCTCCATGTATATTTTTTTAGTCAGGAGCTCCATGCGCGCATTGTATGACGGGTAATCATCAATGATCGTAATGGCAACATCATCCGTGTATCCCATCGTGCGCAGTAGGGCGGACATATAAGGTGATGTTGCGCTCCCGTCATCAGTATCCAGTGAGCGCATGCCAGCAATGTGGTTGAATGAATCCTCGGCAACGCTGCGTTTGGCAATAATGGCGCGGATATCCAGCAGGATTTCTTGGTTGCTTGTAACATCGTTGTTATATATATCGCCACCGAGCAATATTTCTGGAACCGGCGTCATGATGTTGCTGGCATAGAGATTGTTTTGCAGTGCAAATAAATCAGGGTCATCGCGATGTTTTGTGCTGTCATCGTAACGTGCTTTATGGGTCGGTGTGTGGAATAAGCGGCCGGCTTCTACGTCCTTGTTTGTTGCCCATTTGTCATTACCTGGTTTAGCAGCGCCGCAAAGCGGTTCCAGTCCGTCATTGGCCTGACCATCTTCGTTGTTGTTGTCGTATGAATCGCAGTAACGCGCGATAAATAAATTAACGCGATTTTTTTTGTCAACGAAATCACCGGCAGCGCCAACCGAATTGGTGTTGTGCATTTGTCGGTCTTGCGAGCGTTGCGATAGCGTAAAGGCAACGAGTTCCGCATTTGCTGCGGAAGATGCAAGCCCACGTGCTGCCGTGCCGAAGGTGCACATTTGCATGCTGGGATGATAATCTTTGTGGGCGCGTGCTGTCATTTGCTGCAGCAGAAGCTGTCGTTCAAGTTGTTCCTGTGCGTCCAGAAAGGCACCGATCATGAAAACCTGCCCCATGGCCGAAGATGTCAACTGGTTGCTGATGCCTTGCATGCCTTCCAGTATCCACTTTTCGAATACAACACCGATCATAAAAACGCTTTTGTGTGTGTCTATCATGAGCTCAATGGCTAGGCGGGTGGCTTCATGCATTAGAGTGACGAAGAGCTGTGTTGATCCGTGGGCCATGAATATGGCGCTACAGGGGGTGCATGCGTGCGCGGGGCGTGTCGGGACGGAGACAGTAAGAAGAGATATCACGACCAAGCACAGCATCGGCACGCGAACAAGCCGCCGCACGAAAATTGCAGCACTTCGCCGAATCGGCCCAGTTCGGACGCTCGTCATTAAAAACCCCACAACACTCTGTACTTAAAAAAACGCACAGTTCTCTAAATATTTTATCATATTGAGCCCGTAAAAGCACAAAAAACATATCATGTTTGTGTGGTGGCCGTTGTGGCGGTTGATAATTAGGGCTTTGAATTAACCAGCAATTTCTGTTAGATATTAACATCAGGGTCGTATTTATAGCGACATGGGGTTCAGGAGACAATTATGGCAGAAAAAGAGCTGAAAAAGTCCCCTCTTACGGCATCTCGTAGCGCTGCTGCGCGTGTTGTGAAGGAGGGGGTAAAGGCTGGGCGTGCTGCTCCCGGTAAGAAAAAGCCTTCAAAAAAGGCACCGGCTGGCGCGTCGCCTGAGGAGCAGGCTGCTGATCCTGATAATATCGGCGCATTGGGTGCTGTCGTTCTCCGTAATCAGTTTTATCGTGATAGTTACCGTACGTTGCTCAAAATAGCGGTGTTGGAGAGCCTTGTTATTATTGGGCTTATTGCTGCTATGTTTTTTGTAATTCAGACAAATCAGCCTCAAAATCAATATTTTGCGACGACCGAAGACGGTCGTCTTGTGCCGATGGTGTCCTTGGGGTCGCCGAATTTGAGTACGCCGGCTCTTATGTCATGGGTGGCGCAGGCATCAACAGAGGTCATGACGTTCGGGTTTAATGATTATAAGCGTCGTTTGCAGGAAGCATCGCGCAGCTTTACACCACGTGGTTGGGAGAGCTTTACGCAGGCGCTGCAACGTTCGCGTATTATTGAAATGGTCGAGACAAATCAGCAGGTTTTGACTGCTGCGCCGCAGGGCGCGCCGGTTTTGCAGTCTGAGGGACTTGTTATGGGGCGCTATCAGTGGGTTGTGCAAATACCGATGGTTATGACTTATAGCGCTGGTTCCAAGACACGTTCCGATAGCTTGCTTGTGACTTTGGTGATTGTGCGTGTTCCACGGCTTGAGAGCCCTAGCGGGGTTGGTATAGAGCAGTGGATCGCTGTCCCGAAATAATCAGGCTGGCGCCTTTATGTTTTGCATAGAAAATTTTGTGTATTTCTGGCTTGCGGACGTGAAAGCGGCGTGACTTAGCGCGTGTCGGCATATATCCTTGATGTGGCTTTTGTGGCCGGGCTTTCAAAACGGGGGGGACGATTGCGAATGACGTTAGCTGTAAATAGCGGTTTGGCAAATTTATCAACGGTTGCTCTTTTTTGCATCGTAATGGTCGCGTTTGCCTGTTTTGTGCCGACACCTGCTTTTGCACAGCAAAGCCCGAATGCTCTGCCGCAACTGGGTGATATGCCGCGTTCTCCGGGGCTTGGTATTCCGATCCCGTCAGATGATTTTGATGATCCCTTTGGGGCGATTGATGGTTTGGAAGAAGAGGAGCCGATTGATCCTGAGGCTGTTGAGAGGGAAATTAGAAAAAAAGCGTTTGATGCCGCTGTTACCGGTTTGCTGCCTTTGCATTCAGATGAAATTCGTGACCTTTTGAGTCGCTTTGATAAGGTTCAGCAAGCTGTCGAGGTGCCGGTTTATCCTTATCCGAACCCGGAGGTTGTCGCTGAAACTGTGCCGATTGATCCAGGATCAATACCGGCGGAAATTAA
>Ga0055584_100000982_pt1 | contig 27641 bp, 38 predicted proteins | sample OSDHelmetaG_FD_58716 | JGI IMG/M metagenome (GOLD analysis project Ga0055584, IMG submission 58716) | Pelagic marine sediment microbial communities from the LTER site Helgoland, North Sea, for post-phytoplankton bloom and carbon turnover... | ecosystem: Environmental > Aquatic > Marine >...
AAAACTTGCTAAAGCAATTAGCGATGCCAACTGGGGCGAGTTCGTGCGCCAACTTACCTATAAAGCTGGGTGGTACGGTCGAACTGTAGTTAAGATTGATAAGTGGTACCCAAGCTCTAAACGCTGTAATTGCTGTGGTTACGTTGTCGATTCCTTGCCGTTACATATCCGCAAATGGTCGTGTCCTCAATGTTCCAGCGAGCTAGATCGCGACATAAATGCGGCACTGAATATTAAAGCTGTCGGGCAGACAGTGTTGGCCTGTGGAGCGCAAGTAAGACTTTAGATTCTTTTGAATTTAAAGTGATACGCTATGAAACAGGAATCCCCCTTCTTTCCCGACTTGTCGGGCGCGAAGCGAGGTGGGGGAGGATGTCAACAAGAAATACCCCCTATTCTATTAATGACATTTTAATGGTGAAATAATGACTGAAAAAATAAAAATAAAAGTTCGCGTCAAAGTAAAAGGTACCAAAATCGTACATTCTTTTTTTAAAAAGTATTCTATGGAAGAGCACTTTAATAAAAAATACGTCCTTGATGGTCATGGCTACGCAATGAGACAACTAAAGGTGCAGCCTAATGACGTTCTCGTTAGTGATATCCCCATTATTAAAAAAATCGTTTTTGACAATATAAAATCAATGTACCCAGGAGCCGATAACTATTATTGCAACATATATAACCCTATGTTGAACAATTTCTCAAGTTACCGGCTACTAACGATTGGTGTACACAAGGTTTTTGTAAAAACGATGAAAAACATGATCATCTTCTCAGTCAAAAATGACGACTGGCTAAAAGAATTTAACACAAAAAAACCAGCTAATTAAGCTGGTTTTTTTACGTCAAAACTGGTTTTGAAACCAGGCTATTTAGTCTGGGTTTTAGATCGCTTCTAAGTTCTCAAGACTAAAGCCACCACTTTTACCCGTAAGTTTCACAACTTTTTCACCACATACGACCCAGGGCTCAGAAGCCACTTCTTGCTCCGAACTAATATCTTTATTGCCCAAAACCGGGTAGTAAGTTACTTTCTGACCTATTTCAAAACTTTTTTCATTAGACATTTACACTTCTCTCTTTTTTGCTTTTTTAAATTTAAACCCATTATACATAATTAATAATTACACACAACAAATAAATCACAAATACATGTTTTTAGATAGCTTTATTACCACCATGTGATTGACATAATAATCAATACATAAGATAATAACAATTCAACCACAACTCTAAATGGCAAGCCAGGATATACCTAGCACCCGCGTTTCTAAAAATAATAACGCGGATTTGGATACATTTAATCAGGAAACACTTATGAGCTTAAAATTCTCTAAATTGGCTATAACTAAAGTCAAAGCTGATCACTCAATAGAAAACTTGCTTACAATAATTAAAAACAAGCAATCTTACCTAGTAACAAATTACAACGAAATGCTGGTTTTTTTTGAAGCAATAATGAAATCATTTGAATACGAAAGCATTAAGATTAATAGCTGTGAAGCCGCGTTGTTGTTAATCCTATTAGAACAAGCTGGAATGTCTGGCAAAATAAATCTATCAAAACATCTAAAAGCTAACTACGTCATATCTCGCGAAAGACTTATACTTGATCTTCAGAATCAAACTATTTTCGGCGCAAAGCCAAGTAAAGAAGTCTCTGCATACAAAATAATTGGCACTCGTGATTACAAAAGAGCCGTGTTTTTTCGCAACCTAGATTACAAATTCGGCAGTCACGACTTCTGTGATCCACGTTACGAAGCAACGTTTTTCACGCGCCGAAGCCGTCCACCTGAAAAAATATATAAAATCAACCAACAAAATTAACTAACATCAATCAGCATTATATTTATAGCCACTTTAAAGTGGCTTTTTTTTTGCTAATATTTGTTCTACAATGAAAACCCAATAAAATCAGTTCGATTATTACATCAACTATAGGTGATATGAAGTATGAATACATATAATAGCGGGCAAAGAGTGCCTGTTTCAAAAGTAACAAAAGGAAACATTCTTGATTTGACTTTCAACCTAAGTGTTAAACCTGGGGTTGAAGTGGATTTTGTTTGCTTTGGAATTGATAGCAAAGGCATTCTATCTGATGATCGCTACATGGTTTTTTATAACCAACCTTCAAGCCCATGTGGTTCCTTGAAGTTAAAAGCACAATCCGCACTTAAAAATGAATTTCGCATCAACCTAAGTGATATACCAGCATCAATTGATAAAATGGTTTTCACAGCTTCTATTGATGGTAATACATCACTAAATCAACTTGGTGAAAGCTCAATCATTATCGGTGACGATAAAACTAACATTTCGCAATGTGTATTTTCAGGTAATAACTTCAACAAAGAACGCGCCGTTATGCTTACTGAGTTATACCGAAAAAATGGTGAATGGCGAATAAACATTGTAATGCAAGGTTTTAATGAAGGCTTGCCCGCCTTAGTTAAACATTTTGGTGGTGATGTTGCTGAAGATACCCCCGCGCCTAGTGCTCCAGCAGCTCCAGCAGCTCCAGCAAAAGTATCTTTAGATAAAAAAATAGAAAAAACAGCACCTGAACTTGTTTCTTTAGCAAAAAAAGCGCAAGTGAGCCTTGAAAAACTAGACCTTAGCAACACCAAAGCGCGCGTTGGCCTGGTCCTCGATGCATCCGGTTCTATGAATAGCCAGTACAAAAAAGGTAAGGTTCAAGAGTTGCTTAACCGTATCGTTCCTCTTGCTGTTCACTTCGATGACGATGGCGAATTAGACACCTGGGCTTTTGGTGCGAAAACAACTCAACTAAGCTCTGTAAACACTCGTAATTACAGTGACTTTATAAACACTGACAATCGGGGTTGGAAAAAATGGAGTTGTGGTTCAAGATATAACTGTGAGTGGCGTGCAATTCAATCTGTTATTGATTATTACGACACAACAAACGACAAAACCCCTATTTATATTATATTTATTAGTGATGGTGGTGTTGCCGACAACCGTAAAATTAGCAAGCTAATAAAAGAATCGTCAACCCTTCCTATTTTCTGGCAATTTGTCGGTATTGATGGGCGTGACTATGGTGTTTTAGAAGATCTTGATAATATGACTGGGCGACTTGTTGATAACTGTAATTTCTTCGCGATTGACGACTTACATCAAATATCAGAAAGTGAGCTTTACGATCGCTTAATGGGTGAGTTTCCAGATTGGCTCAAAGCAGCTAAACACAACGTTATTATAGACTAGCAAAAAAAATCCCCACTCCTGAGTGGGGATTTTCAACTCAACATTAATAATTAAGCTTTATTCATTTCATTTAGACATTTGCCTATTTCAATATAATGATCACCGGTCAACTTGTCGTGTGAACATTTTAACATAAAAGAATAGGTGTCATTATCTGGATTCATTTGCTCAGCAATACCAACCATCAAGCCATCAATAAATACTTCTTTTATATTTATAGTTTTATGTTTTTTTACTTGTAATATCATAATTATTCCAACTATTAAATTAATTACTAACTAAAGCCGCCAAGCTCTAAACTGAAACAGGGCGACAAAAACTAACTTGTAATACCTTGCCTGACGGTAAATCGTATATAATAGCAACACCCGTTGAACAATCAAAAAGAAAGGCGTAATTTTGATTTGTCGCTTGGTCCTTTATTATTGTGTAACCAGAGTATTGCCCATCTCTCATTCCATCAACTTCATTCTTTTTAAATCCAGTAAGATTAAGATTTGATAGAGCTAGTTTTTTAGACATAACCTTAAACACTTCGAAAACCCAATCTTTACTTGTTTTGTAAGCATTTGATGGCAATAAGCTATCATCGAAAGAATCCACATCTATATTAATTAAGTGAGCTTCTAAATCATCACCCATTTCTGACGCTTTGGAAAAGTTTCCTGATAAACCAATATTCATAAAACAATCATTCATTTCATGCAAAAGCGTTAGTGGCGTTCTATCGCCAATAAAAACAGAGCTATTAGAATAATCAAGCATCCAAACACTAGTTCCATGATCGTCAGTTATAACATTTTTATCTTTCAGGTCTTTTTCTGTGTATTGCATTGGTGAAGAAACAGAAAGTAGGCGAATATTAACATCTGTTTCGTACATATTGAGATCAACAAACCCGCAAACGTCAACACATGATGTTTCTAAATCACTTCTAACATAAACAACGAAAACGCAAGAACCGTATTCATCGCTACAGTGCCACGCTTCTTTACGGTAAAAACTAACGTTACTTGAAAAGAAAGCAGCCATTTCGTTTGTGTTATTAAACCCCATAAGAGACGCAAGTAAATTATCTAACTCAGCCGCTTTTATGTGTTTATTTCTTTTTTTACCAACAGCTCTCTTTATTTCAGCCACAACGTTAGTATCCGTAATCACAGACGATAATAAATCACTTGTTCTACCGATAGTAAGCGATGCTTTAATCAAGCTTCTCATAGCTGCTAGTTGCTCTTTATTTTGAACCATATTTCTTAATGCATTCATTTTTGTAACCTTTTTAAAATCGACATATTTGGCATAGCCCTTGTTTTAACCATGAAGTCTTTATTAAAAATCAAGAATCACGAATTAAATTAATACTTACATTTTAATTGCACCTTAGTAGGGCGGCGCGGGATAAAAAACCGCATTCCAACGGAACAACTACAATTTACCAATAAAATTAATCTGCGTCAATTTATTTAACTAAAAACATGTATTTATTTTAGTTGAACCAGTAGGTGGCTTGCTTTAGAATAAAACCCTGACTTACAATAAGGTGTGCAAATGAAATTAAGCGATAAAGAAAATCTAATAAACACTTATATGCATGGCAAGTGCCACTTGTTTGCGTTAGTTGCCGCAGAGCTCAATAGTAGCAACATTCATGTTTTATGGGATACTGAAGCATATAGTGGTGATGGCCTAGATATTATTGATGAAGATTGCTTGGTGCACGCGTTCATCAAGGTAAATGATGGCGCTTGCGTTTTTGATGCGATGGGCTACAAAGACTTTGACGACTATAACTTTAACTTTCCTTGCAATTCACCTGAGTTTTCTGAATTTACAATTGAGCAATTCGAAGATCTAATCATTAGTAAAGGGTGGGGTGGTTTTGTTGATGGTGAGCGTGCACTTATACGTTCATTTATTAATTTTGAGTATTTTACTATCCCAGATCGGTTGTGATTCGTCTGGCTATTGTTTTACCTACAAAAAACGCCCCCAATTGATGCTGGTGGCGTTTTTTATATTTACGCGTAATGTTGAACTTAGATTCGTTTAGAGGCTTCGTGAGCTCCCAGGGCTTCGTCTAGGTCATTTAGACGACTAAGTAAATCATCGAATCCAGCCGCTTTTAATTTTGCTTTTTCTTCATTACTAATGCATAGCAACTCGGCTTTTTCTTGTATGTTAGCTAGCGTAGTATCGTAATCACTATCACTAGCATCATTGAAGTTTTTACCAGTAACGTTCTCGAACATCTCGTTTTCTAATTTTATTTCAGATTGAGCATTTTTCATGATTAATTCCTAATGTTTGTTTGAACCTACATTATTGCAAATTAAATCACTAAAAACAACACTTAATCATTGCTAAACCGTACTCTTGTCGCTATTATTAGTTACATCAAAAACTAATTAGGTCTACCAATGGATATTATTGCAATACACTCATTATTATCTGGAACCCCAGGCTCTTTTTCTGAACAACACTTCTTAGCCACTAAAGTAACGCTAAAAGATGGTAATTTACCTATTCATCGTGACAACAAAAGCGTTGCGTTCACTCCAGAGCAAATAGCTGGGTATCTAGTTAACTCAGAAAAAAGTGCACTCAGTCGTTGCGAAAACATGCCGACAAAACGAGATCTAATGTTAGCCTTTGGCGGCACGGAGGAGAACGCCCCAGTTCAACTGTATGGCCTTATTCCCTTTCATTCTGATGTTACGCTAGATAAAGTATTATCAATCAGTACGGAGTGTATAGCAAAGACTAGTAAAGAGTTCTTCGAAAAACGATTCTCAACTGCTGGCTTGATCAAATTCACAAAAGATTCTCTCTTTTCAAATTCTAATGTTTTACCAATGCTTGTAAGTAAGCAAATACAATTAACACCAAATGGTAGTAGTTTCATCATCAGTAAGCTTGAGTCTGGTGGCGATTTACCGCCGATATCAACAAGAACAATAGCTGAGCTCGAAGATATTATTACTAACTACAGCAAAAATGGCTTCAACACTAAAGCTTCTCGCTGCAAAAAGAAAATCGAGCACACAATTGCGATACTTCTTAAATCGAAGTGCTCTCAATCTAAATAATGGGATTAGCATCCAAATAAAAAGGCGACAAGTTTAAACTTGTCGCCTTTCTTATCGTCTCATATAGCGCCTAATCAAAAATAGAAACGATCACACCTTCTTCTTCGTTTTTGATTTCAACGTTTTCAACTCCAGTATGAATTGCTTTCATAATATCAGCCCAGGCTTCCTCTAAGCCATCTGGCAAATCAGGCACTGGCATTGTTTTAGTCTCGCCGGTAATTATGCTTGCATCAGGATGCATATCCACACCAAGAAATAAGGAGGTTGTATCATTATCACTGTCCACTGTGATTTTCATTTTAAGCCCTACGGATTTAAAATCAAAATTAATAAAATCTCTAATTTTAGATTCCAGCTCGTACATAGAACCTTGTATTTTTACGCTTTTTCCATTTAATATGTGAAGCCAAGCCATTTTCATATCTCCATTAACACTCGAATTTTCATTGTAACCTTTTAGTGAAACAAATCAAACTAAAGCTCGACCAAGCGAACAAAAAACAAAGTTCCATAACTTTATTTTAGACGCAAAAAAACCCCAAGAATAAACTTGAGGTTTTTCGGCAACTCAACCGATTTAACGGGAGTCAATTCCAGAGGGTAAACAAGCATCACCACAATACAGCATAAACCCCTCTAAAAACATATTCTCACTGGTTAGGCTGAGAATTTATAGGGCGGAGATGGATTAGTATAACCACACACAGGAACCATCTCCTAAATTGTTTGGACTACCTCTAATGGGTGGTCACTTCACTTCAGTGCCCTGTAGTGCACATGAAGTAACAATAGGGTGGGGGATCTATTAGTATAACCACACACAGGACGACCCCCCTGAAGACACTCTTACTTAATCACTGTGCTGATTAATTAAGATCGTGCTCAGTTTTTATTTAATAAAAACTGGCTTTAATATACTAGCGTTTTAACGCTACGCCGATTAGGGCGGAGAGATCATTAGTATAACCACACACAGGAAGATCTCCCCTTAACCATATTGTTAGTTCTAGTGTGTATTTACAAACCAACAATTAGAATTTAGCATTCAATCAGTCACCAATTCAAACATCTTTTTCACCGCGCTGAATCGCGAGGTAGCTCTCTGGCTACCGTCAAGTAATCGGGCCTTAGTGCCTACTCCTTGACTTCGAGTTAAGTATGCCACCAGGGCATTTAAATGGCAACCCCTTAGATCAATATAATTTCATTTATTTCATTATAAAGTAACTAAAAGGATCTGCTTTCAATTTAAACCCATAATAATCAATAGGATATAGTTTTAATTATTTTATTTTATTATGACTAAAATTCCTGATTTTACTGGCTTTCATATCAGAAATTAAATTTTCAGCCCATAACCTAACTTTTTCTTGCACATCTTCTTCGGAGCCATTGGCGCAAATAGTCGTAACATTGCTTTCAACACTGGCTAAATGTAGGTATCCACGCCGCGCTCTTTCAAAAAACAGTAAATCTTTACGCTCTATCCGGTCCAACTCGCCGCGTCCTTTAGCTCTAACTAAACCTAAAGCTGGATCAACATCTAAAAACAGGACTGCATCATATTTAAAGCCCCCGTTCTCCCATCGATTTTTCATGAAATAAAATGCATCTAATAGGTCATTACTCATAACATCAAAAGCCTGGTACGCAAACGAGCACCACCAGCTACGATCTGAACAGTTAGATACCCCATTTATTAAATTTTTACGAACTACAATATCTTTAGTTTGCATTCTACTTGCAAAAAATAGTAAAAGTTCTGCTTCTGAGGTTAGTTCATCACCGCCTACATCTTCTTTTATTAAGTTTCTTATTCTATCGGCCGTGGCGGTCCCGCCAGGCTCTCTGGTTTTCTCTAACGGGTACCCATATTTCTCGAACACACTATTGATAGTTTTAATGCTCGTGCTTTTAGATGAGCCCTCAAGCCCACAAATACTAAAGTTGATTGGTAGCAAAACAAAATCCTTTAAACGTGCAGACAAAAAGCTGCGCGCCATAAACGTTATTAATTTAATTATATTGCTCTTATAATATCACACAAAAAAAGGGAGGGGGGTATTGTGCTTGGTGGGTTTGAGTTTGAGTTTTATTTTTAAACGAAAAATGGATGCGATTATCGCATCCATTGTTTTTCTTTTTTAGATTGGTCTTTCCAAGATCTTGAGTCATCTCTATTTTTGTAGGCTTCCCAACCACTACTAACAGTGATTGTTTTCCCCCACTTGGCTCTAATCGGGTACTTAGTATCATCGTTACAATGAGACTTCATAACCTTTAGAGCTACTTTGCAATAAGATAATTTATTGTTATCTCTTTTTCTTTGTGAGTCAGCCTTGTTACCATCAATGCCGAATCTATCCGAAAAAGAAGCTAATAACGTCTTAGGTTCTTTTTTAGCTACGTGTTGAGCACACCTAGCTTTTATCAATTTAACATCGACAACGCGCCCTTTACCATCTACTAAAACAAAGTAATTCTTTGTTAGTAAAACTACCTCTCTCGTGAAGTAGGTATTATCTTTTAAGTAAGCTTCTTTATTTCGCGTATCTGGGCAACCTAAAAATTGCCTATACGTTCCATTGTCCAAAGAAACCGCTTTAGAAGCGAAGTTATTACCTAAAAAAAGCGTGTCGAAGTGGTTAAATTTACTGTTACGGCTAAGTGTTTTTTTTGCCCACTTTTCGTAAAATTCACAAAGCTCTTTCGTTGACTCTATACGAGTACGTTGACCATTTACATCTTTTAAAAAATACATTTTGATTGCCTCAGTTAAATAAATTTAATAGAAGCTACCTAATGTTTTGAATAAATACATACCTTAATTACCTTTGCGTTGTTTCAATAAAATCAATTCTACAGCAAATAATCCACACGTCAACTCATTCGTGTCATTTAGTTGTTTTTAGATAAAATAATAGAACAATCATTAGTTTTTATTTGTAATTAAATACTTATAGTGCAATAATAAACACTTAACCACTTACAGGAATTAATCATGTTAAAAAATTTCATAAACAGACAGTGCCGATACGCCGTTAAAGTTTTAGCTAATGGCTCAGCTCGTATTTACTTAAAGAACCAAGAAAACTTACGAGCTTCAGGTTTCCTGGCTAATTCAAAAATTGACATCAAATACGGTATCAGAAAAATCATCATTAAGCTTGATGCGAAAGGTTCTAATAAAGTAATGGATACCGCAAGAGGTGAATTGATTGAACTTAAAAACAAAGCGACAGCGGTTGCTTTAGATAATAAAACTCTTGCATCTGTTACTTATAGAGTTGGTGTAATCATTATCTCTATTCATAAAGAAATTGAAGCTATCATTAACCGTGAATCAACGCTTATAAAAAAAATAAAAGAAAACACCGCCCTTCGTACCTCATGTTTTTTCTCTGGCTTAGGTATGCTTAGCTACCATGTTAAGACGGGACTTAATATGAATGGTGTAAAAACAGAGATTTCATTTGCGAACGACAATAACGAACTTGCTATGAGTTGTAACTTAGCTGGTAACCCTATGTGGGAAGCGGCATCAGATGACGCGATAGCAATAGTGGACGATCTTAACTCTCTTTATTACCAAGACATACCACAAAGCGACATAGCAACTGTTGGTTACCCTTGTGTTGCATTCTCTCTACTTGCACAAAAACAAAACTTAGATTTAGACCACCCTCAGTGCGGTACCCTCTTTATACCGCTAATTGCAGCTCTAAGAAAATCAAACCCTGCGGTTATCATATTTGAAAACACACCGCGATTTGGCGACTCAAAAACACTTGATCTCATAAAGCGTTCTTTCCCTGATTATAATTTTAATCAAAAAGTTTTTAATGGTCATGATTTTAATGAATTAGAATCCAGGAAGCGCGTTTGCATAGTAGCAACAAGTAAGGGGTTACCCTCTTTCGACCTGGCCGCTGTAACGTCTATATTTTCAGATTCAAAACCTCGCACAGTAAGTGATATCTTATCACAGACGATTCCAAGCGATTCACCTTTATATCGTGAGATGGCCCACGTTAAACGCCGTGATTCAATGACTAACGTTGGTTACAAGAATAACTTGTATCATGGCGATGAATTAAGCATGGTAACTCTACCGGCATCTTATGGAGCTCCTAAAGCGGGGACCCCGATGATTGCCCATCCAACTGATCCAAACTTACAAAGACAAATACAACCTGACGAGCACGGAAATCTTAGAGAAATACCTCAAACTTTATTTGATGCGGTTATGGATGTTTGGAATGGAGTAAACCCATTAGTAAAATCATCTGGCAGCTTTTCAGGTGCCCATCGATTACTAGGTAATGGCGTTTCGCGTAGAGTATGGCAAAGCATAGGATTTCATTTAGGTAACTACTTAAATGAATTAAAGTTAACAAATTAAACACTGATTAGCGATCCGCAAAACAAAAACGAAAATAAAAATTTAGTAATTAATAGCAATAAATCATTTATTGCTATTTTGTTGTTGCGTGTAATAATATTCCTTTCTAAGTATTAACAATTTAATATCAAAAAAAAGGTACATCAATATCCACAAGATTTTAGCTGGCTTATTTATAATTACATCGACATTAACTTTGTTTTTTGGTTTTTTATGACTGCGACTATTAACACAGGACTCTTTGTTACTTACTTTTCGTTTGCCACTAATAGCTAAATATAAAAAAAGCACTTTAGATTAAATCTAAAGTGCTTTCTCTTATCAATAAATGTAGTTAGAATTTGATATCAAAGCTTACTTATCAGAGTTCAGGCATACTTGACAAGCGTTGCAAGAGAAGCAACCACGGCAAAAACAGCCATCATCTTGATCCGCAGTTCCACAATCACAACAATCATAATCTTCATGACACGTTTCACTCTCTGATTTTTCACAAACGTCTTCGTTTTCGTTTTCGTTTGTAGATTCCGAACACATAATATTCTCACTTAATAATTAGGATTGTTAGTTAGTTTCTAGCAATCCCAATGCAATAAAAGGGGGGTTAATCTAATTCTATTTCAATGCTTGTTAGTAGATCTTTATTCCAAGTGTAACCAGACTTTCTTGATTTTGAATGGTAGCCATTGAAAATATCTCCATTTTTAATTTCGTAGTAAAAGCAAGCGTTATGAAGCGACTTCTTACCTTCAATATCAACACTATAAAGGCACCAAGAGCCGCAATGAGGAACAATGTCGAACTCAACATCATCGCCATAACTAAAAGAGCTAGCCGCTTCCATTGGCGTGCATTGATCATCGTAACTAGTTGTTATGTGGTGCCCCTTCTCGATATCTGATGGACCAACAAGCAAGTTCGAGAATGTAAAAACACGTTCTTCGTATGCTTCTTTGTCCCAACCCGTAGATTTTGCCCAGATAGGATACTTAACATCCAGGTTTCGTTGCTCAATAAGTATTATCTCTTTATCGAATGGAACTGAAAACAGTCTATCTGTACGCATTAACTCAAGTGTAGACTCGCTACCTTCTTCGTCTACAACGGTTATAAAGTAATCTGCGATTGGTAGTAAGTTGCTAATTATTTCATGAGCTTTTTGGTTGAATCGATTATCAATAGTCATTTTGTTTTGCCTGTATGTGATTTAAGTAGAAATTATACACTAACAAAACGAGTTATCAACACTTTAATGCACTAGAATCAATATTTTCGCAATTCCTGTGTTTTAGTTTGATAATCATACAAAAAACAACTAACTTTACCAATGCTTAGTTGACTTTAGTCACTAGAAACACTAAGATAGTAACAAATAGACAAAGAAGTGATGAAGTGCCAAAATGATTAAACCTAACTTATTTTCACTACAAGTGAACTCTGATAGAAAAAGAGAAGCTTTCGCCTTATTTCAGCGATATGCTGATTCAGCCGTCACGCTAGATGAATTAATTAAAGCTTTAGACTTGTTTTATAGTGATATGAACTCTGGCTTTCTTACATCAACGAGTGAATTTGAACAATTTGCACGAAAACTTCGTGAATTATCTTACTCTAAACCAGGCGAGCCTATTCTTCAAAAGTTCATATCAAATACACTTAGTGATGGTATTGTTTCTTTTCAAGATACACAAACCGGTGTAACTAAATTTACTGTAAGCAAAAAATACTTAAACTCTGATCAGAAAAGTATTTATAGATGGCTTAAAATCCTAGTTGATAAAATGTCTGAACTTTCTATCTGTAGACCTAAAGTGCCTAAAGAGATAATTTTCAACATGGCCGCTACTGGATTATTGCTAAAAAAAGTATCAGATGATGAAGTTTTCAAATCATACATCCACTTTGTGCGATTAGTTCAAGATGGTTCATTCTTTGGTTCTCTGTACGAATTTACCTCTATTTATCTTTCCTCTGAATTTAATATCAGAGCTGTAGAGAAATCACTATCTTCAAAAACATTTAAATAAGGTTTTATTATGAATACTTTTTTCCCACCAAATTATCATGATGGATTAGAGCTTGTTTCTTGGCATTATGTCGGTAATTACAATTCGGCTTCAGCGACTTACGCTGATTCTAATGGACACAACGAGGTCACTATCAATATTGATGTGTGTTAACCAGTAACTCACCTTCTCGACGTTCCCAGGGCTTTTAAAGCTGCCTAACCGGGCGGCTTTCCCTATCTTCTAAAATAATCAAATGAGCGAAAAAAATGGCCGCTATTAGCAACCATTTTTGTTATCTTATAATTTCGTTTTAGGTTATAGCTCTTTCACTGGCTACACCAATCTAAATTTACATTTTAATAGGAGTTAATATGTCATTCAAAGATATCGTCGATCTTATTATCGATAAAATACAATAAATAATACGATGGCGGGATTTACAATAAACCGCCATCAAATCTGTAATAGTCTCAAGCACAACATTACAGATGGCTGTTTTTAGCCGAATAAATATTGATTACCTCGGCGAGTTCGGTTACTATAATAAAACAAACCACACTCAGTTAGGTAAAATTATGTCAGCTACAATAAATAGCAATTCTCAAATTATTCGCATCGATAGAATGGATCTTCTTAATCTATCCGACTTAAATTCTAATCAAGAAAACTATCGCGAGTTATCTAAATTTATAAATCAAGCAAAAAGTAAAGCTGATGGATTTCTTACGTCATGTAAAGGACTAACAATAACAGGCAGGTCAAAATCTGGTTATTCTCTTTTCTTCTGGGTAACTCCTAAAAATGGCGTAAAAGTATCTTGTAGCACAAAAACAACAGTTTTTGTTAGCTTGTTTTGCCTTAAAGAACCCGTGAGTATTGTTATTGGTGACTCAATTCCTATTAATTATGCTTTCGATGAAGAAATAACAAATCGCTGGTGATCACCAGACACCAAAAAGCCGCTAATAGCGGCTTTTTTATTTCGACTAAATAGACATTGGCCTTTCGATAATTCCGCTATCAATAAGCAATTTAAACTCATCTTTGCCCGTACCCGCAAAATTACATGCCATCAAATTATCGATCCCTTTACTGAGCATATGCACCACATTAAAAGCAGCAGTTTCTAATCTTGAGTGCTCCGCATTAACTGCACCACTTCTTATATCGTAGATCTCTTCAGGGGTGACATAACAAACCATAACATGCGTATGTTGTTCCATATTGTCATCTTTCATATAGTGGCTACAAAACATATTTAATTTACGCGTATTAACATCATAGTTAATTTCTTCTTTAACTTCACGAACCGCAGCTTGCTCCAGGGTTTCCCCCTCATCAACTTTGCCACCAGCAAAACCCAAAGAACCATCGCGGCGCATAAGAATCCCCAACAAACCAACCTTTAAATCCCAGGCTTTGCTACCTTCTTCGATCAGTTTGGTTCTGTAATGATGATAAGGTTCAGTAACGAAAACAACAAAAACAGAATGCTTACCTTCAAGTGCTTCATCTTTAGAAAATAACTCTTTTCGCTCTACTATCATTCTTTTTTTTACTGGCTCTGCGCTATTGCTTTTTTTTTCTTCTAAATTACTCATATAAAAACCATTTGTTCTAATGAAATTAAGGAGGGTAACCATCTCATTTAATAATACTTTTGTCAATTTCATATTCCTTATTGTTGTAACAAATACCCGTTGATGGTAATATTAACACTTAATTAAATTAGAGAAACAATAATGAATACTGAATTATTAACTGGCAGAATTTTCACCTTTGGTTTTGAAGGTGACTTCAATAAAAGAGATTTATCTCGAATGGAGCCATTGGAAGCTCTGGATTTTGCGGCGTTGGTTTTAGGCGCTAAAAAAGTGAACGAAGAAAATGACGATGACGATAACGTAATTGAATTAATGCTGACGGTTAAGTTTGGTACAGGTGGCAGCGTTACCGTTGGTAGTGAGTTTATTTTACCTACCACCAGCAATCAAGAGTTATCTTCAGAGCGAGATGTTGAAATTATATCTAAAGCAATCTTCAAAGACTTTGCAACATCTATGACTCCTTTTGACCAAGATGAGCAAGATGCACTTATTGACGATTGGCTTGATCATATGGGATTAACTTCAAGTAGTGATGTGAATCCTCATTTAGGCGTAATCACCTGGTCCCTAAGTTATATTTAACAAATAACTAAAAACAAAAGCCCAAGTTTAAACTTGGGCTTTTTGTTTAAGATTCAGAAAAAGCCGAGAATTTGACTCCTTTGTAACCTGGCATTGAATTAATAATATCAACAATTGCATCAATTTCTTCGTGCTCAATAGTTAGTACTAATTCCCATCTTTTGTATGACGTTAATCTACCAGAATCAAACGTGACGTTCCTGGGGTACACTACCGTTGAGTCATAATATTGAAAAAACGACTCTGCAATAGCCGCATCCTGAAGTTTATTCTTTATTGTATTTAGAATTTCGAAACAAACATTATCAGGAAGATGACTTAACTCCAGATACAAATTAAACCCATCATCCGATCGCTCATCCCATATGTTCAATGGAAAAAAATCAAAATCTTTAATATCAAACTCTTTAATTAGCTTTTTTTGATTTTCTTTGTGCTCCAAGTGAAAGCTAATAATGTCGTCACTTAGCTTCGAAATACCTATTTTTTCCGCGTCTGCTAAAGCCTTCTTTTTTGCAGCGTTTGTCCATATTGAAATCATAAAAAATCACTAATTAATTTTAATTATTTAATATTACCTCTTTCAAAATTAACTGTAAACCAAAAAGCCTCGCAGTATTCGCAAGGCTTCTCGTTTTGTCAATTCTGAGTCTTATTTTAGATTTGATTTTCAAAATCTATGCAGACATTATCACTGAGCCATTCATTAACACTCGGCGAATCATCTTTTTGCTCAACCTCTAACCACTTGTTGAGTAAAATATTCGCGTACTGCTTTAAACCATCTTCGCTTTTCTGCCCGCAACTAATAGAGCTAGGTAAACCCAACACCGCAATAAAGGCATGAGCCTTACTAAAAACTGGAGCCGCCTTTATTGCACTTTCTTTTTGCCCAAGGATTGCTAGGAAATACCATCGTATTGCTAATTCACGTACTCTTTCTTCTGATAACATAATGTGCTCCAATTTCTATTCTTAACTAATCTAATAAGCCTACATACTACACCCCAAGTCAATTAAAATCAACTAAAAACAGGCTTGTAAGGATTTTTTAATTTGATTTATCAACCATAAACTCAATAAGCCCAATCAAATACTCCTGGCTCATTCTTATATCTAGATTAACCGAGTTAACGCCATTTGTTTGATAATACTCATTGTAAATACGAAAGTGACCAAGCTCTCTGCTCGTAAGTCCATCAGGCAAGTAATGATTGTCTATTGAAATTAAATTAATTTCCGCAGTTTCAGAAAGTGAGATCGTAACTGCATTTGATTTTATCAATTGGAATACGCGAGAGGTTCCATACATATCTTCACAATAATCTAAGAAATGCCTAACCGATGGCTTTAACATTTTCCCATCCATGAATGTTTGAAGCTCCTCTCCAGATATAGAGATTATTTTATTAGCTGATTTGGCAAGATTTTCATCAAAAGGGATAATGCATTTAATTGTTGTGCTTGAGCATAGAGGACCAATAATTTTATACATCTCGTTTGGTTCAAAACTAGGAATATTTAATGGCGTCAGCTCATGAGTTATATTCATTTTATTTTCATTCAAGAAATCGATAGCCGGTTGATTAATTATTTCGGCGCGATACTTTTCGTTATCAGGACAATTATGATCTTCTGGGTAACTATGGAATGCTACTTCAGCTTGTAACTTCTTTATATTGCTAACTTCATAAGGTAACAAAACAACATGAGATTTTCTAAGTTTTTCATTTTCAAAACTATGAGCTTCAAATACAACTAATACTTTCATAACGCTATCCTGGTATGTGGTTTGGATTTTCATTGTACTACTTAAAGCAGCTAGAAACAACACATTAATAAAATAACCATCAACACCAACAAACTCACCATTAATTATATTTATTTCACTATATTACCTTTAATTAGTTGACACATTTTGTAGTTGTGATATTGTTAAGCCTAACCACAAACACAGGAAATTACATTATGTCACTTATTAAAAACCCAACTAAAATAATCGTTATCACTAAAGCTGAAGATACTGAAAGCAATTCAGTTATTGCCATTCATACATACTCAGTTGCAACGAAAAAAATCAAAGTCGATATCATTGAATGTTCATCTGATGATGATTTAGAAAACATATTTAAAGGTAAAATCAAACCCGCTGTTAAATTCCTTAATTTTACAAGCATTAATATCACTCGTGAACAAGTTACACCTGAATTTATGAATCGTATATTCGAACTGAGCGCCTTTGCTGTTGACGCTTTGTTAGGTAGTCGATGTCACGCTCAATATTATGCTTTTGCTCTTAGTATCGCTAATGCGGATGTTGAGTACATAGCTGTTGAATCATTCGACATTCAAGATGAATATTGTAAAACACGATGTTACTTAGATGATGTGTTTGCGCCAAGTGACGTTTTTGATTTTTCGGATAAAACAGAGGCTTTTAATAAAATAAGAGACTTCAATGGCATATTCGATATCGGTTCAAGAAACTTCTCAGGTGGCGAAATTTTTCGAAACGGTCGTATTGTTGGTGCGTTAAGCGCTAACCTATCACTGAATGACTGTGCTGGTTGGTGTGGCATGGAATCTAACCGTATAGATAAAACTCTCACAGACGAACAAGCTGAGTCGTTTTTGGCGCGATACAAGAGCTTTAAAGGCTAACCTTTTATGTATGGCATTCGGTTTTTCAACTTAGTGCCATTTCCACTAAACCAATGGAGAATTTGAATGTCAGTATCGACACTATATATAGTTGAGCGAAAAGGAGCCACTGTATTGAGCACTAAAGACAAAAAAGAAGCTGAGAAGCACGATAAAATGCTTGATGTGGCTGAAAACTTAACTCCACTCTTTGATAATCCAGCAATTGATTTTCTTTCGGAATCTGAGGTTGAAGACATTTGTATCTTGCTATCTAAGAATAGTGATGTTGTGCAAAAAATACTTAAAGGTGCCTCTTACTCCGCCGCTCATGCATCTAAAGAGCCTCTAAAGAAAAAAGATAAGTCACTCCCTAACTAGCCCATTCATCCAGGCTTGCCAACTAAAAACAACCCAGAACGTTAACTCATTCTGGGTTTTTGCTTACTAAAATAGCTCAATGTGAGGCGAATAACTCGCTGGCCTAAACCACTAAACTATGTTAATTACCTTCGTTTAAAATGCAATTTCATGCTAACAACAATGACTTCTAAGAAAAAGTTAACCAAATAGTTATTTACTGAAAACAAAAAACCGAGAATTTTAGCTCTCGGTTTTTTTGTAAAAATCAACCTATCAAAAAAGTGGGGCAATAGGGCATCTTAGTCTGATGGTCAGTTCTTCGTGATCTATCGACAATGATTTGTTATTCATTTGAGTCTGCACGTTCAAGAGGTGATCACGAATTAAACCGCCATTAGTAGCTTTGATTGGCTCAAGTAAGTCACATTTTTCACCAATATTTAAATCATAGCCTGACGATTTGGCTATATACTTAAGGTAAACCCCAATAGGGATAGTTAACTCATTATTCATGCTGGCATCTAGCTTCTCGATTTTATCAAAAAAACCACCAGTTGCTGACTCTGCTACAGACGTTGCAGAGAAAATAACAGCAGATAACGCAAAACCCATTAATACAATTGATTTTTTCATTTTAATCTCACTTATTTTAAATTAGTAATAGTTATTTCAAATTTTCTTTCAAAACTTCAATTTTTAACGAAAGTAAGTGCATTTGATTATTTAGATCTGCACAGTACAACCCCAAAGCACTCGCTTCGCCATCATCTAAAACATCTGATTTGTAGTTCCGAGAAATTGCAGCCATTGTTTTTAATGTCTCTAAGTTATTACTCAAATCTAACAACAAGTTGATTTGTTGCTTTTTCGATAACTGAACAACGATAGCTTTAATGTCACTTTTCATCTTTTCAAAATCGTACATAGTAGTAACCTTTTTAGATTAGCTGCGCATTTTTTTTGCGCAGCTAATTTAATTAATTTTCTTGAGCCACAGCTACGTGGTCAGCATCCAATTCATAATCAACTAAACCATCATGATCAAGATGATGCGATACACCATCTTCGTTAATATCCATTGCACAGCCACAATAAAGGCAAATCAGAACACCATCATCAACATCACGAATATCTATGATGTCATCATCTATATTGGCAATCTCAAATTCAGCACCTTTAGTTTCGAAAGATTGCTGTAGCTTCCAAATAGCTTCACCTTCAGTAATTACATTAACTAGGCTATCTTTTAGACTACCATTAACCCATTGAGCATAACTAACCAGGCTATCATCGCCATTGTTTCTAATGAAAATAATATCACCATCAATAGGCGTTGCTGGAATTACTGCGTGGACTCCAGGGTGGTTTTCATCATCAACAATAAGCTCCTCACTAGTGCAAGGGTTTAAGCGGAAGCTATAAGGTTCGCCATTTTCTTTTAGTTTTTGGTTTACGCTATCAAACACTGATACTTCAGTTTTTGTGTACTCATCAGATACAAGCGACAATAACTTATCGCAACGCTCAGTAAATGATTCTTTTAACCATCCATTAGTCTCATCCCAAATAACAACATCAGAACCGGCTTCGTCAACCTCAGCTATCGAGTGGATTACAAATGATGATAAGTCACGGTAATTAAGCTGTTTGTCTCTCAAAATACAATTTTGAGTGACGCCGACTTTGTTCGTTAGAGCAATCAAGTAATCCGAACCTGAAAGCAGTGAATTCACAAGTACATTATTGATTATTTTCTTCATTTATTTTTAATTCCTATATGTGGTTTGACCTTAATTATACACCAAAACAAAATCCACTCAAGACAAGTTTGTGTTTCTAGTGAGTTATTTCATAATCAACATTAGAAACCAAACTCACTGGCTCAACTTTGTTATATTTCAATTAATAAAATTCCATTGAATCAAATTAGCCAAATTAATTCTTTATTGTTGTAAAAAAACATCACCAGGGTTACAATAGAAACTTAACCACCACAGGATACTAAAAATGTTAAATTTAAATCAGGTAAGCTTCGAAAATGGCATTCGCACTATTTCAGTAACAAACACACTACTGATTAACCCCATTCTTATTCATGACAAAATTAAGCTGGGTGAACTTTTTTCTATAAGTTACGGCAACGACTACCATTTCAAACAGGGTTCTGAAAGTATCGAGTGGACATCAGAGTTGCCTTTGTCAGAAGCAATACTCAATGGTGAGCTAGAAGCCATGTTGATGCGCACAGAACACATTAAAGGTGTTTTTACTGATAGTGCAGCTTTTTATAAAGCGGTTTCTGACAAATTAACTAAATGCACCTGTTATGAACCACATTGCGACTATGATAATAAAAAGCTGGTGGCCGCAGATTTAGAGCATCCAAACCAACCTCGCAACTCTAGTCGCTACGCTGTATTTTCAACCAAGTGCTTAGATTGCAAAAAACCGATTACGTTAAGCACTCAATTCGGAAGCTTCAGCACTACAGGTTTAGATGAACTCAAACAGCTTGTCATCGAGAAGAACGGTGCCCCGTTAAACTTTAGTAAAATAATTACAATTAAACCTTAAATCAAAACAAAAAAAAGCCCATCTTAGTATGGGCTTATAGGCACTCTTATGAATAATACGCTAAATAATAAACACCTAAGTCAACGCGCACTATCAAACATGGCTAAAACAGCCTTTCCAGAGGGTAGTTTCGAGTTATCAATTACGCCATCAATTTTTATTTTAACGACAAAAGTTGAGCTAGATTGCGATGAAGGTAAAAATGATCTAGTGAATTTCACTTACACATTACATTACAATGATGCGGAAAGAAAAATTACGATTAGTAACGAGTGGCTAGAAATAAGTACTAATAACTTTGCCAACCCTCATATTCCAGCATTAGAGTTAGAATACCCATTAGGTTTTATTCACCCTCACCTCGATCTGGATATCCCCCAAAAAAGTGAACACAAACTATCTCAATTAAACTTCACTAATATAATCGATTCGATAACGCAAACATCACAGGGGCTTTCCCCTTCACTAAAAGAATTATCACGATTAATTAACTTGATTGAGCGTGTTTTTGAATTCGAAACAAAATTAATTTCAGAAAATAAAAGTGAAGCGCATACTTTTAATGAGTTATGGAAAGGAGCTGGCTTCAATTCTCACCTGGTAACCCTTGAGAGTAGCGCTTCAAACAACTTCATCCTAACTTGGTTAAAGAATTATGATAGTGCTTTTCGTGATCACTTAGTTAATTCAGGCTCTCACGAGTTAATGAATTTAATAACGACCTTAAAACCTGACTTTATAAATGAAGTTTCGGGAATTAAGGAAAATAGCACTTTTAGCGCGCTTGAATCAACATATATGCACTCACTTATTTCATCGAATTCACTAGAATCATCAGTGAATGTTTTACAATCGATGATTGATTTCATCAACATAAAAATAAAACAACAATAAGGTTTTAAATATGAGCATTCTTACAATTGAAGATATTGAGTTAAACGAAACACAGGTAACTACATGTTTTTCCTTGGTCTACATGGAGGCTACTCTAAAATCCGCACCGAGCGTTGAACTTCTGGTTGGTCCCAAACTATTCGCAAAAAAAAGTGATGCAGAAAGAGAATTGATGATTTTCATTAAAAATCGAATTTTCAGCTCAGCAAGTATTTTATTTATTGAGCACATTGAAGATGAAACAAATGTATCTACCGAATCACTCAATAGTGTTGGTCATGATGAATTAAGTGATGCTTTAATTGAGCTTATTGATGATAACAAAGATGTTTTGAACTTCAACTTTTTGATTGATTGGTACTGTGAGTACATGGAACATGATCATGAACTATCATTTAGTTACAAAATCGAAGAAATACCAGCGCAAACATTTGAGGATGAGATACACCGCGCCATCGGCTTTTACGCCAATGGTTCTTTAACAGATGATTTTAAACTGACCCCACGCGAATCTGTTGGAAGTGATGATGAAATATTCCTTGATATCAATGTTAGTTCCGGCAATGGCGTTGGTAATTCATACTACCTATCTTTTATTGATGCTCGCGAAGCTGTATTTAACACTCAGGAACGACACTGGGAATCCCATGGCAACACATACAAAATAGTTACCAAAGCGTAATTTAGCTGGGCGCGACTCTCATCGCGCCTAACTTATTCTCGCTAAAAACAAAAATCTATATTGTTAAAAAGCTTTCACTGATATAATCAAAGCACTTTACAAAATAGGGTCAAAAACAATGAATGTTAAATTTACAATTAAAAAAAATACTGCTGGGTCTAAATATCAAGCTCAAGGCGAAATGGGATTACACGCCGCCGATCAATCGATTGTTGAAATTAAATCCTTTTTGAACACCTCTACAAGAAAGCTCTCTATTCAATTCAAAACAAATAAAGCTGATGATAATCTTGATGATATTGAATTTAAAATCAGAATCGTTCCTAATGAAGAAAATGCCAAAAAGGCATACCAAATCGCTCTTTCTATTTTAGACAAACCGGACACTAACCCCGATGGCCTAAAATCATTTTTAAGCATGATTAATAAACTAGAGTTATTGCGTGGCGATTTAAAACCGGATACCATCAACGATTTTAATCGAAAGTGGTTAGACTCTGGTCTCGACAAGTTGCTACATGATGTAACTTTCGAATCTGGTCACGAGGTCTTTTTCGACTGGCTAAGCAAAGAAGATAGCTCAATAAAAAATGCGCTACTAAACGTATCTCCAAACCTATCATTTTCATTTCTATCAAGTAACCAAGATGATTATGCTACTACTATTAGTGGTTACCGCAAAGACAATAAAATTGATATAAACCAATCTCGATACCTTGATAGCTTATGTTCATCTATTGGAAACGATCGTACGATTGAACTTCTAGAATCGATGATAAATAAATTAAAACCGAAACAGGAGCAATAATTTATGCCAATTATTGAGAAAATTAAATTCAGCCAAAATGTAGATGTTTATCCTATTAAACTTATCAATGATAATACGTTCGCTGCGAATGGTGAGTCTGACTACATATTAACTTCAAGTGTTTGCATCAGCTTCATCAAAGAGTTAATTAAAAACGATCAATTTAGTGTTATCGAAGATACATTACAATCGCTATCTCAAAAACAAGATGGCACTCTTTTACTCTCATCTTTCCCTGATGTAGTGGATATAGAAGCTCTTATTGAAAACAGCAAAGTATTACCTCAAGATTTTAAAAATGTTTTTTCAAGCTGGAAAAAAGCCGGTGCAATACAAGTTAACTTTGATTTCGTAAAGGAGCCTAATAGCGATTTCATTACCCCAAAAGAACTGCTGAAAATACTTAAATCGAAAGGCGTAGATTTACATACCTATCAAGTAAAGGCGCAAACATTAGAGCGTGATGATTTCTGCGGTTCCATTTATCTTGATGTGCTCAACTCTTTGAAAGGTAGCGATTGTAAACTTAGTTCGAAATTTATCTTTCTCGGCGTTGATTCTTTCGATTGGTCTGGCTGTTATGATTTATTGGTATCTGGTGAATATGAGTTTTTAAAATGAGTGAAAATACAATTATTACGTTCGAACTAATCGAAGTTAACCAAATCCGCTCTATGCGAGGTAAGGGGCATGCTAAATTCAGTATTTTTGAAAATGGTGAACAAGTTGATTGGCGCTGGTTTAACAACAAAGACATTAAATCACTAGCGAAAGAATTCCCAGATCAAAAAAGTGTATTAGAAACCGGTTTGGTTTAATTTGTAATTACCTACCAGATCCTATTTTACTTTATTTTCATAGGCACTTTCAATCAAGATAGTTGGAGTCACAAAATATTAATCAAAAAACAGCCATTTAGGCTGTTTTTTTGTGGATTGATATGTATTTCCTATGGTATTCATGGTATTGTTTTAGTATAGAAATTAAATAAATAATACTTATAGGAATATCATGGGCTCATCAAATTTACAATGTGCGATATCTAAAGAAACAATTTCAACCGGCGACAAAACAGTAACGTTTCTACTGGAACCAGTCCTTAGCGGTGATGGTAATATTAAGGGCATATTAAAACCCGCCTCTAATCAAGGTGAGTACTTTAAGGTAAATTCTCTTCCTATTTTGGGCGAATATGACGACTACGGAAATAGTTTCGCTGATGATAATCAAGATAAAATCATTTCCTTAGTTAAAGATTTTTATGGGTTTGATTACAGTGAAGAGCTTAGCAACGAGTGGGGTAGTCGCGGCTGGAGAATAAAGCGAGGTAAACCAGTAGACTCACCGTACGACACAAACACAGCGGAGTTTGTTGTATTAAGAGCTGTTTACGATGTTATTATTAACAATACGGATAAGTCATCTATAACAGGATTACTAAAAAACAATCAAATTGAGCTGGCTTTTGGAAGTGCAATCGATAACCAACTTCTCACATCGATTGATGGAATGGGTTCTGACAGCTCTGTAATCAACGCCGCGCTATTCTTAAAGGGTATTCGCAACATTGGCGCTAGTTTAACACCTGCCCCTACAATTTCATCACAGATGGAAATCCAAGACTTTAAAATGAGTCAAGACACCCGCAATAACATGGGTGAAGCACCAAGCATTAAAAACGACCCAAACACCAGACCTTCTGATTTTTGTTTACTAACAAGAAAAGCCGTTAATAACCATGATATCGTATATTTGCTACCTATAATGTCTACTAAGGAGTGCGGGAAACCAATTGACTTAATTTCATTTGATAACTATTCAGTCACAGCTCGATATAAACCAATATCAAAACCCATGAAATGTGTATTTAATAATGGCACGTATTCCTTATCTAACTCCACTGATGAAGTGATGCTCGAAAACCTGGCTAACATGTTATCTGTGCCTATTACAGGCAGTACTAATGCGCTTCTTTACAAGATAACAACCCACTCACCTATAACAGTAGGTCGCGGTATGTTCGCTTCAAACTATCAGGTCTCTTATATTGTATTAAGTGAGCATGCATTTAATTATCTAAACAATTCTGAAAATTCCACTAAATGTAGTTACATCAAGCCGGACGCGAATACATTCCTTAATTCTTCAACTAAATTATATTCTATTTCTAAAGATGAACACAGTAGCTTCAAATCATTCAAAGAGTCGATAGAAAAATCCGGCGTATTTGACAAAAAAACACTGGATTTTGCAATTTCAACAATTGATATATACGCAGATCAATTAGATGTAAACGAAAGCAATTTATCGTACTTGGTTAAGTTGATTTTGAAATACATAAAACCTAAAGCAGACGAAGAAACTGCCCGTTCGCGTCACTACAATGCATTCTTTGAGCAAATCCTCAATATAGAGTCTGACAATAGTGAATGGCATCGTGATATACTTTTTGAGCACAGCGATAAGCTAGATGATATTTTTGACAACAATCACAATACGGATGATTTTCACAAAGCGTTAAAATCGTTAATTGACGACTCATTATTTATGAGTGAGGAAATAATGCCTATTATTTCCTCACTAGATCGGGCGGCGATCACATTAATGCCATTTGATAAATATACTGGTGAAATAAGTATTTCAGAGCAACATAAAATTATTGATGCTATTGATGTCGCCAGTTATGAGCATATAAAATATCACATCGACAAAGATGAAAATGACTACGACTACTAAGCTTGTTGATGAAAAAGTTTTTTGACAAAAGAAACCAAAAAGCTAGACTACTAAGTAGACTAGCTTTTTAAATTTAAAAAATGTAAGTAGGTACCGACTTGTTTAACGATAATAAAATCAAATTACTTGAGTGTAAATTGAAAGCTCTACAACTTGAAGTTGATTCACTTAAAATGCAAGAAAAGAACATTTCTTCGTCAAGGGATTTTAGCGATGATAGTGAAAATAAAAAAAAGGTAGATGAAAGAGGTTCCCCTTTTGATTTGCGGCACTTTTGGGCTATTGTAAATTTTTCTTTTTGGGTGACGTTGTTGTTTTTTTCTGCATATTCGGAACCAACTCAATACTTTGAACCTATTTTCGAAAATAGTAATAACGATATTCATATTACATTTGCAAAAGTTACATTAACGACTTTATTTATGTTTTTTGGCGTGGCATCGTCAATGTACATCTTAAGGGAAAAGTCGCGCTAGGCGACTTTTTCATATTAACTAAAACATCTCGTTTTTAGTCTTGATAAGCATACTAACATCGCATCTGAGTCCGGCTCAAACTCACTATCCCAAACAGTAAATTCCTCCTCTCCAAATGAATCATTTAAGATCAACCGCTTGTGAGACTCGCCATTATTAATAACCACTGTCACCTTTAGTGTTGTTTCTAAATATTCCTGAAAATCAACCTTAGTTGACTTCGCGCGCATCCCACTTACTACGCCGGTTTTATCTAAGTAAAACGTCACGCCGCTTTTCACTGGCTCTGCCGACTCAAAATTCAATGCGCCACGAACAGCTAATTTGTCGTCTTTGCCAATACAAATAACACAAGCGCCTATTATTTTTAATTGAGCGATCAAGTTATTACTTGGCTTAAATGGTGCGTGAACTTCATCAAGTTCTTCAACGAGATCTTCGATACTATCTAAACCATAATAACGACTATCTTGACTATTTATCATTGGGTACATAAAGTTAATTCCTGTGTTTGTGGTATGCGTTCTATTATACACATAAAAACAGGAATATCAACAATTATCCAGCTAAAAACAACCACTTAAATCAAGTTAAGCGAGCATAAACTGTATTTTTATAGTCGTTTTCTTTTAGTGCATTCACAGCGACTAAGTAATCTTCGATAGATTTAGGTATGCAATCCCATTGTTTGTTTCTCAGTCGCATGAAAATAATCGCGGCAATAGAGCTTTCATTATTATCAATTTCCTCACTGGCAAGTAATTCTTTTTGCACATCATAATCATTTAGAGCTGAAGCCGCGATAGATGAAACAAATGATCTTATTATATTATCTCGACCACCTGACATCATTGATAAAAACATATTAGCAAGCGTTATGTCATTTTTAGAATAACCTTCTGACACCAACATGCTTTTAGTTGATTCTGACTTAATCGCTTCAAAGGCTATTTTTGAAACTCTTAATAAAACATCTTTATTTACTGGACTCACATTAATTAATCCTAAAAAACCTAAAATAGCACTTCGCTAATTTTACTTGAAAAAACAATATAGCACTTGTTTTTCATACGAACAACTAGGTTGTTTTAAAAATTAACATCTATGTACACTTATTATTTAAACTAAATGTGCGTTCCTAATTACTATGATATTATATTAGTAACTAAAAATACTTTTTCTACAAAGGTTAATACAAAAATGCCACACTTTGAACCGCTGAAACTGGAAATAAAAACACCCGATGGAATGACCCACAAAGCCGAGTTTCGTCGAGAAATGGATGGGCATACTGAAATGTATGGTCACTTCGACGGTGAGACAAGAGTAGTTGTTGCACCGTCTTTACTTGATCAGAAATGGCTAAACCCATCATACTCGAATGATGAAGAACCTTTTTACTCAGATTCAACGTATCTTTCTGAGTGGATAACATCAGCTATTATCGAAGGGTGGTCTGATGGAGAAGAAGACAATGATAATGGTGTCTCATTTAAAGTTTTGAATCCTGAAAAAAGAGGACTTGAACAAGCGATC
>Ga0055584_100000985_pt1 | contig 27572 bp, 26 predicted proteins | sample OSDHelmetaG_FD_58716 | JGI IMG/M metagenome (GOLD analysis project Ga0055584, IMG submission 58716) | Pelagic marine sediment microbial communities from the LTER site Helgoland, North Sea, for post-phytoplankton bloom and carbon turnover... | ecosystem: Environmental > Aquatic > Marine >...
AAAAAAAAATCCACCTACCCTTAATCGGATGGTGGATTTTTTACGTCTAGCTTATAGTAGAATTATAAGTTACCATCTATGTAGTTACCCACATCGTTACCCATTATCTTCTGTAGATATCTACCACTAGCACTATCATTACTTTCATACAGCTGTTGTATGGTAGATTCTGTAGCACCTAGTGATTGAGTATGTAACCACTGGTTGAACTTTTCAGGCTTACCTCCACTAGTAGTATAGCTGTCCATGAAATTCATATAGGTATCTTTATCATAGTTACCTGACTGTATCATACGTTTAGCGCCTCTACCTAGGTCAGTGATTTTATCAGTACGTAAGCTATCAAAGCCTTGTGTACGATAGAAACTCTGTACTGCAATAGACTCGTCTAAAGTCTTAGTACCTAATACCCTTGCAGCCTTAGCGAACCAGCTGATGTCACTTAGGTCAGTAATTAACGAGCCGTTACCTGTAGTACGTGAGCCTGCCATGATTGCACCTACTCCCGCCAGAGGTCTATTAACTCCATTATGTGCCAAGCTATCTGCCATTACCTGCCCAGCATTTACACCTTGACTCAAGTCACTAGCAGCATTGAAGATGTTACCTACAAACTTAGATGCCAGTGACCACGCTGGTACTTCATCAATACTAGTAGGGATCAAGAAAGGAGTACGTGGATTCAAGTCACCTCTAGTATACAACTCCAGCCCTTCACCGAACAGTGGCTTAGTGAAGTTACTAGCAAGTCCATACAGTATCCACTCACTGTGGTTCTTTCCTGTAGCAGTAGTAATACCTGTGTAGAAGTCATTACCATCTTGTGAGTTAAGAGATATATGGTCGTTCAGTGCTTTGAACCCTGGCACTGATTGCACACCGAACATGCCAGCTTGTATACCCATCATAGACGCCACACCTACAGCATCCTTATTACCTACCTTACCCAGTAGAGACTGTATTAAGTTAAACTGATAGGTCTGGAATAATCCTATAGCTTGACCTGCAAAGCCTTGGAAGATAGTAGGACGTTGGGCACTAACATAGTTACCGTGTACTCTGGTAGTATAGGTACGCAGTGTACTAGCACGGAGTGACTGGTCAGTAATACCAGCAGCATCCATTACTAAGTCAGCCTGTCTAGCTGCTACAAACTTAACAAAGTCCTCCATCCAGTCAGCAGGACTAGCAGCAATGTTAACCATCTTCTTACCGCCTTTAGCTAACTGTGCAATCATAGTGTCAGCATCTTGTGTTACATCAAGAGTGATATCATCTACTACTTGACGCATCTCACGAACTACGTTAGTTATGATACCTTGGTCACGGTAAGACTTAAGTAATGCCTTACCACTTTCCCCGAAGTAATCTTTAACTGCTTGCATCTGCAACTTAATATTACTGCCCATTCCAAACGCTGTATCAGGTACTGTAACATGTAACCCTTTAGCTACCTGCTGTGCCTTAATTGCAGGAATAGATTTCATCAGAGCATTCATCTCAGGTACTGACATTATAGGCATACTCATAGCATTGATCATAGGCTGTATGTAATCCAAGCGTAGCATCATTGTAGCAGCTATGCCATTAGCCTTAGGTACTATACTTCTAAGCTTCTGGTCTGTCATGTTAGGAGATGTACGTAGCATGTTACCTGTCTGCCCTTCATATACTTTAGGTAAGCCATAGTGATCCATGTACTTACTCATCTCTTCGTAGTTACCTGTACGACTTGCAGAGCTAAACGCTGACCCTAACCCTTGGAAGATAGCAGTAATAGTTTTATCAATCGCCTGCTGTCCATCTCTCCATGAGTTACCAGTCTCCTTAGATGTACGGTTCAGCATAATGTTCTTAGTTTCACGGAATGGGGTAGTAATAGGCTGCTGCTTACCTGCACCCAGTGTACCATACGTCTGTGAAACTCCATCCATTTGATCTAGTGCTGCGAACTCTTCACCGTACTTAAGCTCAGTAAGGTTATCCACAGTACCTTTCCATTCACGTGCCATAGAATCTACATAGTGCTGTACTAGGTTAGCATTAGCTTCAGGCGCTACATCCCAATTAACACCTTTACGTGTAAGGTCTGCATTAGACTGGTACTCATTGAGTGAGAACTCTTCTATATACTCCCCGCGCTCCTTGAACCCAGCTTCCATATCTTCCTTGGTACGAATGTTAATGCTGTCTCCGAACTGTGCACGTACCTGAGCTTCCTTCTGTGCTAACTCTTGTGAGGTATTAGCACCTATAATACCTTTCTGGTTGTGTGACCATACTTCATTATTAACAGGCTCTACATAGAACCGATGCTTGTACTTCCTAGCATCTAGCCCACCAGGGTACAGTACATCTGCACTTAAGTTACTAGAGATTCCGCGAGCAGATGCAGCTACTTGCTTAGCTTCTACAATCAGAGCATTAGCACTTACCTTAGCTCTCCAGAAACTGGCAACATCAGGACTCTGAATAGAAGTTACCTGCTCATCAAGCATTGTACCTAGCTTAGTTAAATTACTAGGAATGAAGCGCTTCTGGTTTACTATCTTAGCTACCAGTTCGCTAACTTCTCTACTCCATAAAGAGTTCTCAGTACTAAGCAAGTCAAACAACTTATTACCTGTAGCTGATCCTGTTAACTTCTCAATATTTTTAAGTGAGATAGCTATCTGCTCTTCATCAGTAGATTTAATTAGCCCTTGCATGTAACTAGCTTGAGCTTGTCCATCAGGCAGTACAGGTGAAAACTTGTAGAAGCGCTGACGTAACTTACTATCTAGTGCATTCAACTCCATGATACTGGAAGGGTTAGCTTGTACACGTGTAGCTGCACCAGCAATAGCTGTCTGTATTAACTCATGCCCCTTCAGTGTAGTAAGCTCATTGAACTTGGCAATAGATTGTGCCTTGCTTAAGCCACTACCATACTCAGGTGCAAAGGTACGGAGTACACCAGTTATCTGAGTATTACGTGTAATGTCTTGTAGGTCACCATTACCGCCATACTTCCAGCTAGGTTCAGGTGCAGTCTGTAGTAAGTTAGACTGAGTGATTCCATCTCCCATATCATCTAAGCGTTTAAGCAGTGTATTAATGCTATCATCTACTACTTCCAGAACTTTAGTGTTCTGCGCAATTGAGTCAGCCAGTGCTTCAGCTCCACCCTCACTAGCATCTACTGGGTTCTTATAGAATATCTTAGCTACTGTCGGCTTAGTAGGATCATTGGATTGCGTCCAATACTTAGTACTTTTAGCACCTTCACCTAACTCTAATGCAAACACTTCATCTGTATCTATCATACGTGCAATGTCACTAGTAGTGTAGTTGTGTGTCTTATTAAGTTGGCGCTGGGTAAGGCGTTGAGCAGCAGTTGATTTAAATGCAGTATACAGTGCATCAAAGTCTGTAAGTACCGCTTCATCAAATTCACCATCTAACTTCCGTACACTACCATCAGGCATAGTAATTGAAGCTTTACCTTTCCACCCACCTAGTACCTCACCATGTAACTTGTTCATCATAGCAAAGTTGTCCCAGTTAAATGCTACTTCCTTTTTAAGCTTACGCTTACTTTGGCTAGCTGCATAGAAGTGGGCGCTGGCACTCATAGGATCAGCACTAAGTACAGAGAAGTTCTCAAGATTAGTAGTAGTACTGTAATCACCAGCTATTACATTATCTCCACGCATGACAACATTACCTCTGTCTGCCATTGTAGGTGACCACTGTGACTCCGTGTAAATATTACCACTGTTCAAACCTATTAAGCGCTGTGACTCACCTAGTCTAGACTTAAGCGCTCTGTTATCTTGAAACAGTTTACGAGTAGCAGCACCAATAGACTCAGCGTTACTACGCATCTTCTTATCAGCAGCATTGAACTGTGCCCACGCATCAGCCATTAACTCCATAGGGTCATTCAGGTAGGCTTCTGTTTTCTGTAATTCTGCAATACGCTGGTAGTCAGTAGGGCTTATAGTCTTCTGTGCTAGTATACGCTCCATTGCTACTCTGTTACGTTCTACGACTGCCCAACTACCTGGACGTTGTATCTTGGACAGTGCTATCATTTCATTGCGGATAGAGGAGAATACTTCTGAGCTGAATATCTGACCTAGTGCTACAGTATTACCATGTCCTATCTCATGGCGTAATGTACCTACTAAGTGGGCAGGATCTAGAGCATCAGTAATTCCACGTTCATTTATAAGCTCACGGTTAAGTAACTGCTCACGTATACGAGGTGCATCACCTGTAATACTAACCCCTCTAGAGTTCGCAAACCCATTCAAGAATCCGCGCTGTACAGCATCCTCAGGGTCATACTTAGTACCAAAGTGCTTACTACCTATAGCAGCTAAGTACTCATCAGCAGTGTCTAATATTTCAATCGGCTGAGCTAGTGGGTCAAATAAGAAATCATGGTCGTCATACTTACCTATTGAGTTAGCATTACGGAAAGCATCAGCAACTTGGTGCTTATCGCCTTTCTTGATAAGTGCTACAATTGCAGGTGTAAGGTGTCCATCAATCTCACGTCTACCTAGAGCATTAGTACGTGTACCTGCTTCACCTACAAGTACAGCAACTTCTTCTACTAGGTCAGCATTAAACTCCTTATCACGGCGTTGAGCTTCCTTAAGTGCTGCACCAGTAAGACCTTCTAGTCTAGCTTCAGCGTCTTTCTGTTTAGCAGCTAACTGTACAATTTTATTACCTTGGTTGAAGCCTATACGGTTAGTTCTACTATCTAAGCTGATAAGCTCCTTGTTTATTGCATTATGCTCTTTCTGTGCACCATCAATAAGTGAGTTGATAGCACGGTTATTTACTGCGCCATATACTGCACCCCCTAGTGTAGTACCTATACCAAGCCCCATAAAGTAACCATCTTTCTGGTCATACATTGCTTCAAAGTAACCTAGCTGATTCTGGTTAACAGTGACGTGCTGGTTAGTAGCCATTAGTATAGCTGTTTCGGCAAAGGCAGTTTCAATAGCTGCTTGATGAGCACCTTGTTTTACAGCACTAGCTAGACGCTTGGAACGATTTGCTACGTGCATAGTATCTTCTAGTATCTCTGCTCCTATCTTCTTAGAGGCAGAAGCAGGTACTAGTATTTTACGTATAGCTACAGCTGCCAGATTCTTAGAATCACTAGCACGTGCAGCAGTCTGTGCATACTTAGCAGCTTTAAGTCCGAGAGTACCTGGTATTAGTGATGAAGCTACATAACCTACACCATCAATAAACGCTTTATTATCTTCATAGTAATCAGCAGTATCTTCCCAGTCCCATGACTTTAGTAAGTCTTCAGTACGTATCTGTTCTACATCTGCGCCAAACATATTAGTAATAGCTATACCTGTATTGACAAGTCCTACGCCCCCACTTACTACAGATGCAGCTAACCCGTGAGTCAGTGCATCTCCTAAGCTAGCAGTAGATCCTTCCATCTCAGCATTAAAATCAAACGTACTAGTATAGGTATTAGGTTTAACACTAAGCTCTAATAGCTCTTCTCTAGACATACTCATATTACTGTACTCCGCTACGTACTTGTTCAAGTGTACTAAGTTTATTAGATTTCTGTATCATCTTGTGAATAGCCTGATCCCAGTGAGTTTTGTTTTCAAGGTTCATAGTAGTACCTCCTATGCCTGCACCGCCAAGTAGGATAGCTGGCAAGTTAGCACTTGTAATACCTACACCACTTTTAATGTTAGTTGTACGTAGTACTGTGTAGTAGTTAGCTAGCCCTTGTGTGACAGTATCAATACGTTTCTGCGTAGAGGCATCCATTACTAATCTACCGAATGAATCTGTAGTACCTAACTTAGACAGGTAATCCACCGCACCGTCTACTGTATCCATAACACTTACTAGAGGATCTTTACCTGCACTAAGGCTAAGGTCTATTGACTTCCACTCGTCACTAGTAAGTACCTGCTTAAAGTCATCAGAGATGTCCTTACTGTAAGGGTAAGTAGGGTCAGTCAGTATCTTATTAAGGTCAGGTAGTAGGATTGTACCTGCCTTGATTGCAGCAGTGGCATCAGTTTTCATACCTTCTAGTCCAGCCGCAAAGAAAGTAGATTGAGTCTTAGGGTCTTTCAGTGCTTCAATCTGCTCAGCGTACTCTTTCTCATACTGTTCACGGTTCTGAGGATCACTTACTATCTTCTGATCACGCACGTTACGAGCTGTAGCTTTAGCTGTGCTTACACCTGCATCAATTAGAGTCAGAGCTAAGTTATCTTTGTCATCAGTCTGTATCTGCTTCTCGCGCTTGTTCAGTGCTAATTGTGCGAATTGAGTAGTAGTACCTGTTTGCCCACGATTCTTCCAGAAAGTTTGACCACGTACAGTAGCAGTAGCTGTATTAGCAAACGGGTCACTATTATCTCTGATGAACTGCTCAGCTTCTGCGTCATCTTCAGTGTTATCACGTATGAATGTGTGCCAGTCTTCAGTAACACCTATCTTCTGTTGAGTGTCCATCTTACTCTTGATAGCGTTAGACTGTGACTGTTGCGCGTGTAACTTAGTTTGGAGTGAGCCTAGGTTCTCACGTGTACCAAGACCAAGACTATTCAAGTACTTAAACTCAGCTTCATACTCAGCAAGTCGTGTACTGTCCAGCTCAAGTCTATCCATAAGTACTTGACGATCAGCAAGTGTAACATTTCTACCTGACTGTAATAGCTTAGTAGCAGTCTCTGCACGTACTAGTCCATCAGCAATTACTGCACGTGTTAAGGCTGTACTATCAGAGGCATACAAGTTATTAGCTTTCTGCACAGCTGTATAGGTTTGAGTAGCTATTACCTGTCTATTGTTAGCAGCAGTTAAATTACTTCTTGCTTGGTTCAGTCTATCAGTAGTTGCCTTTTCAAGCGTCATACGTTTTAAACCGCCTAAGAAAGAAGTGTCACTTTTCAGTGCATCTAACTTAGCAGAGTACACATCTACTTCATTACTATAACGTTTAATGTTCTCAGCAACTACTGGGTTATTAACCTGCTCATTGTACTGTGTACGTGCAGGTGCATTGAATTGTTCAGCAATTTCAGCAGTAGTTACTGTAACGCCCGAAGCTTTCATAATACCATCAGCTTCATTTCTAATAGACGCATCAATGTCCGCAGCTATAGATGCTAGCTCAGAACTATTAGCTATTACATCTTCACGATGCCCAACCATGCTAGTAGTGATATCTTTAGCATTGTAGTTAGACTCTTGTACTGCTGCACGAGTAGCCACTTCTTCATCAGTTGTATTAATTATAGCATTAGTAGTATCTATCTGAGCTTGCTGATTAGCCTTTAACTCTTCAAGCCCTTGTAGAAACGATAAGTTATTTGATTGTGTTTCCATTGTAAATTCCTAGTGGGTGGTGGATTGTGTTAGTTGGTGAAGCAGTTTAGGACTCCGCCTGTTATACTGTCGCAGTATGACTAAGTCAAGTATCTACGCTGCCTCACTCCGTTCGTTGCTGCGACCCCGCTTCGCTAGGGGCAAGTACTTGACAGAGCACATACTACTTCAGTTTGCGGTGCCAAGTCCTCTGCCGCTTTCACCATAGACGCCATTTAGTTTATGTTGTGGTGCGCTTAACTCCTGCTATGTCAAGGTTAGCCTTTGCTATTGCATTAGCGTCTCCCGCACCAGCAGCTTGAGCAGTAGCAACATTGACGCTCATTTGATCAATAAGTGCTTTAATTGCCTTCAATGACATCTCCTGCTCTAGTGTAACATTACTATTCAGTGCAGCACCTCTGAGCAATCCTTGCCCAATTTCTAGTGATACATCTCCGAACAAGATACTGTCAGCTTCATCTTCACTAAATACCGATGAGGACAGCTCCCCGTTCGGCTGCGAGTCTGCGTTGCTCTTCTGTGTACGCATCAGCGTCTCCTTGTAGGTTGTTATGATAGTCTTCACTACCACGTGAGATTGTCTTATTCTCTACATCTATCCAAGCTCTATAAGGATCATAGTCACCGATATTTATGTCTTGGACAGAGCTAGCTCTGGCTGTAGGATTGTAGCCACTAGATACATCAGTCTGTATCGTAGGTGCTTGAATTGTAGAACTACTACCATATGTACCATTTGACTCCCCTTGACTAGCGGGGTCAATCTCTCTACCTAAATTATCAAGTAGTGGGGCTGAAGTGACCTCGACTCCTAGCTGCTCACTTAGCAGTTCTGCTAGTGTAGAGGTAGATTGTACATTAGAAGCTATAGTGTTTACAGGTGCTGTAGCTGATGGATTACTAGTAGTAGCTGTAGCATTAGAAAGTGTAGGAGCTGATATAGTTGGTATGCTGTTAGTGCCAGCACCATTACCATTACCTGTTCCTGCATCTATCTGATTCATTACACTTTCAAGTGTGGCTATACTGTTAGCATCAATGTTACCATTTTCTAATAAATTAGCTAATTGCCCTGTAATGTACTGCGTGTCATTAGGGTTAACTAGTGTATCAGATGTATTAGTATCTATAGTAGATGACTGTGTTGCACTTTCTGCTATAGACTCTAGGTTAGTAGCTGACTGCCCTGATTGTTGCTGTGAAGTGTCCGTACTACCTGTAGTATCAGTAGTTCCAGTTTGCTGACCAGTTGTAGCTGTCTGCGTATTATTAGCAGTATCTGTTGCAGCGGTCGTATCTGTGGTAGATGTTACGTTCTCAGTCCCAGCTTGTGCAGCGGCTACAGCATCTAGTATCTGTTGATTCTGAGATAACTGTAGTGATGCGCCAGCAGATGCAGCTTCAGCAGTAAGATCATTATTAAGCAACTGCTCAGTTGTTGAACCAAAGCTACCTGTACGTGTACCTACGTTACTTATGTTAGACTTACCATCACTGAGTATCTGGCTCATAAGCGCAGTGACTTGTTCTTGCCCACTACCATTACCTGCTAAGATAGCGTTAAGTGCAGCAGTTGACTCATCTGTACCACGTGTAATAGACTGTTCCTGCGCAGCCTGCGAGTTCGTAGTTTCATTACCTACTGAAGCCTGTGACCCTTGCTCAGCTGTAACTTGCTGCTGGGTAACTGCTTCTTGAAATTCTTCTGAGCTAAGTAACTGCTCCAGTGTACTCTGTAGTTCAGAGGATGAAGTACCCTCTTCAGTTTGAGTTGTAAGGTCAGTCAGTAATTGCTCGAAGCTGGTCTGACGCGTAGGAGTTTCTACTACATCAATAGCATTATCTCCTGCTTTATCAGCGTTGTAAGCACCTACTGCTACAGTACCTACAGTTGCTGCTACGGCTCCCCAAGTCATAATGGATCCTTATCACCTACTGGTGAAATTGTTAAAGTAATAGGAAGTTTGCAGTCATCATAGTCCTTCGCTATAATCTCCTGCTCAATCTCTTCCACGTTGGTTGAATCAGTACTATGAAAGGTAGTCCACACAGTCTCTTCTAAGCAGTAAACTACTCGTTGTGTACCTGCACTAGATACAAATGTAATGGGAGCCTCATAGCACTGCTCTCCCTCAAATGTAGCCACTATGCACTTGCCTTTAGATATTACATTGACGTGTGCATGCTTGTGAATCTTACCTACTACAAGTGCACCTGCTGGCATAGTAAACTCTCTACCATACTGGCTAGGTGCAAAGTGGTGAGATGTAGGAAAGTCCTCAATACTCAACTCCCTATCATCTCCCTCTAGTGCCATAGCAATTAACTGTATACGCGCTCTAGCTTCCATGTCCTTACCTAGTCCAAAGAAGTCAGTAGGTAAAGCATTAGGGCTACGTATAAGAGGTGCTATAGCTGCTAGCTTGTTCATGCAATCTCCCAGTGGAATAAGTCCACGAATCGGTTATGTAGTATACCATCAGCATGTTGCCACTTACCTCCCCAACGCAGCTCTATACCATGGCGCTTTGCAGCTAACTGCATTAGCATATCTAGCCTAGCGTACTGCATGTATATCCAAGTCTTTACATTAGCAGTAGTAGTGTTAGTAGTAGCTGCAATTCTATGTAACTGACGCTCATCACACCATAGGTACTTGTGAGTATTGTGGTAAATCACTAAGTCCACTGCCTCACTAGGAAAGCGGTTGTGCTTACCTTTAGGGAACTTCAGACGGGACTCCCCACTCTCATATAAGGCATCCTGTTCCGCACGCTTTCTATGCCCACAGGTGACACCTATATCCATTTCAGCTAGTACTTCCATTACAATAAGCTTGAGTACTGGTGCACATGTACTTAACTTAGCCTCACTGTTATCACTTAATTTGTTCACTATTAACCTCCTAGGGCGACTAGTCTATCTTCATGATCTTGTAAGATAGTATAAATTTGAGCCTTTAGACTATTAACTTCTTCTACAGCATCAAGTAGTAACTGGTTGCTGTTTACTAAGTCAGTACGTAATGCTTGTATCACTAAGTGGCTATCACGTATAGTCGTAAAGTGCAATAAGGGTGAATACATTGTAGGCACTTGCACTACTTGTGGCAACTGCTTTACAGATTTAATTTTAAGTACTGACACTTCTTCCATTACAGTAAGGTCAGCAGGTACTTGGAGTATAGCCATTACCAGTTACCTCCCTGTTCCACTTCTATAGCCATTCCAGTTAAGTAGAAGTTAGCGCCTGTCACCTCGACTTGCAACTCCTTACCTTCTATATGACCGTAGTGCCTTCCATCCGCAGGGTTATAAATGAACTCAATAGGATTATCATGACCTAGCACTCCAGCATCATAGACTCTAACAGCACATCTGTCGGCTTCTGTAGAGTCACTGTGTAATCTACCATCCAACTTAATACTGTGGATTACTGTAGTCTTAGATCTACTAAGTTGAATGTTACCTACAATAAACTCCCCCATGCCAATAGCTGTAGCTACTAATGAATCAGCAGTAATTAAGTCATTCGCAGCTTCAGTACTCTTACCTAAATCTATATCTACTAAGTTGACGTTGCTATTAGTAATAGAGCTTCCACGTAGTGCAGCTAAGAATCTATTAGGTATAAAATCTTGAGGGTATAACTGACTAGCTCCACGTTTACTTGTATTAAGTGCTGGAGTAATTGCAGTGTAGTTACCTTTCAAAACTGCCAACTGCCCAGTACCTAGATTAAGAAAGAACAATCTATTAAGTTCATTAGGGAAATCTACTACTTCAGTAGGTCCCATGTTAGATCTACCTACTTTAACCACTAAGTAGTTACCTACATACTTAAGGGCTACTACCTTAGTAGATAATTCATGAGCCTGTAATACAGGAGAAGGTACAGCTGCGCGTCTAATTAGGTTACTACCTTCATCCTTATACTCAGTAGATAAGTTGTTGAGCATCTCGTCTAACGCGGGGTCTATCAGTTCTACGCCATTAGGTGATACACTTGACAGTCCATTAGATAGCATTGCAATCTGAGTACTAGCTACTTCCCCTTGTGTAACTATAGGACTGCCACCTTCATGTACTAGCACGCCTGAACTGCCCGCAACCTCTGTAAATATCCAAGGGTTACTTGAGTCCCCACTGAATGCAGCATGTATAATGTTAAGCTTACAGTAGATCATTAGACCTGTAGGGTTAGGTACTATTATAACGATTGGACCTTTAGCTTCACTGATTTGAGTGCTACCTCCCCCGCCTACTGAAGGTGTAAAGTCAGTGAAGTCTATTGGGCTAGACCAGTACAATCTATCTGTATCCCAGAATAGTAAGTAGTTACCATATGAAGTAATACTGAGATCATTCAATGCACCAACAGGGTTAATATCTATACCTATGAGGTTATAAATTTCTGCTGAGTGAGTAGATGCATTGTAAATCATTACATCACTACCTGTAAGTGCGTTGTCCAAGGTAATAGTAGGGTCAAGTGTATAAGAACTTGACAACATGATAACTGTCTTAGTCTGGAACACTGTATCTATTTTAGTAGCACGGTGGAACACCCCTATATCAGTCATTAACTCCTTCCACTCACCGTTAGTTGCTACTGAGTAACTAGTACCTCCTTCATAAAAAGAACTAACCCCACTTATGTAACGGTAATAAGCTTCACCTTCAGCATCAATCATTGTACCTAGGTCAGGAGAGTTTGAAACTTCGTAGTAAGCAGGTAAGTCTGCTCCACCCCCAATATCAGCATTGTACTCAGAGCTACTGAAATTGATTGACTTAATACCACCTGTAAAAGGTAGAGCGTTCATACTCCACAATACTTTAGGTGATGTTAGTCTAGAGTTGTAGACCTGTGACTGCTCATAACTGCCTGATAGTGCTGAGTGCACTTCATCGCCTGAGAGCCATGAGTTAGCTTGTGACAAGTCCATATATAATTCAGTTGTTGACATAGTAATTCCTTTGTGAGTGAGTGGGTACTATTAATTATCTTTATCTACTTTCATTTTGCGTGTAAGCCATATCTGCATTAGGAATATACCCCTAGCACCTAAATGACCTGCTATACCACTACAAAAGAAAACTAGCTCTATGTTGAAATTTAAACTCATTGCAAGCAGTGCTGCTAGTACACCTGCAAATCCACTGATAAGGGTATCTACTACCAGTGCTAGGAAGCTAAATTTCTTAATCTCCCCTGAGCGCCATTTACCTAAATAACTCATTATTCCTCCAGCTGCTGCTAAAAGTACAATCCCTAGGTAGTGACTGCGTGACTCGTAAAAGTCCACTACCATGCGTAGCAAAGTAGTTTCTGGTTCTTTTGCCATATTCTCTTCCTTTGAAGCTGTAGGTACTTGCACTACCTACTGTTAATATTGCTACTACGTACCGTGGGTGATATTTGCTAACCAGTCCGTAGGTGTCGCAGTAAAAGACATTAAAGCCTTATGAGTCCCTGGGGATAATGTAAAGGGAAGTACTAGCTCATCATCTGCTGTAGGGCGGTTACGTATAGTGTCACCGCTTCCTGATGCTACATCAATGTTAAACGTGTAGTCCATGAGAATCTCATAGGTCTTACCCACTTCCACATCAGCAAGTGCAGGAAGTCTGCACGTAAATGGTGTAGTGTAAGGGTCAGTAGTAGGTATAGGCATTGTACGTGTACTAACTAATTGACCTCCATCATACAGTGGGATATAGTCATTAACGTTTGATAGCGTAATTCCAGTTAGTTCTTGTGAGGCTACATCTACTGCCCAGTAACCACCTTGGAATGTCAGTTCTATTACTATGGCTATAGGCGTTAGCAAGTCCAGTTGTATAGGAAGACTGTTTATAGCTGCGATGTCTACAGGTATAGGAGAGTCTCTAAGAAAGAACCGCTCTCTTAAGTAATCAGGTACTGACTCATCCTGAGCAGTCAGCAGTTGCATGTAAGAACCTAATGGCTTGAAGATTCTAATACGGTAAGGATCTGCTGAGCCTGCATCAAGTGCTGTACCTCTGGAAGGTAAGCGTACAATGAGTGGAATATCTGCTGTACTGGGACTAGCTGTACCTGTACCTGCATCTCCAATGTAAACATTAGTACTTGCCAGCTCGGCTTCTACTGCACGTGTAAACACTTGATTTACTGGCTGAGTTGACTCACCTAATGTAGTACCTCCTCCACTTCCATTACCATTACCACCCCCCTCAGCACTTTCAAGTGCAGTTGTTCTATTCTCTAGTGAAGTAGCTCTAGAATCTAGTGAAGCTGTACTATCTCCTAGTTCTTGCAACTGATCTTCCACGATATTAGAGGAGAATCCTGTAGCTTGACTGTTAATTTCATCAGCTCTATCAGTACGGGAAGCCTGTTCACTTATAAGCTCTAGGTCCTCCAGTAAGGTAGTACCTGTAGCTATTACTCCTGTAACTATCTCAGAGGGGTCTACGTCAGCAGGGTTTTCAGCAATACTTCTTACTGCTGCTAGTTCCTGTCCAGTAGAGTTAGCTGTACTGAACAGTTCAATTAACTGTGTCTGTACTGTTGAGCCTACAGCGCCTACTCCGCCGCCAGCAGCCTCTGTAAGTGCAGAGATTTCAGCAGCTGTAAATGACTGTAAGCTACTTACTACATTCCAACGTGTACCATCAAATACTATCATGTAATCAGCATTAGGCTGTAACGTGTAGGAAGTTACAAGACTAGTAGATTCTGCAAAGAACTGCTCAGTACCACTAGTTGATGTTAATGTACCAGAAGTATTAACTCCTGTAGTAAGTACAATCAGGTTACCCGCTAAACTATTGTCAGCCGGAGGGAGTTTAAGTGTGGCACTTGAAGATAAGTGGTACTTAAGTTCTACCTGTAGAGATGTGGCAGCTGTAAGAACATTAACTGCTGGATTAAGGGCATTAGCTACTGAGATAGTACCTCCCCATGCACTACCTTTGTACTCTTGAGCAGTAGCTGTATCTACAATATAGAAACGCTGCCCTTGGAAAGGAGACAGGTTATCACGTTGTGAAACGCTACCAGCAACTACTTGTCCAAATGCCCCAATCCAAGTATCTGTACCGTCATTAGCGTACACACACATAGATTGAATTTCTTCTAAGTAGTACATGTACTGAGAGACTTTACCTAGCGTAAGGAGATCAGCACCTGCTATACGCTTAGCTCCCATATTCTGTACTACGACTTTGTTAGCTTGTACCCCCAGCGCTACTGGAGCACCGTTCATAATTTCATCTGACATTTTACACCTCAGTGTTGGATAAGTTAGTAAATTGGTAACCTTGTCCACTATCTACAGGGTCTTCTTGTGTAATTGAATAGCGCTCGTTCTTCTTATAAGTATCTGAAGGGTAAGCCACAGCTAACAGTGGTACATTTCCGTTGGCAGTGGCTGCTGAGACTACGCTAGTCTTACCTATACGCTTCAATTTCTCAGCAGCTGTCTCTACTATAATTTCAGGGGTAGCCATAAGCTATTCCTCCATAGATGTGAAGTCTTCAATTATGCCTTGTAATTGTAGCATCATCTGAGTTCTAGCTTCACGTGCTAGTTCCATTCTACCAATAGTAGGGTAGAAGTCTGATAGTGCGGCATCTATAAAGACTGAATCGTTATCCTTCATTAACCAAGTTTCTAAGTTGTTATCTTGGACTTCAGGGTAACAGTAATAACTGACATATAAGCTACTAGCGCCTACAGTCCCTTTGACTACTATCGCCTCGCCTGCTACATAGTAGATATCCGACTTACGTTCAAAGTAGGAGTCTATTAAATCTGAGGCACTTACATAGTCATAAGTATTGTCGCGTGTAGTTAACTGTAGAGGATTTCCAGTAGCACTCATAGGCGCAACTATAGTGAACTTTCTAACACGTGGAGGTAGTGCTACCTTAAAGTCGCTGTAAGTACCTCCTAAGTCCACAGACTCCTCTACTATGTCTCTAGGGAAGTAACCTGCAGTATGCACCATGCGAATAGCCTTTCGGACTGAGCTACGTATAACATCCGTCTTATCTATACGATTAGTGCGACTTACTATTAGACTAACCATTTCATCTAGTGTCACAATTTCTCTCCTTTTAAAACAAAAAAAAAAGGCGTGAAGCTGTAATAGCCCCACGCCTCTCCCACCACTCACAACTTGTTAGATAGCGCCAGCAGTCAAATCGTAAATGATACCACAAGCAAATGGGTTTTGCATTTCGATTGTAAGCTCAGTAGTCATTACACCACCTTTTGCATCTTGACCGTTAGTACTAGCTGGATTTTCGTTAATGAAATCTACCATAGTATCGCGACCTTCCATGTAAGCAAAGTCGAACTGTGAAGTTTCCATAATAACCATCATCTTCTGCCAATCAACGTTAGTGTTGAAGATTGGATGCTCTACTAACTGGATCACACCACGAGGTATTACTATCTGAGTAAACTTCAAACCAAAGCTAGATTCAGCTTGTACGATTTGGTACTCACCAGATAAACGACCGATTTCGTTAATTACGTTAATAGCCGTTTTACCACAGTAAGCTACACGAGTGTTACCACTCATTGAGTCAGTACGTTGGTCAAATAATGGATCAAGCATTGCAATCAATTGGGTGTAGCTAGTAGTAGCACCTGCTTGACGAATGTTAGTAGGAGCTAACTTCTGAATAAGTGCTTCGATACCATCCATTGTATGTAATGGCTCACCAGTAGCTGCATCAACTTTGTTCTGCTTACGAGAGAAGAACGTTGCTAGCTCAATATCACGACCGTGGAAGAATGTAGCATCATCTTTGTTTTCAGAGATAGTACCTTTACCTGCCACTTGCTTAACTGCTGCTAGTGTACGACCTTGCGCCCAGGCATTACGGAAAATATGAGAGTTGTTTAAGTGACGTACTGGAATGATAGCACGATGTTGAGGCTTATCACTAGCTTCTGGATGAGCGTTACCGATAGCAGGTAAGATAGCTCCAGCTGTTAGTGCTGCTGCAGTAGTATCCCCAAACTCACGTTCAACCACAATACTAGTAGCAGATGCAACTTCAATTACACGGATGATCTCACCCGCAGTAAATACACCTGATACAAAAGTAGGTGGTACACGTAAAATGTCATTTGGTACTAAGCCTGCACTGGCTACCACTGTTAGAGTTGTAGCACTTGCTGTTGCATTAATTCCAATAACAATGTTAGTAAACTGTGCTGTCTTAGACCAGTAACCATGTTCAATTTGAAGTGCTGTCTTCTTCTTCGCCATGCCAGATAGTGCAAACAGTGGCGCGTCACCATTAGGGTTAATACGCGCGTAGTTAGCAGCAAAAGACTTCTTAGCTAAATCAGCTGGTAAATCAGATGTTGAGTAAAATTTCATAATAGTATCCTTGTACTACTTGTTAATAGTTAAATAACTTTTCCATATCAGAAAGGCTATCAGCTGGTTGTTCCATTTGCTGCTGCTGGTTACGAGGTGCAAACTGCATGTTACCCATCTGGCTTGAATAGTCTTGCATCATCTCAAGTGCCTTCTGTTGTACTTCTTGGGCAGAAGCATTAGGGAACATTGAGCGGATGTGACTAGTAGCCATCTGTACCATAGGCTGCATCTCAGGCTTACTAAAGTCAGCATACTCAGGAGTAGACCACATGTTATTCATCTGGTGGTTATTAATTAACTCAGGTAATGACTTGTTCTGGAAGTTCTCGAACATACCATTAACTGCTTTATCCGCTACTCTACTACTGAGGAATGATGATAACCCAGCGCCTTGCTGTACAGCTGCATTAATGATACTAGGTAGTGCTGAGAAGTCGCCACTAGTAAACTGGGCTTGTACATCAGCATTAAAAAGTTCACCTACAAAGTCTTTACCTTTAACTAGTGCATTGTACTCATCAATTTTAGTACGTGCAAAGATTGACTCGAAAGGTGTTTCAGGTGCAGCAGGAGCAGCAGGTGTTGCTGGATCACTTGTACCATTATCCGCTGATTTGAACCATTTGTCCATCGGAGATCCACCCTGCGGAGAGCCTGCTGAGCTATTAGGGAACCCCTGTGTACCTGGTGGTAAGCCATTAGGATCAGTAGCTACTGGCGCATTACTATTAGGTGCTGACTGGCTGTTCATCATATCAAAGATATTAGGTCCTCCCCCCATAGGATCTAGTGGCTGTGTAATACCATTTACTGTACGAGGTGCTTGTGCTTGTGGAGCTTGATTATTTTGAGCTTGTGCATTATATGGCTGATTCATCTTGTGATTCCTTTAGTAGTGCTATGTTGGCGTAGTGGGTATCGAGTAAAAACTCAATCATTAAAGCTGAGATGTCAGTACGTATTTGTGCTGCTACTAACTTCTCAGGGTTTGCTAAATACTCAATAGCGTTGGTACTAGCTTTATCTAAGATATAAGATACCTTTAAATTTTCAAGTGCTAGTACTGATTGCGGATTGAGAATGAACTTACTGATATCTAATTCAAAGTTAACATTAGTAAGTAAATCACATTCGCGCTTATTGAGGGGCTTGAGCTGCTGGCTGTCCGTCATTTGGTGCTCCTGTTGCTTGAGGCTGTAAGGCTGCTGGGTTAGTGCCACGGAACTTACTAGTATCAAAGCCTGTGCTAGAGAATACGTACTCTACCAGCTCTGGTAACTTCTCCCCGTAGTAAGCTTGTAATTGTGGCGACTGGAGTAGTAACTCGAATAAACTTCTAGCAGTAGGTAAGTCCATTAGAGTTTCTTTACTAATTAAGCCATCTGCTAGTTTAAAGTCAACTGCTGACTTACGTAACATTATAGGGTCTACTTCTACTGTAGCATCTGCATTAGTAATAGTAGAGCTTGATTGGTACTGTAGTATATTAGTCTTAACAATAAACTTAAGCGGTCCCATGGCTACTACTTCTACAAGGCTAGCCCAAGTTACTAGGTCGTCATCAGCATTCTGCATGATTTCATTGAACTCTCCTAGTGTCTTGTTACCCTTCTGGAAGTTACCTTGTTGAGGATCATTCAATCCACTAATACGGTTAGCTACATTACCTAAGTAGCCTAGCTCCTGTAAAATACTACCACCTAGGTTATCTTGGAAAGGTATCTGCCTGTAGGCATGATCTAACCCTGGGTTTAACATGTTAGGCTTAACAGGTATCTTAGCGCTGGGGTTGTCACTCTCAAAGTGCTGCTTATCAATACGTGAGCTACTGTAAAGTGCTCTATCACTGAGGTTACGTTTCAGTCCTTGCATTCTAGCATCGTAGTATTTAGTCTGCAAGTTCTGCATAGGAATTAATAGTTCAGCTGCTGACTTAACTTGATCACCAATACCTTCTTCATCAATCTGACATATTACTACTGGGAACACTCCATGAGCATTAGTAAGCTTTTCAGCCATTACTATCTTGTTCCAATTATGGATAGTAAGTTTCCAGATTTGCATGGTATCAGCATCAGGTACATTTACCTTAAACATGCTAGGTACTACTCTTACGTGAAGAGTTACTACTTCATGCATACCTGTCGGATCTGCTAACTTACCTTTGGAATTCTTACTCATGTCCACATGACCTCCATAGCCGTGGAACAGAGATTCAATGTCAGTCATCTGTGACTGGGTTTCAACACTAGTAACAATGTCAGGCGTGTAGAACCTACGGGTAGTTGAGCCTCCTGTTGCTTCCCTATCAGTAACACTGTTAAGTAAAGCAGTAGCTCCCAGTGATGATTTCAAATCTGCTAGAAAACTGTATAGTCTGTGAGAGGTCATACGTTCAATTGTACCTATGAAGTCTCCACGGTCAGATACTTCGTTAACTGCTACAGTAGTATCATAAAAGGTATTATACATATCATAGCGCTTGAACTCATTACCTGAGCGCGTGTTAGATGTTACAGTTGAAGCAGTACTGGCTAAGTCAGGGCTATTACCTATAGTAGCTATATTACGTGATACCCAGTCACAAGATATACAGCCTACATTATACTTAGGTAAATCTTTGAAGAAGAGCATTAACTCTCTGCTCCACTTACTGGTCTTAGCGTTCTCTTCTATCACTGCATTCATCTGTTTAACAGCATTTGCTCGCTCAGGGAGTGAACTAGTAGATTCAAATATTGCAGGATTAGCCGTGAACATTCTAATTAAGAAGTTACTAATCTTACGTACAGGAGGTTTTACTACTGGCATAGTTATATCATCGTAGTAGTCTTCAACCTTTTCTCTACGTGACTTCTCTTCTAATTGCACTGCTTTATCTACACGCTCAAATCTACTACGTGCAGTCTCCATGTTGTAACGCTGGAAGCAGATATTAGCGTAAGACACTAGTAGCTTCTGTGACTCTTCTGTTAGTTGTATAAAAGCATTTGCCATTATAGTTCCTTAGTTAGGGGGTAGTTGGTGTCTTTATGGTTAATTCTTGTAGGCACTCGCCTGTTATAATAAGATACTGTCAATAGAGTCAAGGGTTCACACTGGCGTCGCTCCGCTCCTTGTGCTCAGCCGCTCCGCTAGGCAAACCCTTGTACTTATCTCCAGTACTTATTTTTGCGCTGCCGTACCCACTTCGGATTCAACCAGCGACGTCCTATTTAATGTACTACTATATCCAATTAACGCCAGCTACCCATGTGATTTCACTTCGTAGGTTGTAGTGGTAATCGAGTAAAGTATTGTCACTAAGTAATGAGTACTTCAGTGGGTTATCAGGACGCTCACCCTTAGATTCCCACGTTCCATTATTGCCACCAATAGTATCAACAACTGTGTAGTCTTCTGGTATTTGGTCAAATACCCACTGATGTAATCCATCGAACTTGATCCACGCAGGTAAGGCACTAAAAGAAGTTGCGTAATTTCTTAGCTTCAAAAACCAATCTATAGTAATAACTCCAGGTGCGTTACCTGTTACCATCTCAGTGCCATTAACTACTACGGAGATTTCACCAGCTGCATCACGTGAAAATACTAAGTGGTAAAACCCTGCCCCTGGTACTGGGTCAGTACTGACGTTAGTATCACCATCAATAGTGAATTGCACAATACCTGTGGATTTTATTCCAAGGTAGTCATTCAGACCATCAGCTCCCCAAAAGTAGTGAGACGTTGCCCCGTTCCAGTACCACATCACTTCACCTGAGAATGCACCATTAATTACAACTTGGTTATCAAGAATTACACCTGATGTTACATTAGATACACTTGTTAGGTAGTGAGGATTGACGCCTAAGTCCAGTGCATCTTCAAGGTTCACTAGATTTAAGTTATACTCTTCATCAGCTAGTATAGTGTTAAATGTTTCATTAGTATGAATGCTGTCGCCTGTATTCATCCAATCATTAGTTTCAAATGTATCTAGGTCACCATATATTCTAGGTACTGATGCAAAGCGAGTGTTGTACTCATCTCTGAGTATTTCCCACATATCACCTAATTCTTGTGCTGTATCATTAGGACGTATCAGTAGTATTTCGTTACCTGTTACACCTGCTACTGCTAAGTCGTCAAGTAGCACTCTAGCGTCAGATGTAGCTTTAATCATTGCCTGACTCTTATCATTAGTACCTGTCATTATACGTGCATCAGTTACACCCATCTCGGTATACCAATCTGCGATATTACGTACTAGTATATAGTCTCTAGTTGTTTGACCACTGTAAGCAAAGTTAATGACATCTAGGTAATCTGATCCTTGTACATCTGCAATATTTTTAAGTGCACCAGAGAAGCGGAATGAGCTAGTGAAGTTAGATAAACGGATGGTAGTGCTTTCTGTAGGTGTAGGATTTACTATCTCTACAGATCCAAACTCACCTAACGCACCTGATGTATCAATGTTATCTATAGCTACTGGCTCAGTAATACTGAACGTGCCCCCGTCAGGCTTCTTCTCAAAGTAAATCTTTGCAGATAACCAGTTCAATTCACCATTACCTATAATCAGTACTTCGCTCGAAGTACTACCTGAAACTTCTATACAAGACTGGCTAGGTGAGTATATGCTATCACTAATACTAGTAGCTGTACCATTTGTACTTGCAATGTTAGTTCCTGTATCAGGATGAAACCCCATGAACGCACGTGTAAATAAATTACGTAATCTACCAGCGTTGTGAGCAAGCATTGTTATAAAGTAAGTAGGTGATTGTGTATTACCTACCCCAGCAGTTAGACTGTCTAGTAGGAACAGTTGGCTACCTGTTAGTACTGTATCAACTGTTCCATCTCCAACAGGATCTACAGGATCTACAGGATCTACTGCGCCGATTACCTGCAAAGGTTCAAACACTATTCCAGCAGCTGCTGCTAGCTCTACTTGATTCTTAGCAAGTTGATGTAGTGCGCGCTTCAGTGCTAAGTCTGGCGACTGTAGAGAGGGTAGTATTACATGTTTCATATTTAATATTCCTATGTTGTGTAGCACTTGCTACGAAAAGTTCATTGTTTCCATATGACCTACCTCTTCAGGCTTGTCAACATCTACCTTGTGAGTGGTAGCTGCTTCGGCTACTATACCATCCAATGGTAGTAGGTAATACTCAGAGTATGTAACAAATACATGCTCAGCATAGGCACCTACATCTAGAATATCATCTACGTTAGTGGCACTAGCAGGATTATATACCAGCGCTTGTGAGAGAACTATAGGGCGTACATCTGGGTGTAGAATAATTCCACCACTGACATAGGACTTAAAGCTTGCAAGTATACGTGAGGCTTTACTTAGACCTTCAGGAGTTACAGCTACTACCTCTACAGCATCTACTTCTAGTAATGTAAAGAAGTGGTCAAACCACTGTATCAGTGTTGCTTGGTAGGCTATAGACTCTACGCATATAAGAGGTATACCTTCCATTAGTGTCCACTTGATAACTTCCTGCACTAGCTCTGGGGCTGACTTCTGTATATTACGTATCTCACGGTATACAGGTCCAGTACTGTCATAGACATAGAACATACCTACTATCTGATCATCACTCTTCTTCTTACCTAGTGACGGATCAATGATTAGGAACTTACCTGCTACTAAGTCGATACCTTCCATGTACTTGTATTCAGCTATGTTACTTTCATCAAGGAACTTACTACCACTAGCCTTAGGATCGTTCATTAGCTCTGAGTAGAATATCTCTACCATGCCCATCTGACTATCTTGACGTAAGTCTGACAGTAGTGACTTCAAGCTAATAACATCTTCCCAAAGTGCAGTACCATCTGCCAGTATTGCTGCGCCTATCCACGAGCGCCACTCACTGCTAAGCTGTAAGTTACGCAGTATACAGCCAAAGACATTACTGTTTCTGCCTCCTATCTCTACATCAGGGTACATGTTACCTATATAGAAGATTGCACTCCTAGCAGGTGAGCGTGCTTTATATAGTGTACCTAGAAACCATTGTAGCTGCTTCATAGCAACTTCAGGAGATAGCGCTTCATCACGTGCTTGCATATCATCGCATATTATAATCTCTGGACGAGTGTTCTTCTGGTTAGCACCACGTACAGCTCCACCTACACCTTGTGGCTTAAGTATTACCCAGCGGTCACGGAAGCGAAATATCTTGTTCCTGTCATTATCACTTTCTATCTCACTACGCCAATCACCAAACAGTGCTACTATGTTATCACTAGATAGCATGTCACATACATCGTTGATTAGGTTCTGAGCTAGTGTAGCTGTATTACATACTACTAGTATAAAGCGTAAATCAGTATACAGTACGATGAATAATATCAGTAGCTTTATCAGCTGAGTCTTACCATGACCACGTGGTATACCTAATGCATACCGTGATACATCATCCCATTCGTCTTGTAGTACTGCCTTAGTCATATCTTCCCAGATACTATAGTGCAGTGGAGAGAAAGGTTTAGTACATACTTCAGGCAGTGCTACTGCTGCAAAGTAGTCCAGATCTTGAAACATGCTTGCTTTAGTATCTTCCTTATTAAAGAGGAGTTCGCCTTCCATGGCTGCCGCTTCCCCAAGCATTACTGGTTCTCAGTACCTACTGATGCTATAACACTCCAAGGAATGTCTGGCTGCTCAGTAGGTGAGATGTGAGTACTATTAGCAGCTGCATTTACTACTTCACGGCATAGACCGATTCTGTAACCTTGTGCTGCTACTGTTAAATTTCTAGATGCTGCTATGAAAGCAGTAGGTCCACATACTCTAGTAATAGCTGCATTGAATGTAGTATCATTCAGTTCACTTACAGTTTGTAGTGGTGTTGATTGACATGCACTAAGTGCTAGTAGTAGTGGTACAAATAACATCTTCTTCTTCTTCAGTATCTTCTTCATCAGGTATTACCTCTTTGGTTCTAGTTAGGAAGCTATCTATACTACCGAATAACTTAGTAGCATCTACAGCTTGGTTGGGATTAGTTACTACTTTCGATGAGTCTAGAGCTATCTGCTCCGAAGACATCATCAAACGCTTGCGTTCTAGTAAGCTGCTCACGTTCACCTCCGTTAGTAATACCTGCCAACTTATCAATAGCTGACATAGACGCTGGGGTTAAGTCTCTACCTGCTACTGATACTACATCGTTGTTAGTATTAGTTACAATCTTGACTGATTGACGTACATGATCTGGTAACTGTAGTACTGCTACATTCACATTACTACCAGTACCTCCTGACTCTCCAGCATCTCTACGCACCATACTATTCACTGTCTTCATAATGTTCACTATCTTGCTAGTGTCCATCTCCAGTGGTATCATAGCCTGTAGCTTAATAGCTAGTTGATTCTCTATAGAGTCTAGTACTGCTGAGTGTCCACCTACTGCTAATTGACTATCTGATCGCTTAGATGCTATAAGGTCTGCATACTTAGATTGTACCTGACATATAGCACTGATAGAATTCTCAGTAATCTCAGCTACCTCTGCGGGAGTAGTACCTTTAGCTAATAACTCTACTACTATCTGTGTCGCTCTTTGCATAAGTCCTCCTAGTAGACTCTACAGAAATTTGAAAAAAATATTTTACTTTATAAGGTATTATACTTACTTCTACTACAGTGCTGCAAGTAGTTTAGTGAATGTATTGTAGTAGTACTAGTGCAATGGGTGGTTAAAAATACCGTAGAAAAATGTAGCAGGTGCCTTTATAGGACTAATTCCGCAGCACCCAAAAAGACCCCCTACCCCCCACCAATACGAACACTTCTCATTCACCACCACAAATCACGACTTTCTACTACCAGCTTACAATTAATTAGTACTATTTCGTGTTTATTTGCATATTAGTAGTAGTAAGTGGTTGCAAGTTAGCAGTATATAGTATTACAATAGCGGCTCGTTAGTAAGTAAGTTCAATTAATTAATAGGAAGTAACAACACATGAATATGTATCAAACTAGATGGGCAAGACACCACGACTGGTTTATTAGAATAGATGTAGTGAATGGCAAGCAAGCGGTAGTAGTAAAGGACGATATGACAGCAGGCAGTGAGCTAGTATTTACTAGCTTTAACAAACTTAAAGAATGGGCAGGATACTAACCATGAATACTAGCATAATAGGCAGCATTAGCAGAGTAGTAGCTGGTATACAGCACGGACTTAATACATTAGTAGGTAATAGCTACATGAATTCACATTTTGAGTACGGGGTAGGTAGTAATAGTGGGGGTAGTAGGTCGGATGCGTGTTTGCCTGACAATGCACCCCTTTTTAGTAGTAGCATGGCTAGTAACATTTCTAGTAGTAGCTCAGTTGATAATAGTCTACCTGGTAGCACGAGTAGCTTGCCAATAGTAGAGACAGTGGATAACCCTATTAGATTTGTTACTGGTTACTTATGGAAGATTAACAAGGCAGCAGTAGCCAACGGTAACATGAAAGCCAAATATACACTGGTAACTACTAGGTTAAACTTCTTGCTTCTATTAGAGGTTAGTAGAGCAAAGGCAGCAGCACAGCAGACAGCAAAGGAGAATAAGTAATGGAACGTTCTAATCAAAAGGTAGTTGATATACAGTCAAGAGCTATTGAGATACTATGTGAATCTTTAGAGTCAATGCTACAAGTAATGGTTGATAGTGATACTATTTACCAGCTAAGTGCAGAATCTTTAATGATTCGAATTGATTCTATTAAGGACGCAAACAAGCTTATTAGCTTACAACTTGATAGTGACATTTAGCAGTAGTCATTCACTTTATAGCTTGCTAGTGGTATCTAGTTGGCTATGTGGTGAGATACTATAACGGGGGGAAACTCCCTACAATGTAGTAGTATTACATTTTTATTTAATATAGCGCTTGTAGCTACTAAGTACAAATGATAAGATGCGTACTCACTCAGGCAATTATGCCAACCGCTCACAAGAGCATTAACTTTTAATACATTTAAGGATTTACATTATGTCAACTACTCAAACACTAGCAATCGCGACTACTTTGTTTACTTTACCGATTCACTTTAAAAACTGGGCTACTGGCTCTAAAGGTCACAAAGACTTACTGGCTCTAGCTGAAAAAGGTGGTATTGCTGACTTTGAAAAAGAAGTTACTAAGTCTACTAATGATGAAGGGGTTATCCAGTTCAAACGTAACTCATTAAACTTTTCAGTAAGCACTTTAGATATTCCAGCACTAGTGGCTGATAAAGGCTTAACACCTGTACAAGCTGAACACTTACAAGAGTTAGTTAATGCAGCTATTAAGAAAGATGTACAAGCACTAGTTAGTGATACAGAACGTACAACACCTGTGACTGATGCTGACTTGCCAAGCTGGGAAACTGTACTGAGCCAACCTTACAACAAGCGTCCTAACTCAGTTAAGGTAACTGTTGAAATGATCAAAGCTTGTACTGAAGCGCTTATCGCTTATCTTACTGCCGAAGGTATTAAACAAGGTGGTTTAGACTTAACAGCAAGCCTATGTACTAAGAAGTTCAGTATTAGCGCATTGAACACCATCGAAACACCACTGATTGAGCATGTACAATCTCTTATTAATGGCTGGTTTGATTCTATTGGTGATGCAGAAGCACAAGTCTTCTACCCTGTTGTAAGCTTATGGACTACTAACATTGAAGCTAAGCTTAACCCTAAACAAGAAGAAATTAGTATTGATATCTTCTAAGCTGCTCTAAGTAGACTATATAAACCCTGTAGCTAGTGATAGTTATGGGGTTTTTTATTGCCTAGTGGAATGTATGGGAGTCTAGTAGGTACTGTTCAAAAGTGAACCCCAGAAAGCCCAGAATCCATAGAATCATAAGAATCCATAGAATCCATAAGAACACCCCCCCCCCAACCCCCCTATATTATGCCCTCTTTTATGTACCTTGTTACTAGCTCACATATAACCCCTTGTACCTACTATTCCCTTATACCTACTAGCTGGCGTGTGTGTCTGTGTGGTGGGTGCTGGCTGGTATGTAGTAGGAAGGTAGTTATTGTATATATTTTTAATTTTAAATTTGATATAACCCCCCTAACCCCTACGCTAACCACCGCAAATATAGACGAGTTACTACCTCACAGAAAAGCACACCTCAAAACCTACCCTATACCCCTCCCCTGTTTTCATGGATTCTAGTGATTCTAGTGATTCTAGGTATCCTATGCGCTTTGGGGTGCGTATTTCCGTACTACCTGCGAAGCGTCTATGATTCTCCCTTACTACTACCCCTCTTCTTATTCCTCTTCTCCCTCTTATACTGCTACCTACTGCACTCATATACCACTCTAGTAGTACCCTTCTTCACAAGCTTAGGAGTAGGAAGTCCCCAGTGCTACTAGATTATCTTAGTTGCGCTACAATACTATTTAATAGTGCCACTATCTCAAGAGTGCGACCCCAACCAGTACTAAATGAGTGCTTGACATATTCTATGAAGTGTGGTACAATCGAGGCTAGAGCAACAACTTATTACTAACTAACTACTAAGAGGGCATACCATGCAAAGTAGTACTAAGGTACAGCGCATTAAAGCTACTAAGCCAAGTAAACATGCAGACCACTACGAAGGCAGAGCAAGCAAGTCTACTAGAACTAGTAAGCGCAAAGGGTACAACAAGGGCAGCAGTAACAAGCGCAAGTACAACAACGATGATCCGCGTACTATGCAAAACAGAAGCAACACTACTACTAACTTAAACTACTAATACATACTAAGAGGTATACATCAAGATGACTACTACTACTAC
>Ga0055584_100000986_pt1 | contig 27543 bp, 21 predicted proteins | sample OSDHelmetaG_FD_58716 | JGI IMG/M metagenome (GOLD analysis project Ga0055584, IMG submission 58716) | Pelagic marine sediment microbial communities from the LTER site Helgoland, North Sea, for post-phytoplankton bloom and carbon turnover... | ecosystem: Environmental > Aquatic > Marine >...
TAGTTGCGTTCTTTCATAATCCGTTGTTTGTCGCGGCCCCAGTCGCGTTGTTTGGATGTTTCGCGCTTGTCATGCTGATGTTTGCCTTTGGCCAACGCTATTTCCACTTTGGCGATACCGCGCCCGTTGAAATATAACCGGGTCGGGATGATGGTATAGCCTTCGCGTGTGACGGCACCGATCAGACGCGCGATTTCCCGCTCTTTTAGCAGTAATTTACGTTTGCGCTTGGGCTCGTGCTGTTGCTGTGCGCCGGCGGGCATGTATTCGGGAATGTGCATGTTAATTAACCAGATCTCGCCGCGTCGGGAATCAACATAGGATTCATTCAGGCTGCATTGCCCATGCCGCAATGATTTGACTTCTGTGCCGGTAAGAACAATGCCGGCTTCGTATTTGTCTTCGAGGTGGTAATCAAAGCGCGCGCGACGATTATCGGCAACCGTTACGTCCTTTGAAAGCAAGCCTGATTTTTTGTCTTTCTTTTTTGTCATTGATATTTAACCGCAGGCTTTGCCGAGAAAGGCAGGCATCCGCTAGGAATAAAAAACGTTGTGATGTTTTTTCTCTATGGGTGCCGTTGTCAGTCTTTTATGCGACCTTTCTTGTTTCAGTCTTGACGTTGTTCATTGCCACATCGACTTCCTTGCGTGCGAAAGGGCTGGCGGATACCAGCGGCAGGCGCATTTCATCCGTACACAGGCCGAGTTTGCTGAGCGCATATTTTGCAGGTGCAGGTGAGGTTTCACAAAACATAGCATTGTGTAGTGGCATCAGTTTGTCATTGATGGTGCGCGCGGTGTCTTTGTCACCGGCAATCCATGCGTTGTGCATTTGCGCGCAGAGTTCGGGTGCGACATTGGATGTCACGGAAATACAGCCATGTCCACCGGCTGCCAGAAAATCAATTACCGTTGCGTCCTCGCCGGACAGCTGAATGAAATCAGCACCAATTGTTTCTCGTACTTGCGCGGGACGTGTCAGGTCACTCGTTGCGTCTTTTACACCGATAATGTTAGGGATTTTAGCCAGACGCATCATGGTCTCATTTTTAATGTCGACAACCGAGCGGCCGGGAATGTTGTACAGAATGATCGGGATGTCGACCGCATTGGCTACTGTACGGTAATGCGCATATAGCCCTTCTTGCGTAGGTTTGTTGTAATAGGGGGCAACGATTAATGCGGCATCGGCGCCTGCATTTTTGGCGTGTTGGGTCATTTCAATCGTTTTTGCGGTACAATTTGACCCGGTTCCTGATATTACGGGAACTCTACCCTTGACCACGGCGATACAACGCTCGACAATGGCGGCATGTTCATCAGGCGTAAGAACAGGCGATTCACCGGTCGTGCCGCAGATAACAAGCGCGTGCGTGCCTTGTGCGATTTGGCGTTCGACCAGATCGTCGAGGGCGTTCATATCGACAGCGCCATTACGAAAGGGCGTGACCAACGCCGTCATGGAACCTTTAAACATCTGTTTTACCCCTGCTTTAATCGTTCTTTTCTGGGGCGCACTGTAACGTCAAAGCGTGATTTTTGCAAGAAAACATGCCTAGGGGCCTGTGTAGCGGCTGTTCTGTTCTGTCTGTTCGGCTGGGGGGCGATACCCGTTTATGCGCTGGATAAGACGCAAGGGAGCGTGATGGCGCTGAGTAACCGTTCTGCTGTGCACCGGGCATTGGAGTCGGTGCGCCGTCGGGATTGGAAAAAAGCAGAAACCCTGATTGCGCAGACTCGTGATCCGCTGGCAGCAAAAATTTATTATTGGCTTTATTACACAAAAGAAGGTGGCCCGGCACAGTTCAATCGTATCTCTGCCTTTATCCGTCAAAACCCGTCATGGCCAAGGCGCGGTAAAATGCGTTTGATTGCGGAAAGGGTGATGCCGGATGATTTACCAGCGGTGGATGTTGTGCGTTGGTTTGATGGTTTTCCTCCTCTGACACCCGATGGTATGGATCGTTATTTGCAGGCGTTGATAGATACAGGAAGCCGCAGCCGGTCAGAAAAAACACTGCTGGCATGGTGGAAAGATGCGCAGCTTTCCCCCGCACAGCAGAAAAGCTTCTTGGCGCGCTACGGTAAGGAGCTTGATCGTAAGGTGCATGTTGCCCGTTTTGGCTGGTTGTTGATGAGAGGGCAATACACGAATGCACGGGCGCTTGCGCGGCAATTGGGTAAGGGTTATCCGGATTTAGTGGAAGCGCGGATTGCATTGGCAAAGAAGAAGAGCGGTGTTGATAATGCTATTGCGCGTGTGCCGCCTCATTTGCAGAATGACCCTGGTTTGCTGCTGGAAAGGCTGCGCTGGCGGCGGCGCAACGGCAAGGATTTTGGTGCGATTGAAATTCTGCACGCTATGCCATCTATAGATATTATTCCCAATCCAGATAAATGGTGGGGTGAACGGCATATCATGGCACGCCGCTTGATGGAGCGCGGGCAATATGAAAGTGCTTTTTTGCTTGTGGGGGAACATAAGCAAGAGAACGGGCTGGCTTTTGCGCAAGCTGAGTTTTTGGCGGGCTGGCTGGCATTAAAAGTGAATAAGCCATGGCGCGCATTCGAGCGCTTTGAAGCGCTTTATCATAGAACATCCACGCCGATCAGCCGTTCACGTGGTGCCTATTGGGCGGCGCGTGCGAGCGAAGCGTTGGGGCACCCAGATATTGCCCGGCAGTGGTACCGCACAGCGGCACGTTATCAGACAGCATTTTATGGTCAGATTGCAATTGGAAAGCTGGCAGATGAATATAAGCCACCGCAACAATTGCCACCGGAAAAAACCATTGCTGATGAAAAAAGATTTGAAACGCAGGAAATGGTACAGGTCGTACGGATTTTAAACGGCGCCGGTTTTCGTAGTGATACCGATTTGTTCCTTGATGCTTTAGCTAATGATGTAAAAACGCCTACGGATCACCTTCTTGTTTCAGATCTGGCGGGAGAGTTGAAGCATAATCATAAGGCTGTGAAAATTGCAAAACGGGGGCTGAAAAAAGGCATCTTGCTAATGGAGCAAGCCTACCCGACAATTTTGATGCGCATGAAAAAAGTGGATCTGGAGTGGGCGTTGGTGCATGCGTTGATCCGACAGGAAAGTGCTTTTGATGAGCGTGCACGTAGCCCTGCTGGTGCACGTGGTCTGATGCAGTTGATGCCGGCGACGGCAAAGGGCGTAGCGAAGCGCCACAAAATATCACACAGGACGGATTGGTTAACCGGCAACCCTGATCATAATATCAGGCTGGGCAGTTTGTATATGAAGCAGATGCTGGAGCGTTATGATGGCTCTTATCCGTTGGCACTGGCGGCGTATAATGGTGGACCTGCACGGGTGAGTAGATGGTTGGAGCGGTTTGGCGATCCGCGCAAGGCCGAGGTTGATATGATTGACTGGATTGAGATGATTCCTGTTTATGAGACGCGCAATTATGTTCAGCGCGTGATGGAAGGGGTTTATATTTATCGTATGAAGCTCAATGATGTACAAAAAAGCTTTCTGGCACCGATACACGTCGCTATGCAGCGATAAAATATTTTATTATAGCGCTCTATGTTTTACATACGATTATAACCTATACTAAGGAACTATAAACTAACTTTGTGTTAGGCTGAAAACTGACGTGCATGCACGTCATTGGTTTGAAAGGGAATAAAATGAGACTGTTGCTGGCTGATGATCATTGTTTGTTTCGGGATGCTTTAGTTCAGTATATAGAGCGGGCCGAACCGGATGCCGAGATTGTATTGGCTCGGGATGTGCACGAGGTCATGGAAATCATGGCGCAAGATGATGATATGGATTTAGTTCTACTGGATTTAAGAATGCCGGGTATGAACGACTTGCAGGGGCTCAAAAAATTACGAGAGTCATGGCCGGAGGTTCCTGTGGCGATGATATCGGGATTGGCAGAAAAGGTGGATGTTGACAGAGCTATGGCGATGGGGGCTGTCGGGTATTTCCCCAAGACATTGTCCGGAAAAGCTTTGATGAATGGTATTCGACAGGTTTTAAGTGGCAAGATATATCTTGCGCGCGATCATAATACAAATGAGGTTATGCCTTCTCATTACGATGATTCAGCTTCTGCAAATAAAAAGCCAGGCGTGTTGGTTAATGCGCAGTCTGGTATTGTTGGTAATGAAAACTATCGCCTGACACCACGGGAGACGGAAGTTTTAAGTCACCTTTTGCGCGGTGCTTCAAACAAGGAAATTGCACGCGCTCTTGATCTTCAGGTTGTTACTGTCAAGCTGCATGTGCGCAGCATCTGCCGGAAAATGGGTGTTGAGAATCGCACGCAAGCGGCGTTGATTGCGCAACGGCAACAGAGGGGATGAGCTTGCCTGATTCGTCGTATTCACCGCGTATTTCTATAGAAAGCTTGTTGACGATTGTTGTCGTTATTATTTTTTGTGCATCGGCAACGTTGGCCGCATTCAGTGTTATCAATGAAAATAATGAATTAACAACGAAGGCGCAGAGCGAATCTGGTGGGCATCTTATTTTAGCCAGATCCTATGGTGATTTTGAAGCGGTGGCGATGGCATTTGCTGCTGATGATCTGGGGGCTGATCAAGCCCAGTCAAAACTAGAAAATAGCCTGCATTATCTTCGCACAATATTTGATAGTTATTTGAGATCAGAGAGCCAGCAGGATCGTTTTACAAGCGTGGAGTCCAAAAGCTTTTTTGACGGCGCCCGTGAGAGTTTTAAAACATTGGGGTTTATAATCCGCAATCTTGATACGTTGCCTGAAGATGAGGCGCGCAATCAAGTGTTAAGAGAGCTGCGTTCTATGCAACTGGTTTTTTCGTATGTGGAGTCGGGGCAGAATTCTTTTGCTACGGAACAGGTGTATTCAGGAAAAGAACATTTATATCTTTTTATGTCTGTTGTGGTGATGGGCATATCGGGACTGGGATTGATTGCGCTTTTGTTGCAGAAAATCAAGAGAACCGAGAGTGCTTATAGAGAGAAGCAAAAGATCACAGGTTTGCTGGAACCGCGTATGGCAGCGGTTGAATCATCAAAAGACGGGATCGGCATTACAGATGGTAAAGGGATCATCAGGTATGTGAACAAGTCACTGGCGCATTTTTACGGATACGAAAATGCAGATGATCTGATAGGGCAATCATGGGATGTTTTGTATGGCGGGCATCAAAAGGAATGGATGGAAACCGAGGTGTTGCCTCTTCTAAAAAAACAGGGACATTGGCAAGGGCATTGCACAGGACGTCGACGGGATGATACCGAGTTTTATCAAGATTTGGCGATGACGTTTTTGGAAGATGATGGATGGGTCTGGATTGTACGTGATTATACGGACGTTATAGAGGCGACGACCATCTCAAGCCGTCGCCTTGCTGCTATTGAAATGGCCGGTGATGGCATTGGCATGATTGATAAGGACGGGCGGCTGACTTACATTAACCGTGCCTTGATGGATCTGCATGGCATAACACCCGCAATATTGAATGACTACATCGGTATGCCTTGGGAAAACCTTTATACCCTGAAGGGGCGTGAAGAAATACACAATAGTGTTATGCCCGCATTGCGCCAGGATGGTCATTGGAAAGGTGAAGCGCCTATTAAGCGCGCAGATGATAGCGTTTTGATTGCAGAGATGTCGTTAACCATGTTGCCTGATGGTGGGTTGATTGGGACGGCACGAGATACGACGGAGCGTAAGCAGGCAGAAGAAGAGAAAGATAATTTGCAGAAGCAATTCTTCCAGGCACAAAAAATGGAGGCTATTGGACGACTTGCCGGTGGCATTGCGCATGATTTTAATAATATACTGGCCTCAATGCTGGGCTATACAGAGTTTTTAATGGAAGACATTGATGTTGAATCAAAGCAGCATCATTTCGCACGACAGATAATGCATGGTGGACGGCAGGCACAAAATTTAGTTGAACAGATACTGACTTTTTCACGGCGGAAGGAAAGCGCGCGTGGTCGGCTTGATCTGTCAGAATCGGTGAGTGAAACAGCCGTTATGCTGCGCGCTACTTTGCCACCAACGATTTCTCTCGATTTTAGTATTAACGTGGATGATGCTAATATTAATGCAAACGCAACGCAGGTTAGTCAAATTATCATGAACTTATGCGTTAATGCGCGTGATTCTATGGTGGATGAACGTGGTGTTTTAAAGGTCATGGTTGAGCGCTTGAGGGGTACGGAATGCAGGTATCCCGCACTTCTTGTTGATGGCTTGCCAGAGGTTAATTATACACCGGAGACACGCTTTGTTGAGTCGGGGGACGAATCGACGGTTGTGCTTTTGGGGAGTGTGGCGCGCGATGTCGATTATATTCGCCTCACTGTTTCAGATACGGGCGGTGGTATGGACCGTCAGGTTATGGAGCATATTTTTGAGCCGTTTTTTACCACCAAGGATCTTGATAAAGGAACAGGTCTGGGGCTTTCGACTGTTCACGGCATGATGGCAGGGCATCAGGCGGCGCTGGCGGTGAGCAGTGTCGCTGAAAAAGGCACGCGTTTTGATTTGTATTTTCCGGCGATGAAGACAGTGAGTACACCCGGATCTGGTGTAGCTAATGATGAAGCTGCAGCTGCAGATGCGCTGCAGAATGATGCAGCGGGTAAAAAAATATTGCTGGTAGAGGATGATCGAACCGTCAGGGCTATGTTGGATCAGATGCTGGTCAGGATGGGCTATGACGTTGATTTTTGTGAAGATGGTAGCGAGGCCATTGATCATTTACGTGAAAACCATGATAAGTATGATCTGGTCTTATCGGACCATATGATGCCGAATATGACCGGTGTCGAAATGGCGACAGAAATCAAGACGGATTTTCCCGATTTGCCAGTGGTTTTGATTTCTGGTTATAGCCCCAAAAAACTGGAAGATGCTATGACCGCAAATGAGTCTATTAAGGCGGTGTTGAAAAAGCCAATCATGAGCAGTAAGTTACGGCAGACTCTGGAGAGTGTTCTTAAGAAGAAAGTACAGGCTGCCTGATCTATAATTTGCTTTTGCCGCGTCCCTCTAGCCACCAGCAACCGATTATTAATGCCAGAAGTGTAAGTGCATAAAGCCATTCCGGCAGGAACGGCGTGTTTTGTACACCTGTTACATTGTAGCTGCGGTTGGCGCGCAATCCGATCCAGTTCTTCCCACCATAGCGGCGATCGGGCGGTAGTAGGCGAATTTCCGGTTGTGTTGTTTTCTCAAGCCAGATTGTTGTGCCGGTGGATGCTGAAACAGCCGGTGCTAGCTTGTCTTCCGTTCCCAGGATCTGCCGTAGCTCTGGTGGGTTGATGTGCCCGGCAAGCGCAAATCTTTTTTGTGTGCCGTCATCGACAATATACACGCCTAGCTGGTCCACTTGTTCGTGTAGTGAAAGTTGGCCTGGCCCGGAAACGCTCATATCTTTTTCAATGATGCTGCCATCAGGTTTGGTGATCGTGATATGGGTCGGTTCATCGGTCAGCGATCGCCGACGAACCAGAAGCGCATTGTCTTCAATTGTGACATCCAGTGCATTTTCTTCCAGCTCAGGCTCTTTCATCAACCAATGCGCCATTCTGCGCAATAGTTCTGCTTGTGGTCCGCCGCCTTCGAAACCACGTGACCAAAGCCATATCTGGTCACTGGCAAGTTGGGCAACGCGTCCTTCGCCAACGCGATCTAGAATTAAGAGCGGTTCTGTGCCAGCGCCGTTCATTAATGTTTCACCGTTGAGCGGCGTGACAGCAATTTGTCGCAACCATGAGCCCCATCCGGGGTTTTCTGGCGTGGCGCCAGGCCATTTTAGGTTTTCAGTAACGGGGTGGCGTTTCCCCTTGTCTGTTAAAGTCGGCTTGAAGGCCTGATTGATGATTTCCCCTGTGGGGAAGGCTGGTAAGACTTGCTGTAAATCAGTTGTGTACACAGAATTTTCAGTCGCAAAGTCCGGGCCGCTTGCTTCCAGCAGTGCACCTCCTTCTTTCACATACCGGGCGATATTGCCGAAATAATAGTTGGGAAGGATACGATTGAGGCGGTAACGGTCAAAAATAATCAAATCGAAATCATAAAGTTTGATTTCAAATAGTTCCTGAAACGGGAAGGCGATCAACGATAGCTCGCGCTGTGGTGTGGCATCCAGTTTGTTTGGTTCGCGCAAAATTGTAAAGTGAACAAGATCCACGCCAGGATCGGATGTCAGCATATCCCGCCATGTGCGACCGCCTGTATGCGGTTGCCCCGACACCAGCAACACGCGTAAACGGTCACGCACACCGTTTACAATGAGAGGCAGGCGGTTGTTGGCTGCTGTTAGTTCCCCATCTGTTGGTGGTGTTTCGATATCAATAATGTTTTGCCCGGCGTGACTTATAGTTGTTTGTAATATTTGATCAGTATTGACAGGAACCATCTTCATTTGCGGCCTGTTATCGCTGTCCTGACGGATTAAAACGGTCGCATAATCGTCGGTACCAGGGTTGCTGTCTTCAATACGGTAGCGAATGTTTATATCTTGCCCGACAATGCCGTATGACGGGGCCTCCAGAACAACGAGTTGCCGATCTCGTTCGTTTTTATCGGCTGTGATAAGGGCGCTGATGGGGCCGTAATCAGTAAGATGTTGTTTATCCTGTGGGGTATCGTGCACCTGGCCATCCGTTATCATGATAACACCGGCACGGCGGCTAAGAGGGACATCAGAAAGAATATGGTCTAGTTCTTCAAATAACCGCGTGTCTTGTTGTAGTCCTTCGGCACTTGTAACGGTGCGCACTTCCAGATCGGAAAGTCGCGCTGTTTTTTGTTGCAGGTAAGATAAGGCACTATCGGTTCGTTCTTTGCGGTTGCCAAAGGACTGGCTGGGGGAGTGATCGGCGACGATAACAGCAACATCGGGTACGGCTTCACGTAGTTCACTGACAATTGATGGGTTAAAGAGAAGGAGAATAAAGGCCCCTGTACATATGGTGCGTGCCAGTACGCCGCTTTTGTACAAAAACAGGGATAAAACCAGTAACAACGCTGATAAAGCGCACAGGCCGTAAAGATATCCATCGGACAGGATAGGTGCAAAATCAATGGCCAAAGTACTGTTCATTGCCCCAGCCTTTCCAGTATATGCGGCAAGTGCACCTGATCGGCTTTGTAATTTCCCGTCAGGGCATACATGACGATATTTACACCAAAACGCAAAGCCATTTCCCCTTGTCGTGGTCCGCTGCCATAACGGTTCTTTCCTGTGTCGGCTGCGGCCCAGGCAGAAGCCCAGTCATGGTTGCTGATGATCACGGATGAAACACCATCACGTCCGGATATGTTGTTTTCTTCGGTCCACATGGTGCCGGCGTCATAGCGATCAGGGAAGTCTTGCATCAGATAAAAGGTGCGCGTCACAACATGATCCGCCGGCATGCGGATAAGCGGTGGAATATCGATACCGGATGTCACAGCTTGCAATGCTTTGGCATTGGCACCGGGTGCGGATAGTTGGTCTCGTGTATCAAATAGGATTGTACCGCCGTGATTAAGGTAGGACTGGATATTACGTACGGCCTGCGGCGAGAGCTCTGTTTGCCCGGGTGTTAGAGGCCAGTAAATGAGCGGAAAAAAAGAAAGATCATCTGTGGCGGGGTTAATAGCGACAATGCCGTCAGGCTCGACGGATGTCCGGCGTGCGAGGACGTCTGCCAGTGCGCTCAGTCCGTTATGAGCTGTGATGTCAATTTGTGAAATGCCGGTCCGGACATGAGCAAGGTGCAGTTCGGATGCATATTTAATCATGTCTTGCTGGCTCATTTCAGCATGTGCGTTTATTGGTGCATATATCAGGAGAGCAATCACAATGGCGGCGGCTGTGGCAGATTGTCGGCGCAGGTAATAGCTGTAAAAACCGGTTTGTAGAAAAATCATCGTAATCCAGTCGCACAAGAACAAGATAAAAGCGGCTGTAAGCAAGTGCGGCATCAACTCTGCTTCCTGTTTTCCTTCATAGGTTCCGTTGCCTACACCGGATGGCAGTGATTTTAATGTCTTTAGTGCGGGCAGGTGCGTGCCAAGGTTAATTGCCTTTTGAAATCCGGCACGACCATAAATACCCGGCGGGTGAATGGATGATGGTTGGATTTTCTCCAGATCATCATTTGCAATTGGTTGTACAAAGCTTCCCGGTTGAGCGGTGCGCCCAAAACCATCCAGAACGAGTAGCGGTTGCAAGGCACCGGTAGGAGATACAAAAGAGGTTGACCGGCCTGCCAGAGCAACGGTGCGCTTTAAGATCTGAACAAACAATCCTGATAGGGCAAAATCAGACCATTGCGGTGTTGCTGTTGTATGAACCATGACCAGAAGCCCGCGTTCCAGTTCCCTTGCTGTGATCAAGGGCGTTCCATCTTCCAGTGTAGCCCAGCTCATATTTTCCAGTTCAGCAGTCGGTTCGGCTAGGATTTGGCGGCTGACGGTGATGTCTTCCGGAAGCGTAAGTCCGTAATAGGGGCTGCGTTCAGGGAAGGAGGCAAGGCGCGGTGGTTTTTCCCATGTGAGTGCACCGTCCATCGCACGGCCGCCTTTGAATAATGGTGCTGGCGTTAGAAATATATCACCTTGTGTCATATGCGGCCCTGCAAAACGCAGTAGAAGCCCCCCTTGGCGTACCCAGTTTTCCAGTCTGTTTAGTTCATCGGGGGGTAGTGTGCCAATGTCGGGCAGAATTAAAACAGCAGGTTTTTTAGCGAGTAGATCGTTGATTGTGCCGTCAAGTAACTCGGCATAGGGCTCCAGTGCACGGCGCAGGTAATAGCTTTCATCGACCAGGGGTGCGTTTTCATCTGCGCCTGCGGGTGAAACAATGCCCACAACTTTGCGGCCCACGGTATCATCCAGCATCAAAACGGCTCCAGCGCCTTGTCGCCCGGATAATCTGATTTGTGCGATTTGTTGCCGCAATGCCGGCGGGAGATCAAAGTTGATATCCAGTGATTTTTCAGTGCTGTTGATTGTAAGTGCTTGTGTGTCGAGGATACGCCCATCGCTGCCGATGGCTTGTACGGTTATGGGTGTTCCTTTTGCAAGTGTGGGTGGAACGGAGATAAGTGCCTTGAGATCCATGCCGGCATAAGGAACGGGCCGCAACAAGACAGGAAGGCGCGCGGCATCCGGTTGTATGATGTGCAACTCTCCTTGTTGCCGCAGGATTTGAATGAGTGGTGCGGGGGCTGCGTCCTGCAGCCCGTGAGAAAGCCAGAAGCTGGTAATGCTGCTGTCATTTCGCGCATTATCGCGAACGATGGAAGCTGTTTGCTTATAGGCAGCCGGCCAGGGCATGGGATTGAGGCCCGTGAGAAGGCTTTCTGCCTGTCCTTGTGTCAATGGCCCATATTGTACAGGTGCGTCTTTCCCGGGCTCTGGTGCTGTGGTCAGGATATAGATTTCCCGCTTTTCGCGTCCGGCGCGTGCGGCCAGTGCAGCGGCTTCTGTGTTTTGCAATGTCCATGTTTGTGCGGCGGCCCATCCGTTATCTATGACGATACGAACAGCGCCGCGCCCGGGCATTGCTTCCGATGGGTTTAGAAGAGGACGTGCCAGTGCAATAATTACAAGCGCAGCTGTTAACAGGCGTAATAATAAAATCCACCATGGCGTGCGGCTGGTGGTGTGTTCATCAGGGCGCAACCCCGCAAGAAAGCGTGCTGCGGGAAAGCGTATACGTTTGGGTGCTGGTGGTGTGACGCGCAGCAGGAACCATAAGGTGGGCAGGAAAACCAATCCGGCCAGTATCCAGGGATTGATGAATGTCATGTTTGCAAGGAATCCCGGCATCACGAATGCACCTTAAACTGTTCATGCGATGTTATGGTCCATGCCGCAGATAACGTGTCACGCACAGAGTTATCTGTTGTATGTAGTATCCAGTGCCATCCGCATTTGCGGCCAATATCTTTTACAGCAGAAAGGTGATCTTTTAGTTTGTCTTGGTAGGCATTGCGGATGGATTCAATGTGGAATATATGGTGGCGTTCGGCACCCGTGCTTTCCTCGAAAATGGCGCGTCCTGCAAAGGGCAGCGATAATTCTGCCGGATCAAGAGTCTGAATGATTATGCCGTTGTTTGCTCGGGCGGCAAGAGGTCGTAAGGCGGCTTCAATTTGTTCGGGCGGGCTGAGAAAATCACCGCATAAAATAATATCGGCATGCGGCGGGATGTTGGCGGCCACGGGCAGATCACCGGAAGAGTCCGCATCTAAAAATCGTTGCCCCATGATTTGCAGCGCCATATCACTGCGCCCCGGATACATCGTGCCGTCGAGCAGGCCTATTTGTTCATTGGCATTTTTCATTAAAATCGCCAGTGCCAGTGCGACGGTAACGGCATCTTGTTGTTTTGTTGGTCGTGATGGTGTCGATGAATAGTCCATGCCGCTTCCTGCTGCGCACCAGAACAAGACCGTTTGCATGGTTTGTTGCTCTTTTTGCCGGACAAAAATACGGTCGCTTTTGGCGGATTGTCGCCAGTCAATGTCCTGTGGTCGATCGGTAGGGTCATATTCGCGGAACTGCCAGAATTTTTCACCGTTGCCGGATTTGCGCTGTGCGTGTTCGCCGGTAAGGATAGAGTGCGCTGCTTTTTCTGCATTTGCCATTAGAGCGGGCAGTCCTGCAGATTCCTCTTCCGCACGACGACGGAGCAGGGGTAGTGTCAGTTTTTGCAGTGCTTGTTTCATAAATCTTTGGTCAATTCATCAATCACATCGTTCAGATTGATACCTTCTGCGCGCGCTTGATAGTTCAATGCCATGCGGTGTTTTAAAATTGGTTTGGCAAGATCCATAATATCATCCACGGATGGCGTCTCTCGTCCTTCAAGCAAAGCTTTGGCGCGGCTGGCGAGCATTAAATTTTGTGATGCGCGCGGACCGGGGGGCCATGTCACATATTTGTTCACAAGGTCTGTGGCTTCTTTGCCGGGACGGCCGCGTCGTACAAGTTTTAGGATAGCATCAACCACGTTTTCACCCACGGGCATATCACGCACCAGCGACTGCATGTCCAGCAACTCATTTTTCCCGAACACAGTTTTTATATCACTGTTGCGGTTGGTGGTCGTCGCGAGCATAACTTCGCGCTCTGCCGTTTCATCCGGGTAGTCGACATCAATCTGCATTAAGAAGCGGTCCAGCTGTGCTTCGGGCAGGGGATAGGTACCTTCCTGCTCGATAGGGTTTTGTGTGGCCAGTACATGAAAAGGCTTGGGCAGATCATAATGTTTGCCACCAACGGTTACGTTGCCCTCTTGCATGGCTTGCAGCAGCGCAGATTGTGTACGTGGTGAGGCGCGGTTAATTTCATCCGCCATTAAAAACTGTGTAAAAATTGGCCCTTCGATAAAACGAAAAGCACGCTTACCGTCATTGTTTTGCTCCAGCACTTCGGAACCAAGAATATCAGCAGGCATCAAGTCGGGCGTACACTGTACGCGGTTTGATTTCAGCCCCAGTACTTGCGCGACGGTATCGACCATCAATGTTTTCGCAATTCCCGGTACGCCGATTAACAGCACATGCCCGCCGGAAATCAGTGTAATAAAAATCCGGTCGATGACGGCATCTTGTCCGAAAATAGTTTTGCCCACTTCGGCGCGCGCGGCTTTTAAATGCGCGGCAGCGGTTGAAAGTTTTTCATCGATATTCGTGGCTGATTTCGTAGACATAATACAAACCTCTTTATTGGATGTGATGATAGTGAAATATAGACCGATTCAGGGGTGATAGCACATGCGAAACCTTTCGATTTCAGCCTTTAATTGTGAAAGAAAGGTAGGTTTTATTGTAAATAGAAATCTGCTAGCGTTAAAAGTATGGAGCCGTATTTTTTTCAAGGCGTCGTACTTCCTGAGCGCGCACAATTGTCGTTTGAGTTTAATATTAGGTTTGTTCACTCTTTGTCCCAAAAAGAGGCGGATGCAAAGGTCAGTGTTGATTTAAATCAGGTAGCAGTGTGGGTTGTAACGGAAGATGAATGGGGTATTTTTGATTTAAGGAACGTAGTAAAGAATATCGTTCAGAACCATCTGGCGATGATTGGTTTTTTGAAAGGCTATGCTTACGACTTGGAAATCACAAGGGTATTAAATCAGAGCCGCAATGTAGATTATGTTTTTGGTGTGGAGATTCCTTGCTTGGAAGAGCGAGGTAAAACGATTGATTTAGACAAAGCACTGGCCGATCTCCGTATGAAAACTGTCGGCAAGAACGGCATGTATATTAATCGCTGCTTTAGTGATCTCGTTTCAGCAATGAAGCACGCCGACGATACTGCATTCTATTGCTATCGTGCAATTGAGTCATTGCGCCATCATTGCGCCGCTGTTCATAATAATTTGGCTTCAATGGATAAAGGCACTCAGTGGACAAAATTTAGGGATGTGTCTGGATCTGATGAATCAACTATACGAGAAATCAAAGAATCTGCCGATCCGTTGCGCCACGGCAACGTAGCCGCCGCTTCTTCCGAAGACCGCGAGACGCTATTTATCAAAACCTGGGATGTAGTGGATGGCTACATTAAGGCGATTAACCCAAGTGAAAATATTAATACCTAAGCCGCTTTCTCACTTGCATCGCGGGACAGGCTACGCAGGACGTATTGCATGATCCCGCCATTGGTGTAGTAACCAATTTCATCCTGCGTATCGATGCGGCATAAGGCTTTGATGGTTTCCTTTGTACCGTCCTGACGGGTGATGGAGATGGTCACATCCATGCGCGGAGTGATGCCCGCTTCAAGCCCGGTAATGTCGAATGTTTCTGCGCCGGTCAGGTTAAGGGTTTTTCGTGACTGTCCATCCTTAAACACTAACGGCAGTACACCCATGCCGACGAGATTGGAGCGGTGGATGCGCTCAAAGCTTTCGGCGAGAACGGCTTTGACACCCAGTAGCATCGTGCCCTTTGCCGCCCAGTCGCGTGATGATCCGGTACCGTATTCTTTTCCGGCAACGACGATCAGCTGTGTACCGTCTGCAATGTATTTCATGGCGGCGTCATACATGCTTGTTTCTTCATCAGCGGGCAGATATTTCGTGTAGCCGCCTTCTTTGCCGCCGACCATTTCATTTTTGATGCGGATGTTGGCAAAGGTGCCGCGCATCATGATTTCATGGTTACCACGCCGCGATCCATAGGAATTAAAGTTCGCAGCTTGTACGCCGTGATCGATCAAGTATTGGCCAGCAGGTGAATCCTTTTTGATCGCGCCGGCGGGAGAGATGTGATCGGTGGTAATGGAATCGCCAAAAAGTGCGAGGCAACGTGCGTCCTTTATATCACTCACGGCGTCCGGTGTTTTTTGCATGTCGGTAAAGTAAGGCGGGTTGGCAACGTAAGTAGATTTTTCATCCCATGAATAGGTTTCGTCTTTGCCGGCTTTAACGGCTTGCCACTCCTTTGGTCCTTTGAAGACATCGGCATAGCGTGATTTGAACATTTCTTCTGTCACGCTTTTTTCGACTGTGGCGCGTATTTCTTCGTTCGTGGGCCAGATGTCCTTCAGGTAGACGGGTTGCCCATCGTTATCTGTGCCTAGCGGTTCTTTCAGAATGTCTATATTCATGTTCCCTGCCAAGGCGTAGGCGACAACCAGCGGCGGTGAAGCAAGGTAGTTTGCTTTTATTTGCGAGCTGATGCGGCCTTCGAAGTTACGGTTGCCGGACAGAACGGCAGCAACTGTCAGGTCATTCGAGTCAATAGCCGTGCTGATCGGACCCGGCAGTGGCCCGGAGTTACCAATACAGGTGGTGCATCCGTAACCAACGAGATTGAAGCCCATTTGATCAAGGTATTTTGTAAGCCCTGCTTTGTCGAGGTAATCCGTTACGACTTGGGAGCCGGGCGCGAGTGATGTTTTTACCCATGGCTTAACTGTGAGTCCTTTTTCAACAGCCTTCTTCGCAATCAGTCCCGCCGCGAGCATAACAGAAGGGTTGGACGTGTTTGTACAGCTTGTAATCGCGGCAATAACAACGGAACCGTGTGAAACTTTATAATCTGTTCCTTCAACGGCAACTTCTTTTGCGGCGATGTTGCTGTCGTTTAAGAATTTCTGGAACGCAGGTGCCGCACCGGATAGCAAGATACGGTCCTGTGGGCGCTTTGGCCCGGAAATTGATGGCTCTACGATTGCAAGGTCAAGCGCAAGCGTGTCTGTAAAGACAGGGTCGGGTGTACCGGCATCACGCCACATGCCTTGTGCCTTGGCATAGGCCTCAACCATTTTCACACGTTGCGTATCGCGTCCGGTAAAGGAAAGGTAGCGGATTGTTTCCGCATCGATAGGGAAGAAGCCGCAGGTCGCGCCGTATTCCGGTGCCATATTGGCGATGGTAGCGCGGTCGGCGAGCGACAGAGCATCAAGGCCGGGGCCATAAAATTCTACAAATTTATTAACGACGCCTTTTGCCCGTAGCATTTCAGTGATCGTCAGGACAATGTCGGTAGCGGTGGTGCCTTCTTTTGCTTTTCCTGTTAATTTGAAGCCGATGACTTCGGGGATTAGCATGGAAACGGGCTGCCCCAGCATAGCTGCTTCGGCTTCGATCCCGCCAACACCCCAACCCAGAACGGCCAGTCCATTTATCATGGTTGTGTGACTGTCTGTGCCGACCAGTGTATCGGGATAGGCAACCGTACGGCCGCCACCTTCTTTTGAGAAGTCCTCATCCTGCTCAGCCCATATGGTTTGCGCAAGATATTCTACATTGACCTGATGGCAAATACCGGTGCCCGGTGGCACGACGCGAAAATTACGGAAGGCTTGCGATCCCCAACGCAGAAAAGCATAGCGCTCACCATTGCGGGCAAATTCGGTTTCAACATTGTGCTGGAATGCTTTATTTGTGCCAAACTCATCAACCATCACAGAATGATCGATAACCAGATCAACAGTTGTCAGCGGATTGATTTTTTGCGCATCGCCGCCTAGTTTTTGCATGGCTTCGCGCATAGCGGCCAGATCAACAACGGCCGGTACGCCGGTAAAATCCTGCATCAGCACACGAGCCGGACGGTAGGCGATTTCGTGCCCTTTTTTGCCTTTATTATCAAGCCACGCAGCGCAGGCCTTAACGTCATCAGTTGTAACGGAAGTGCCGTCTTCATACCGGAGCATGTTTTCCAGCAGGACTTTCAGAGAGAAGGGCAGGCGAGAAATATCCCCGATTTGCTTCGCGGCTTCAGGTAAGCTGAAATAATCATATTCTTTGTTTTCAACTTTAAGCGTTTTGCGGATTTTGAGGCTATCCTGTCCGGTGCGGGTCATAAGGCGAATCCTTTTCTTTTAAGGCCACGAAATGACTGAAACTATAGCATTTTATGGCTCGGAGACAAATAGGTTAACAAGAGGTTACTATTTGCGTGTGTAAATACCCTAAAATCGGACAAATTTAGCCTTATTCCCGCCCTATTTAGAGGCGATGATAAGAATAGGTTACAAGCCTCCTTCGACGGCGGTTACACAGCAAGACCGAAAAAGACCAGCAAGTCTTAGTTTTCAGTTGAAAAACCGCTGCCTCAGGGCAGCGGTTTCTTCTTGCGCAGTTGTTTGCACTATTTACCCCGACACAGCGCTGTTTTCCTTAATATTTTTAGACTCCCAATAAAAAACGCTGCCTGTGAGAGCAGCGTTTTTAATATTCTATCGTTATAAAGTCCGCGCTTATTCTGCGCCTTCTTTGGCGGCGTCGCTTTCGACGCTTTCAGCCGCTTCACCCTCAGCAGCTTCAGCTTCATCAGCCTTTGCTTCTTTTTTAGGCTTGCGCGCTTTTGCCTTTTTAGCAGATTTTTCAGCGTCGGCAGCAGCTTTTTCTGCGGCCTCTACTTCACCTTCTTGCTCGGCTTTTAATGCGCCTTCTTCCAGCAGAGCTGCTTTGGCATCGTCGTTAGCCGCAGCGGCTGCCGCAATTTGCTGATCGGTTTCAGCAATCAGGGCTTTGCCGATTTTTGCCTGGACTTTCGCTTCGTCTTCCGAGCGTGCGATGTTGATCGTTACATCGATTTTCACTTCGGGGTGCAAGGCGATGGTCACAGGGAACAAGCCGATGGTTTTCAACGGATGGCTGATACTCACCATGTTACGGTGGATATTGACACCACTTGCCGCACTTACGACTTCCGCTATATCGCGTGAAGAAACCGACCCGTAAAGGTGTCCGCTTTCCGCAGCGTGGCGGATAAGGGCGACTTTCAGTTTTTCCAGCTTCTTCGTTTGCTTGGTTGCATCGGACTTTTTCTCGTCGTTCACTTTTTCAAGTGCAGCGCGCTGTGACTCGAAGTAAGCCACATTGTCTTTTGTTGCGCGCAGCGCCTTTTTTTGCGGCAACAAATAGTTGCGCGCATAGCCGGGTTTTACTTTGACGGTCTCGCCCATATGGCCGAGGCTTTCAATGCGTTCCAGCAGAATGACTTCCATTGCTGATGACATAGTTCTTATCCTTTCCTCGAATCCCAGCTCCGGCTTTCCTGTTCCTGCTTGGTAGCAGACAACAGAGCCATGTAGCGGGCGCGTTTGATAGCTTGCGAGAGTTCACGTTGTTTTTTTGTCGATACGGAAGTGATCCGGCTCGGCATGATTTTACCACGTTCGGATATGAAGCGGTTCAGCATCCGTACATCTTTCCAGTCAATCAGGCGTGCATTCGGGCCTGTGAACGGGCAGGATTTGCGGCGTTTGAAAAACGTACGTTTTCCGCCTGCGCCTTCGGATCTTCCGCCGGACTCTTTTGAATCATGTTCGCTCATTACGCAGCCTCCTCTTTGTTATTGTCTTCGTCCCGGCCGCTTTTATCGATCAGCGGTGATGGGGTCTTGGACAGTTCTTCCAGACGCACGCTCATGTGACGCAGGACATCTTCATGGATGCGCATCTGGCGTTCCATTTCAAGCAGTGCTGCGGATGGGGTGTCTGTTTCGATCAGGACATAGTGTCCTTTACGGTTTTTGTTGATGCGGTAAGCAAGGGTGCGTAGGCCCCATTGCTCGGTTTTGGCAACTTTTCCGCCACCGTCTTTGATCATTTTTACGAAGCCATCGGTCAATTCCTCGACCTGCTTCGATGTCAGTTCCTGCCGCGCGATAAACACGGTTTCGTAGTAAGGCATCGCTTTTGCTCCTCTCGGTTAAGCACTTCCGGACAGCCCGGAAGCGTCATAGCCGGCAGCCTTTGCCGCCGGCGAGGTTTACGTCAATGCGCGCACTATACGGATTTTGTAAGGCGAATCAAGGAAAATCTTTGATAAAACAGGCAATATTAGCCGTTTTAGCTGTTTGTGTTTGCCGGTGTTTGATTCTTGATGCCGGCCATGAAGTTATTCCATGTTCTGTTGCGACGGGGCGCAGCATCACGTGCAGCGCGGCGTAGCATATTCACAAGTTGTGCACGGCTCAGTTCCGGGTTTTGCAGGGCGCTGCCCGGGCTTAAGCGGTTTGCGCTATCTGTTTGTTCTACAACTGTTTTAATGTCATCGCCAATAATTAAGCAGCCCATGTTATTCTCCATTCTTTCCAATCTTATGTCTACGTTCTATGTTGCGGACCCTCTATTGCCGCATTCCTAGCGCAGAATTATTTTTCCTGCTGCCAGTAAGACCTAAGCAATTCTCGTGCCTGTTTTTCGATTAAGCGCCATCCTACCACAATTTATATGGAATCGCAAAGTTTTGGGGTGAGTTTTTGGGTGTCTATAATTTACATAATACTAAAAAACAGCCTCTTTGTCACCTTTTATTGTTTTGAATTGTTCCTTTTGTGAATGGGGGCCGTATCGGGATTATAGAAAACGTAGTCATATCAACGAAAAACGCGGCTTGATCTGAAAATTGTAAAAAGTTAACAATGGCGCTGGAAAAGGAGAATTTCAGCTATGTCATCACGCGCATTTATATTTCCGGGGCAGGGATCGCAGTTCATCGGTATGGGTAAAGATCTGGCAGAGGCTTTTGCCGATGCCCGCCATACGTTCGAAGAGGTTGATGATGCCCTGTCACAAAAACTGACCCAAATGATGTTTGACGGGGCGGAGAGTGATCTGAACCTGACGGAGAATACACAACCAGCCCTGATGGCCGTTTCGATGGCGGTGATGAATGTGCTGATGAAGCAAGGCGGGATTGATATCGGTCAGGCATGCAAATTTGTTGCCGGGCATTCGTTGGGCGAATATTCCGCGCTGACAGCTGCCGGTGCGCTTTCGCTGCGTGATACGGCGCAGCTTTTAAAATTGCGCGGGCAGGCAATGCAGGAAGCGGTTCCTGTTGGTATCGGTGCAATGGCAGCAATCCTCGGTCTTGATTTTGAGGATGTAAAGGCGATTGCGGCGTCTGTTTCTAACGGCGGTGTGTGTGAAGCGGCGAATGATAATTCTGTCGGGCAGGTTGTTGTGTCCGGCCATAAAGCGGCGGTGGAGGCTGCTATTGCGCTGGCGACTGAGCGCGGTGCGAAGCGCGCTGTAGCGCTACCGGTATCTGCACCGTTTCATTGTCAGTTGATGAAGCCTGCGGCAGATAAAATGGCGCTGGCGTTGGCGGATGCAAAAATTGAAAAGCCTGTTGTGCCGGTTGTAGCAAATGTCACGGCGCAGGGTGTCAGTGATCCGGCAGAAATTCGCCGTTTGCTGGTGGAGCAGATTACAGGCACCGTGCGTTGGCGTGAATCCGTGATCTGGATGAAGGAACAAGGTGTGTCGGAAATGGTTGAGCTGGGCGCTGGTAAAGTATTGTCCGGTCTTGTACGGCGCATTGATAAAGAAATTGCTTGTGAGTCGGTAGGGACACCGGAGCAGGTGGAAGCATTGATGGGGAAATTGAAAGGATAATTTGATTATGTTTGATCTGACAGGAAAAACAGCATTGGTAACGGGCGCAACGGGTGGCATCGGTGCGGCGATCGCGCAGTCTTTGCATGCGGCAGGTGCAACGGTGACCATTTCGGGGCGCAATGAAGAAAAATTAAAAGCACTGGCTGCTGAGTTAAAGGATCGTGTGCATGTTATTCCGGCAGATTTGTCAACGGCTGAGGGCGCGGATGCGCTGGTAAAAGCAGCGGGTGAAGCGATGGAGCGCGTTGACGTTCTTGTAAACAATGCAGGCCTGACAAGGGATGGTCTGTCTATGCGGATGAAGGATGATGACTGGCAGCAAGTACTGGATGTCAACTTAACCGCGCCGTTTCGTTTGGCGCGTGCCGTGCAGCGCGGGATGATGAAGGCGCGTTGGGGGCGCATCATCAATATTTCTTCTGTTGTTGGTGTAACGGGTAATCCGGGACAGACAAATTACTGTGCCTCCAAAGCCGGGATGATCGGCTGGAGTAAATCAATGGCGGCTGAGGTTGCCAGCCGTAATATTACGGTGAACTGTATTGCGCCGGGCTTTATTGCAACGGCGATGACAGAGGCTCTGACCGATGATCAAAAGGCCGCCATCAACGGCACAATCCCGATGGGGCGTATGGGCGCGAGTGATGATATCGCGGCCGCAGCCGTTTATCTGGCCTCAAACGAAGCGGCCTACGTGACCGGACAAACGGTTCACGTTAATGGCGGCATGGCGATGATCTAGGTTTTTATCTGTTTCTATTGCGGTTTCAGACATTGTCCGCTGGGCACATGGGCTTCCGGGATTTTCCAGGCGAAATCACCCGATATCAAAGGAATGCCTGTGGTTGGTTGTGTGCTGTCGGGGGTTGTTATTACGATTTGATAATCATGCGGATGGCGGCGGAATGCCCGCTTGGGGATACCAAAACCAAATTCGACATGCCCTGTGCCCGCGAGCACTATAAGTTTCTTGTCTGCATTTTCGGGGTTATCCAGAAAGTCTGCAACGCTTTGCGCCATGGCATCATCCCACATCGCCATGACCCGGTAATATTTGTCCGCGTTCGGCATTTTTTGCCCGTCATGGGTTTGGAAGAAAGACATGAAATGTGGTTTGTGATGAATGTCGCTTTCATCCACCTCCGGAATATCCGGAGAGTCCGCATGTGTCAGGCCTTGTTTGAATTTTTTCTCTGTTTCTTTGGAGGCCTTCAATGCGACAGCGGTAATGGATTGTTCCTTCATGTAATCAAACACCGGTTCATAGGCGCTGTACCATTCACCCCAGTTGCGGCAATAAAGGTCTTTGAAATCTGTGTCGGATAACTTTTTATCGCGCCATGCATCAAGTTCCGGTTGTGAATCACGGCGGAACATTTCCATGCCGACAGCAATTTTGCCGGGGAATTTTTCATTCAGGGCGCGGATGATTTCAAGCTGGACACGGTGTGCTTCGGGATTGTCGTGTAGTTCACCGATATAAATCACGCGGGCACTTTCGATTGTTTCAAAGAATTGTTCTTTGGATGTCTTTGTGCCTGTCGGCAGATGAAGGATTTCATTGTTTTTCAGTGTCGCCGGATCAGCATAGGGAGAGGCGGCGCGTGCATTGAATGTATCCGCTAGAGCGCCTGTGCCACCGGCTAGTCCCGCAGCAAGGGCAAATGAGATGAGTGTGTTTTTAATGTATTTATGCATGTTAATGGCTTTCCTGTTCTTTTTTTCTCGGTTATAGATGTTTTAGCGCAATCCTGCAAGAATCCTTTATATAAGGGATATTCATATGAGTTTTGATCTTATCATCTTCGACTGTGACGGCACCTTGGTTGATAGCGAATATCTGTGCAATGGCGTTATTGCCGATATGATGGCGGAGGCGGGGCTGCCGCAATATGATGCTGATTACAACATGACGAATTTTGCAGGCCTGAGCGCGCCTATTGCATTTGAGCGGGTTGCAGAAGAAACAGGGAAAGTGTTTCCGTCCGATATCGTGGAAACATATGCGCGCCGTGTAAATGAAAGCATGGCGGATGGATTGCGGCTCATTGCCGGTGTGCCGGAAACATTGGCACAGTTTCAGGGAATATATGATATGTGCGTTGGCTCTAACGGAGAGCGCAGTACGGTTTTGCTGTCGCTGCAGCATGCCGGGCTGGGCGGATTTTTTAGCGATGATGTGGTTTTTACCAAGGAGATGGTTAAAAGCCCTAAACCGGCGCCCGATCTTTATTTTATGGCCGCGCAGGAAATGGGCGCAGATCCGGCGCGTACATTGGTGGTGGAGGATAGTGCCGCCGGGGTGAAGGCAGGCAAGGCCGCCGGTATGCAAGTTATAGGCATGACAGCGGCTTATCATGATAAGGGCGCTCACGGAGTAGTCTTGCGCGCGGCGGGTGCGGATGAAGTAACAGATAGATTTATCCACATCCCTGATCTTATGGGATTGTAAAAATTGTTTCCAAAATCAATGGGTTGCGATATAAAGACAAAACTCCTTGATTTGGAGGGTGGGGCTGGCTACAGTTTCGCCGTCCCGCGAGGGGATGTGTTGTAACAATAAAGTAAGGAAGAGCGATGAGTGACATTGCCGAACGTGTGAAAAAGATCGTTGTCGAACATTTGGGCGCCGACGAAGGAAAAGTAACCGAGGCTGCCAGCTTCATTGATGATTTGGGCGCAGACTCGCTGGATACAGTTGAGCTGGTTATGGCGTTTGAAGAGGAGTTCAGTGTTGAAATTCCGGATGATGCTGCTGAAAAAATCCAGACTGTTGGCGATGCTGTCAACTTCATCAAGGAAAATGCGGCCGGTTGATATCGGCGCGCATGTCGTTGACAGCCGCCTTACGGGCGGCTGTACGATTATATAGGACATGAGCATGAGACGCGTGGTCATCACAGGTATGGGCATGGTTTCCCCCCTCGGGTTGGGTGTGGGGCATAATTGGGCACGTCTGATTGCCGGAGAAAGCGGTATCCGTAAAATCGATGAATTTGATGCTTCGGATATTTCTTCACAGGTTGCCGGACTGGTGCCCAAAAGTACGGAATCTGACCCGCCACCGGGTGTTCTGAACTTTGAAAAATTTATTTCCTCAAAAGAACTGCGCCGGATTGACCGTTTTATTGCCTTTGGTATTGTTGCCGCGCAGGAAGCTGTAGAGGATTCCGGCTGGAAGCCACAGGACGAAGAGGGGTTGTCCCGTACCGGTGTGATGATTGGCTCCGGTATTGGCGGGCTGACAACCATGGAGAATACAGCGCTTACACTGAAGGAATATGGGCCACGCAAGGTATCACCATTTGCGTTGCCGGGTATGTTGATTAATTTGACTTCCGGTCATGTGTCTATCAAATACGGATTTAAAGGCCCTAATCATGCTGTTGTTACGGCATGTGCTACGGGAACGCATTCAATCGGTGATTCTGCGCGCTTGATCGCGTTGGGTGATGCGGATGTAATGGTGAGCGGTGGCGCAGAGGCAGCCGCTACACGGTTAGGTACAGCGTCCTTTGCCGCAATGCGCGCACTGTCGACATCTTATAATGATAATCCGGCTGCGGCGTCCCGTCCGTTCGATGAAGGGCGTGATGGATTTGTTATTGCCGAAGGTGCAGGTGTTGTTGTGCTAGAGGAATATGAGCATGCGAAAAAACGCGGCGCCAAAATTTATGCGGAAGTGATCGGTTACGGTCTTTCGGGTGATGCGTATCACATTACATCGCCTGCGGACGATGGTGATGGTGGTTACCGTGCTATGAAAGCGGCACTGGCGAGTGCAAAAATTAATCCAGAAGATGTTGATTACATTAATGCCCATGGAACATCGACACCTGTCGGTGATGGCATTGAATGTACGGCGATCAAACGTTTGTTTGGTAAGACATTGGAAGCAATGTCCATGTCTTCAACCAAATCGGCAATTGGACATTTGCTGGGTGCTGCCGGGGCAGTGGAAGCTATTTATGCGGTACAGGCAATTAATGCAGGTGTTTTACCGCCGACGCTTAATCTAGAAAATGTGTCGGAGCCGTGCCAGGGCATTGATCTGGTCCCGAAAGTGGCAAAGGAAAAGAAGGTGGATATCGCGCTGTCTAATTCCTTTGGCTTCGGTGGCACGAATGCCAGTGTCATTTTGCGGAAAGTTTAGTTATTTAGCTTTCTGATCTTTCTTGTCTTCTTTGTTGCTCTTGTCGTCTTTGCCGTCTTCGCTATTATTTTGACCGAGAAGAGTGCTCATATCCGCGCCATTCAGAAGGATGCTTCCTTCCTTGGTTAGCTCGAGATCATAGAGACGGATTGGCTTATTTTTGTTGTCCTTGCTCATCTTCCCGATCATTTGCATGACGGTCAATGTAGCGGCTGTCTTCTTCAAGTCGTTCTTTTCTTCTTCACTCAAGTCAGTTTTTTTCATTTGTTCGGCTGTTACGGTCAGCAGTTTTTCAAGGCCGGAGATTTCTATGCGCCCCGTTCCCACGCCACCTTTCATTGCGGTTAGGTCTGCTTGTAAGCGGGCATTTAAAAGCGCACGGTAAATGTCGTTTTCAGCAAAAGAATTTTTGATTTCAAGCGTGGTGCCTGCTTTGGTGAACAGGTCCGGCAAGCTCATGAGTGCTTGTAAGCCAACCAGCTTTGCCATTTGCGGTGCCTGCACGGCCGTTTCCACAGATGTTTTTCCCAAGGCAATAATATCCTTGTAGGGCATGTTTTTTATGCTGAAATCAAGATTTACCCGGGTCGGTGCTGTTTCATCGAATTCCGGCGGCAGTGGTTTGATGGATAGGCCGTCATAATGGGTGGCCATACGTAGCGTAACATTATTACTGCGGAAACCCATCATGTCGAAGGCGTAGCCGACTTTAGAAAGCTTGAATTCCCGAGCTTGTTCTTTGTCTGTCATGGGTTTGAAAAAGTGAATGTCGCTTATATTGATGCTGGTTTCAAACCCGTTCCAAACGGAGCCTATGAATTCGGTGACAAGGTTGTAAACACCGGCAATGTGCTGCGCGCTTTCACTGCCTTCGCCGGCTTCGTAGCTTTCATTTAAGGCTTGCATGTTGTCACGATAGGCCGCAGCTGTTTCCAGTGAATAGTCTGTTATGGATGCAATACTTTCTATTTTACCAACCGTGATTTCGCTGCCATCCGGGGTTTTTACTTTAAGGCCGTTAACAGTCATGCTTGATGGTCCAGACCAGAGATGCTTGGCGTTTTCCGTCAGGTCATAAATGATTGTTGTGTCTGGAACTGTAATTTTGAGCGTGCTGTCAGTCATGCGCAAAGCAATGTTTTTGTATTGCGCTTTGAGCTTGGTATAGCTCTGAAGTTTTTCATGCCAGACCCCGGCAAAATATTGTTGGCCGATTGTCAGGGATGCCAGTTGCGCATTTTTTTCATCGTAAACTGTAATGGGTGATGGCATCGCCATGGTCATCTTCCATTGTTGTTTATCTTCCCCGGGCATAACGTTCAGAGAAATAATGCCGATATCTATGCGTTTGTTGTCGGCTGTCATGTAGGAAATATGAGGCAGCGTGACCGCGTAATACCCGTTAGCCCGCTCCACCATAACTGTGCCATCCAGCTTCAGGCCGCCCAGATCGTCTTTGGTCAGGCCATCACTTTGGCTCAGCATATCTTCAAATAGTGATTGCAGGTGCCGGGCACCTTTTTCGTTAATAGCGGCCTGAGCAGGGGTGCTCAGTGGCCCTGCCAGCAGGATAAAAAGCATAAGAATAATTGCGGTAATCCCGTGACGGCAGTGCATAATGTGTATCTCCTAAGGTATTTCCCGAAGTAGCCCCTTATTTGTAACAAAGATTCAGAAAGGCGGCAACGAAACAGACAGATGCTTGAATTCATGCATTGCGAAAAGGAGCGGAGGACCGTATAGTTTTCCCTATGCAAAATCCAGAATACAAGCAGCTCAAGCTCGATGATGAAGGTCGGATACTGTTCCAGCAGGATCCAAGCAATCCGCTACCGGGGCAACCTGTGGCGCAGATTAAAAAAGGCGCCAGTTTACTGGAGCCTGTTGTCGAGCCTGTGATCGAAGGTATTAATGACGAAGGGCTTGAGATGCTGCGTGCATGGCTGAAGCTCTATACCTTCACTGTGCTGGAAACTTTGATGCCGTTGTCGAGTGAGCTTGACCCTGAAGGGCCGGCACGTGATATCGCGCGTAAACTCTATGATGCGCTGGGTATTGTACTGCGTGCTGATATTGAAGCCGATATTGCGAAGCTGGATGATGAAGGGCGCGCTTTGCTGCGTCATAAAAAAGTACGCATGGGGCCGATCCTGATTTTCTTGCCGACGCTGAACAAACCGGCAGCCGTGCGTTTGCGGGCGCTGTTGTGGTCGCTGTGGAATGATAAACCTTTGCCGGCGCTGGTGCCTAAAGATGGTGCGACATCGGTGGTGGTTGCCGAAGAAGGTGTTGATCAGGCTTACTTCCGCATGATTGGTTATCCTTTGTATGCAGGACGTGCGATCAGGGTGGATATGCTTGACCGTTTGGTGTGTGATATTTACGACTGCGCCAAAGACGGAAAGTTTCAAGCCAAACATAAGATGGCTGAATGGCTGGGTTGTTCTGTGCCGCATTTATATCTGGTGCTGGAAGCGCTGGGGCACAAAAAGACCCATGACCCGGCTGATGATGTGAAGCCTGTTGAGGCTGT
>Ga0055584_100000987_pt1 | contig 27501 bp, 26 predicted proteins | sample OSDHelmetaG_FD_58716 | JGI IMG/M metagenome (GOLD analysis project Ga0055584, IMG submission 58716) | Pelagic marine sediment microbial communities from the LTER site Helgoland, North Sea, for post-phytoplankton bloom and carbon turnover... | ecosystem: Environmental > Aquatic > Marine >...
AAAACCCGTACAATGCGCCGTCTACTCGGGCCAGCCCGAGTTAAGGCATGTCTGCCTCTCTTTGGTTTTTATACGGAATTGTAATGGTAAGTATTCGACTTTCGCGCGCTGGCGCGAAGAAGCGCCCTTTTTATCACCTGGTTGTCACCGACTCTCGTAATCGTCGGGACGGCCGGTATATCGAACGTCTCGGTTTCTTCAACCCGGTCGGTCAGGATCATGAAGAGAATCTTCGCATTGATCTTGAGCGTGTTGATTACTGGGTTGGCCAGGGTGCGCAGCCTTCAGACCGCGTTGCATCACTCTTGAAGAAGCACCGCAAGGCCGCCGTCAGCAATTAGTCCGTTGGCGAGCGAACCTGTCGTTCTGGGCCGTATATCCGGTCTGTTTGGAGTCCGGGGATGGGTCAGGGTGTTTTCTTACACCGAACCGCGTGAAGCGTTTCTGCAGTACAAAGGTCTGCTGCTCGGCCGAAACGGCGATTGGCAGTCCACCAAAGTTGCTGAAGGGCAACGGCATGGAAAGTCGGTCATTTTGCGCCTTGAGGGTTGCGATGATCGCGATCAGGCAGCAGCGCTGATCGGTTCCGAAATCGGAGCGATAAGAAGCGAGCTGCCGGAGCCAGAGGACGGTCATTATTACTGGTCGGACCTCATAGGATTGTTGGTCGTCCATCGGGATGGCACAGAGCTCGGCAGGGTCAAAGACATGCTGGAGACGGGTGCTCATGACGTGATGGTCGTCAAGGGCGAACAGGAACGATTGATTCCGTTCGTTATGGATGAAGTAGTTATCAGTGTTGATCTGGATGAAGAACTGATCAGCGTTGATTGGGAATGGGACTGAAGAGATGCGATTTGGTGTCGTCAGTTTGTTTCCCGAGATGGTTGGCACAATTGGCGAGTTTGGTGTCGTTGGCCGGGCGAAGCGGCGTGAGCTGATTTCGATCGATATCGATAATCCACGTGATTATACGAACGACGTACACCGGACCGTAGATGACAGGCCATACGGTGGTGGCCCGGGCATGGTGATGAAGTATGAGCCTGTCGCGGCAGCACTCGAGGCTTCGAAAGACAGAATGGCAGAGCGCTGTCCGGTTGTGTTCCTGTCACCGCAGGGTCAGGTTTTTGACCAGGCGATGGCAAAACGGTTTTCAGAATTGCCCGGCTTGATTTTGTTGGCGGGGCGATATGAAGGCATCGACGAACGGCTGGTTGAGTCGCTGGTTGATGAAGAGGTTTCGCTGGGTGATTTCGTGCTTTCGGGCGGTGAGATCGCTGCGATGGCAATAATCGATGCAATTGTTCGATTATTGCCAGGTGTATTGGGTGACGATGAATCTGCGGCGCAGGACTCCTTTATGGAGGGCTTGCTTGATTGTCCGCATTATACGAGGCCTGAAGAGATAGCGGGTTTAAAGGTTCCGGACGTTTTATTGTCTGGTGACCATGCTGGAATCGCCCGATGGCGACACAAGCAGGCGTTGGGACGGAGTTTTGAGCGGCGGCGTGATCTGCTGGATAAACTGAATTTGGATGACAAGCAACAAATGTTGCTTGATGAATATTTGAAAGAGCAAAGTCAATGAGCAAAATTATAGAAGCGATCGATCAAGAGCAGATGGGCAAGGAAGTGCCCCCGTTTGCACCCGGTGACACAATTGTTGTGCAGGTCAAGGTCAAGGAAGGAGCGCGCGAGCGTTTGCAGGCGTTTGAGGGTGTGGTAATTGCCAAGCGCAATCGCGGTATCAACTCTTCTTTTACCGTCCGAAAGATTTCGCATGGTGAGGGTGTTGAGCGTGTATTTCAGACCTACAGCCCGGTGGTTGACTCGATCGCTGTGAAGCGCCGCGGCGACGTCCGTCGCGCCAAACTCTACTACCTGCGTGGACTCACGGGTAAGGCTGCACGAATCAAAGAGAAAATCTGAAGAACATCAGAAAAACATCGCCCCGGTCACGCAAGTGCCCGGGGCTTTTTTCGTTATAATCCGCCCCATTACGGTACCTAAAGCTGAACCATTCGGCGGGCTCGGAGTCCTTCCTGATATGAAAAGAATTTTTCTGATTTCAGTGTTTGCAATGCTGTCCAGCGGGTGCACCATCTTGGTGTCCAATGCAGCGTCGGCTTTTTCCGAGAACTTGTCGGCTGCTGTCCTAAATCAGGATGACCCGGAGCTGGTCCGCGATGGCCTGCCGACCCTGTTGTTGACGATGGACAGCATGATTGAGGGGAGCCCCGACAGCCCGCAGCTGCTGGCGGCAGGCGCAAGCCTGTATGCGAGCTACGCAGCGCTTTTTACGAACGGCGAAGATCGGGGTCTCACGTTATCCGCGAGGGCCCGCGGTTATGGTCTGCGAGCGATGTGCGAAACCTATGAACCGGCCTGTGCCTGGCCAGGTATGACCTACGAAGAGTTCGTGGCGACCCTGGACGGAATCGGCCCAAGGCACTCGGATATTTTGTTCGCGTACGGACTCGCGTCACTCGCCTACCTTCGCGCGCGCAGCTCAGATTGGGACACAGTCGCCGAATTTCCTCTGATTCAGGCGCTTTTCGACCATTATCTGGACATAAGTGGCGACGAAGTTAACAGTAGTGTCTACACGTATATGGGCATAATGCACACCTTGCGGCCGCCATCACTCGGCGGTGAGCCCGAATTGGCACGGGAATTTTTCGAAAGGGCCATAGCGGAATCGGGCGGTCATGATTTGAGCGCCAAGGTCGAGTACGCGAAAGGTTATGCCAAGCTGCTGTATGAACGGGATCTGCACGACCAATTGCTGAACGAGGTTCTGCAGGCAGACCCAAACCAAGATGGATTTGTTTTAACGAATGTCATGGCCCAGAAAGAGGCTGCCACATTACTTGCCGAAGCAGATGACTATTTTTAACCATTAGGTCGAGCAAAGGGATGCCCGACATCAGGATTTGAGCCATGAAGAAAACTATTTTGTCGATCGCCTTACTGCTGTTGAGTGCGCCAGCGTTCTCGGCTGTCACTTTGAAGATCGCCACAGCGACGCCGGATGGAACGCAGTGGATGGAAGACATGCGTGCGAGCGCAAAAGAAATCAAGGAACTTACGAACGGTCGTGTAGCGATCAAGTACTACGGCGGCGGTATCAAAGGAAACGATACCAAAGTGCTGGGTCAGATTCGTATTCGACAGCTACAGGGTGGGGCGTTTACCCCGTCGGCTCTCGCGTCACAGTACTCGGATCTGAACCTCTATGGCATGCCGCTCGTTTTCGACTCAGAGGAAGAAGTGACCTTTGTTCGAAGTCGCATGGACGAAAGATTACAGCAAGGCCTCGAGGATGCCGGGTTCGTGAATTTCGGCTTCGCAACATCCGGATTTGCCAACATCATGTCCAGTACGCCGGTCACATCGCTGGCGGATCTGAAAGGCAAGAGGGTCTGGGTCCCTGAGGGTGACACGATCAGCTACAAGTCGATGGAGGCATTGTCGCTCAATCCGGTTACCTTGCCGCTGACAGATGTATTGACCGGCCTTCAGACCGGTCTCATCGATATCGTTGCCATTCCACCCATAGTTGCTTTGGTGCTGCAGTGGCATACCAAGGTCAAGTACGTAACAGAATTACCGCTGGTCTATTCTTACGGTTATATGGCTGTTGATAAGAAGACCTTTGACAAGATCAGCGACGAAGACAAAGCGATCGTTCGCGAAGTAATGACGCGAACGTACGAGAACTTCGACAGGATCAATCTGATCGAGAACCGAAAAGCATTCGACTCGTTGGTCAAGAGTGGCATTGAGCGTGTGGAAATTGACGCAGACGAATTCACCAAGGTCAGAAACCTGTTGCTGGAGTCAAATCTAAAATTGGGTAATGAAGGCGCGTTTAGCGTCGACCTGTATGAAGAAATGCTCGGCCACATTGACGAGTTTCGCAGCGAGCAAGTCGCTGTAAGTCAGTAGCCAATACCGTGAAGTTTAAGCAACTGCTTGGTCGCCTCGAGGAGGCCGGTGCGGCGCTTGAAACAATACTGCTGGTATCAATACTAACGGCAATGATGCTTGTCGCCGTTGGGCAAATCGTCATGCGCGAAGCATTTGGCACCGGGTTTGGATGGGCGGATGAACTGGTTCGGCTTATGGTTCTCTGGCTGGCCATGATTGGCTCCATAGCCGCCTGCCGCGAGAATCGCCATATCCGAATTGACGCGCTGTCGCACGTATTGCCCGATATCGCCGTTAAGCTTATTCGCGTTATTGTCGATGTATTCGCAACATTCGTTTGCACGGTAATCGCTATTCAGGCCTGGCGCTATCTGCAGATCGAAATCGAATACGGCGATGAGGTGCTGGTGAATACGCCCGCGTGGATCGCGCACTCAATCATGCCGGCCGCATTCTTCCTGATGGCATATCGGTTTTTGATAGGGGCGTTGAGACAGGTCGGTGATCTGGTTTTCGAAAGAGCCGAGGTGACTGAGGCGTGATAATTTTCAGCATCCTCCTGGCCCTGTTGGCTGTCTTCGGTGCGCCGTTGTTCGCGGTTATAGCGGGTAGCGCTCTGGTTGGATTCTATGGCCAGGATTCCGATCTCATGGTCATTGCGCTCGAGATCCAGAGTATCGCTGGCATGCCGTTTCTCTCGGCTATTCCACTGTTTACCTTCGCGGGCTACCTGCTCAGCGAAAGCGACGCGCCGAAGCGACTCGTCCGACTGACGGGGGCGATGCTGGGCTGGATGCCCGGTGGCCTTGCGCTGGTTTGCCTCGCAGCCTGCGCGTTCTTTACTGCGTTCACCGGCGCATCCGGCGTGACCATTATTGCGCTTGGCGCGATCTTATACCCGGCATTGAAGCAGGACGGATACGGCGACAAATTCAATCTGGGACTGGTCACGTCTGCGGGCAGTCTGGGTTTGCTTTTTGCACCCTCATTGCCGCTGATTCTTTATGGCGTCGTTGCTGAAGTATCCATCGACAATCTTTTCCTTGCCGGAATTCTGCCAGGCCTGTTGATGCTGATCATGCTGGGTGGCTATAACCTCTGGGTTAACCGACACATCCGCAAGCCGATTTCTTCCTTCTCGTTCAAAGAGGTGGGTTCGGCATTAAGAGAGGCGATGTGGGAGTTGCCGCTGCCGATAGTGGTGCTGGGCGGTATCTACTCCGGGTTCTTTGCGGTCTCAGAGGCGGCGGCGATCACGGCGCTTTACGTGGTGATTGTCGAGGTTCTGATACTGCGCGAAATCCCGATCCGCAAGCTCCCAGGTATCATGCGCTCGTCGATGGTGCTGGTCGGTGGGATACTGATTATTCTCGCCGTCTCAATCGCGTCGACGAGCTATATGATCGATGCCGATATTCCACAGAAGCTGTTTGAAATCGTCAAGAATGTTGTCAGCAGTCAGACGTCTTTCCTTATTTTGCTGCTGATTTTCCTTCTGATTCTTGGCGCTATTCTGGATATTTTCTCAGCGATTATGCTGGTTGTACCATTGATACTGCCTATTGCCGCCGGCTATGGGGTCAATGAAGTGCACCTGGGAATCGTCTTTCTCGCCGCGATGCAGCTCGGCTACCTCACGCCGCCGGTTGGTCTGAATTTATTTATCGCCAGTTACCGGTTTGAGAAGCCGATAATGCATGTGTATGCGGCAACGTTTCCGTTCCTCGTTATTCTCATGTTGTCGGTCGTACTGATTACGTTTCTGCCAACTTTGTCTCTCTTTTTTCTCTCTGACTGAGCCCGAAAAATTATGCGAATTCTGTCCTCCAAACTAATCGGTCTTGTTGCGACGTGTCTTGTCTCCGGCGCCTGCTGGGCGATCGAAGACATCGAATTGCCTGACGGATTCATAATTGAAGAATATGCATCGGTTCCAAATGCCCGGTCCCTCGCTCTCGGCGACGAAGGAACGGTTTTTGTATCAACCCGCAGAGGCAGGAGCGTGTATGCCGTGGTTGCGGACGACCAGGAACCCCGGACTATTGAGTTGATTGACGGACTGAATACACCCAATGGTATCGCGTTTTTTGAAGGTGACTTGTACGTCGCTGAGATCGATCGGGTGACCCGATATGCGAATATCGAATCTCATCTTGACGACACGCCTGAAGCGGAAGTTCTGAACATCGCGCTGCCGTCCGAAAAGCATCATGGCTGGCGGTATATCGGATTCGGACCGGACGGGAAGCTGTATATCAGCATCGGCGCGCCCTGCAATATCTGTGAAGAAGCGGGCTTTGCTCAAATCGTCCGCATGAACCCGGACGGGAGCGAACGGGAAACCTATGCTGAAGGCGTGAGGAATTCAGTCGGTCTCGCCTGGCACCCTGAAACGGGTGATCTGTGGTTCACCGACAACGGACGCGACATGATGGGTGATGATTTGCCGCCGGGTGAGCTAAATCACGCGAGTGAGCGCGGCCAGCATTTTGGCTATCCCTACTGCCACGCCGGCGATATTCCGGACCCGAAATTTGGTCAGGACAAAGACTGCACAGACTACCGGCCTCCAGCTCAGAAGCTAGGGCCACATGTCGCGCCGCTGGGCGTCAGGTTTTATACCGGCAATATGTTTCCTCCAGAGTACCGGGGCCAGATTTTTATTGCGGAACACGGCTCGTGGAATCGGTCAAAGAAAATAGGGTATCGAGTAACGCTGGTTCGCCTTGCAAACGGTGTGCCGGTTTCCTACGAGCCATTTGCGACCGGTTGGCTGGAAAATGAAAGCGTGTCCGGGCGACCCGTGGATTTATTGATTCTTGCGGACGGATCGATGCTGCTTAGCGACGATCACTCCGGGAAGTTGTACCGCATAAGTTACACTGAAGGCTAAACGCAGAGGCAGAATGTATGAGCACTAGCAATTTCTTGGTCAGATTGATATCGAGTATCTGGCGTGGACTCGACGGTGTCAGGAAAGTCCTGCATCTGCTGTTGCTCTTGATGCTGTTCCTGGTTTTCTTCGGTGCAGTGTCGGATACGCCGCCCTTGATGCCGCAGAAGGCCGCGCTCTTTTTACAGCCCCTTGGCCCCTTGGTTGACCAGCTCGACGGCGATCCGTATGACCGTGCTATTGCCGAATTGCTCGGAGACGCGCCACCGCAAACGCTCGTTCAGGACGTCGTTGATGCCCTCTCTTTCGCAAAGACCGATGATCGAATATCCGTTGTTCATCTTGAGCTAAGTGGTCTGGGCGGCGGTGGACTGAGCAAGTTGCGCCGCATTGCTGCGGCCATCGACGATTTCAAAGATTCCGGGAAAACCGTCGTGGCGAGCGCAGACTACTTCAGCCAGGGAGGCTATTACCTGGCCGCTCACGCCGATGAACTTTATATGCATCCGGAGGGCATCGTATTCCTGCAGGGTTACGGCGGATTTCGAAGTTACTACAAAGAAATTATCGACACGCTGCGTATGGACTGGAACGTATTTCGTGTTGGAACCCATAAGTCCTTCGTCGAACCCTATACCCGCATGGATATGTCGCCGGAGGACCGGGAGTCACGCACCCGCCTGATTCAGCAATTCTGGACGATGTATCAGGAAGATGTGGAGTTGGCCCGAGGACTTCCGGAAGGGAGTATCGATGATTTTGCTCAGAATCTTCTTCAGTACGTCGACGATGCGGGCGGTGACATCGCTATCGCGTCTCAGGAGGCGGGGCTCGTCGACGAGTTGCTGAGTCGTGCTGACTTGCGGGCTTTGCTAAAGGAATACGCTGGCGAAGATTCCGTCGACAGCGCGCTGTATGCATCCGTTAATTCGCGTGACTATCTTGGCAGCATGCGGCTCATGCACCGTGCCGATATCCGGGATGACAACATTGCGGTAATCGTGGCGGCCGGGACCATCCTGAATGGGTCGCAGCCTTCCGGGAGCATTGGCGGTGAGTCAACAGCCGCATTGTTGCGCCAGGCATTGACGGACGATTCAGTAAAAGCTGTTGTTCTTCGCGTGGACAGTCCGGGCGGCAGTGTTTTTGCATCTGAAGTTATCGCAAATGAGATACAAGCTCTGCAGGCGGCCGGAAAGAAGGTCGTGGCGTCGATGGGCAGCGTCGCCGCATCTGGCGGTTACTGGATATCGGTTGTAGCGGACAGAGTCATCGCAAGTCCGGCAACAGTGACGGGTTCAATTGGCGTGTTCGGCATGTTTCCGACCTATCAACGATCGCTGGAAGCCGTCGGTATCGCAACAGACGGGGTTGGCACTACGCCTTGGGCCGGCCAGCTGCGACCAGACCGGGAGATGTCAGATCCGGTCAAGCACCTATTTCAGGCGATGATTAATGATACTTATGACGATTTCATATCGGGCGTCGCGGACCAGCGGGCGATGGAAAAGCAGGACGTCGATCGGGTAGCTCAAGGGCAGGTGTGGACAGGACAGGATGCGCTTGAGAATGGCCTGATCGACGAACTGGGGAGCTATGAAGACGCCCTTCGTGTTGCCGCCGAACTCGCGGGCCTTGAGGAAGGTGAGTACGGCCAGAAGCTGATTGAAACGAGTCTTTCACCAACAGAGCAGTTGATAATGGATCTGCTTGCGGTAACGGAGATAACTGGATTCGACGTTGCAGCGCTCGTAAGCGCGCCGACCGCATTGGAGTCATTCGCAAATGGCCTGCAGGGACTCTTGTCGAGCATCACAAATTTCAATGACCCGAAGGGACTTTATTCACATTGTTTCTGTGAGATCGACTAATGCGAGCTCTCAATTTTCACAAATTGAAGGGGTATGTCAGGTGCGCGCCAGTGCCGCGTTAGTGTGGATTACTCTCTAATCTTTATTGGTGATTCGGAGCGCTTTGAATTCACGTCTTTCAACCCCCGGGCAGCGGTCGTCTGGCGGGCTTCGGCGACAGCGGCGTCGCCTTTGTGGCCGTTCCCCAGATCCCACCAAGAAATACGAATTGGGCATCTCGCGGTAAATGGGTTCACCTTGCGAAAATAGCGTACGAAGAATAATTCCTGCGCAAGGTTCGTGCCGCAAAGACTGAGCCTTGCTATGAGAAGACCATGCTCAAGATGATCGGTGCCGAGCAATTGAAGGAGAGTGAATCCTGGTGGGAGCAGATATTAACGGTACCGCCACAGGGGAACGCAAAAAATCAGCAAGAACGACACGTTGAAAGCAGCGTTCAACGGCGCCCCCGCGGCTATCGAGCCCGCGCTGTCGATGACGAACCACGTGACGATACTGGCAACGATCAGTCTGGCCGCCAGTGCTTGATTAATCGGAAAAAGCTGTGTGGATAGCATCCAAAGAAGCACGCCCCAGCCCGCCATTACGCCGCCAGCGATTGCGCCGATCAGCCGGGTTTCCGGGGAGCTGATGTCCTGGGCGCCATCAATCGGAAAAAAAAACAGATCGGTGAGAAATTGCGTTGGCCCCGCTGCGATTGGAGTTGCTGCAGCGGCGATCAATACGCCGAAAAAAACAGTGAGCGCTGAGCCGAACTTGAGCCAGCGGAGCGTATTATCCTGATTCATATCGATCTCCCGATTCGGTTCCCGATTTCATCGCTTTGCTACTTTGCGCGTGCTGCTGATTTCACCTAACCCTGATCAAGCAGTTCCCTGAGGTTGATCACTGCGGCATTGGCCCTGGCAAGATAGTTCGCCATCACGAGCGAATGATTCGCAAACAGGCCATAGCCACTTCCGTTAAGAATTATGGGCGACGATAGCCCTCCAAGGCTCGCTTCAAGTTCGCGAATAATTTGACGCACGCTGGCCTCTGCGTTCTTGTCGGCCAGCACCTTGGCGAAGTCGAACTCCGCAGCCCGGAAAAAATGCACCAGGGCCCAGGCGGTACCGCGGGCTTCAAAAAATACGTTGTCGACTTGAAACCACCCGGTTCGGACATTGACCGTATCGCGCTGGATACCGGAGGCTTCGGCTGACCGGTCGCCAGCCAGGTCGTCATTAATCCGATTATCCACCACGCTGTTGCCGAGCCGTCGCGTCAGGCTGCCCAGACGTTTTTCAACCTGCGATAACCACTCCCGAAGATTATCCGCACGCGCGTAAAACTGCGTATCCGGGTCGCCATCGATCAGTCGTTGTCTGTAGTTCTTGAATGCATCTATACCGTCACGGTACTCCGACTCAGTGGCCGGAAGTATCCAGGAATCGTGGTCAAAGAATATTCGATCCGTACCTCTGACCACGTCCGCATCTTCTTTGGACTGCGATTGACTGCGTGTGTAGTCGTCCCGCATTACACGCCCCAGATCGCGAATCTGATTCACGACGCCCAGTTCCCAGCTCGGGATGTTGTCCAAAAAGACGTTAGGCGGCATTTTGTCGTTGGTCAGGTATCCGCCCTGTTTATCGAGCAGAGTCTCGGCTACCCGAATCAGCGTGTCGGTCGTTGGCACTCCGACGACTGCAGATTCCGGATCGGAGGAATGATTGACCCAGAAAACATCGGGCTCGCGGGAAAAGTAGATTCCGAGGACGACGAATAGCAGCAGTACGATTCCGGTGGACCACAGGGCGATTTTCGCCCAGTGATTCGTTGACAGGATGTTTTTCGCTGATCGTTCTATCACTTACGGCTCCTGATCGGATTTGCGTGTCAGAGGGCCAGTAATTCTAGCAGCTTCGGAAACACGACCCCGGATTTTCCAGCGATCGCGAAGTGAAAGTCGGCGGCATGCGTGGTTGGATTCGGGTTGATTTCGGCGACCGTCGCGCCGTTTTCAGCAGCGAGACTGGCGAGTCCGGCGGCGGGATACACCAGTGACGATGTTCCAGCCGACAGGAACACATCGCACTCCGTCGCGGCCGCGCAAGACTCATTGAGCGCCGCTTCCGGGATACTCTCACCGAACCAGACGACGCCGGGTCGCAGATTCCCGCCACAGGCAGGGCAGTCCGGCACCTCCTGAGCAGCGTCTTCAATGGTGGATGCTCCGCAAGTGAAGCAACGTTCCTCGAACAGATTGCCGTGAAACTCAATGACCTTTTTGCTGCCGGCGCGCTGATGCAGGCTATCAACGTTTTGAGTGACAAGTGTTACCTGGCCTACGCGGTTCTCGAGCTCCGCGATCGCATAATGGCCGGGATTCGGTTCGGCTTCCGCAACAAGTTCGCGCCGCCACCGGTACCACCGCCAGATCAGCGCAGGGTCGGCGAGAAACGCATCGGGTGTCGCAAGATCCTGAGGATCGTACTCGGCCCAGAGACCATCCTGAGCATCACGAAACGTGGGTACTCCGCTTTCTGCCGAAACGCCGGCACCCGTGAGAATGCAAACATGACGTGCATCCCGGAGCGCCTTAATGAGCGCATCCGGGATGTCACAGTGCTCGGACATGTTATGCGGCGAGTTGGCGCAGCACGTAGTGCAGGATGCCGCCGTTCTCGTAGTAGTCACGCTCCTTTGGCGTGTCAATACGGACCTGAGCTTCGAAGCTGATGGCGTCACCGCTTTCAGGCGTCGCCGTGACCGTGACCGTTTTCGCACCGGCGTCGGTTTGACCGCTGATGTTAAAGGTCTCTTTGCCGGTGAGGCCGAGTGAGCTTGCATCCTGGTCATCCACGAACTGCAGCGGCAACACGCCCATGCCGATCAGGTTGGAACGGTGAATGCGCTCGAAACTCTTGGCGATTACGGCCTTTACACCGAGCAGTATTGTGCCTTTTGCCGCCCAGTCGCGTGATGAGCCCGTTCCGTACTCGCTGCCCGCGATAACGACCAGGGGCGTTCCTTCTTCGCGATACCGCACGGATGCGTCAAAGATCGACATCTGCTCGCCGCTTGGCTGATGGCAGGTCCAGCCACCTTCGGTGCCCGGCGCCAGAAGATTGCGCAGCCGAATATTGGCGAAGGTTCCGCGCATCATGACTTCGTGATTGCCGCGGCGTGAGCCGTAGGAGTTGAAGTCGGACGGTTTGACACCTTGTGCTTTGAGGTACTCAGCCGCCGGACTGTCTGCGGCGATGCCGCCAGCAGGCGAGATGTGATCGGTTGTCACCGAGTCTCCCAGCAAAGCCAGTGCACGGGCCCCTTCGATGTTGGTGACGGCAGAGGGGTCTTTCGACATACCCTCGAAATACGGTGGGTTTTTGACGTAGGTCGAATCGGCATCCCAGGTGTAAATCTCGCCTTCCGGAGAATCGATTCCCTTCCAGTTCGCGTCACCTTCAAACACGCTGCTGTAACTTGACTGGAACATTTCCGAGTCAATGTTGCTAACGACAGCGTCCTGAACTTCCGCCTGCGTCGGCCAGATGTCCTTCATGTAGACAGGATTGCCGTCCTGGTCGTTACCGAGGGAGTCGTTGAAAAGATCGACGTCCATATTGCCCGCTATGGCGTAAGCGACTACGAGCGGCGGAGAGGCGAGGAAATTATGCTGAACGAGGGCGTGGATACGACCTTCGAAGTTCCTGTTACCGGAGAGTACGCTGGTGCCCACGACAGCGTTCTCCTGCACGGCAGCAGCGATTTCAGGCATCAGGGGACCAGAGTTGCCGATACAGGTCGTACAACCGTAGCCGACGTTGTAGAAGCCGATAGCCCCAAGGTCGTCGATGAGGCCGGACTTCGTCAGGTAATCGGTCACGACACGCGATCCGGGCGCGAGGCTGGTTTTGACCCAGGGCTTGGCTTTGAGTCCCTTTGCAGCCGCTTTCTTCGCGACGAGCCCCGCAGCCAGCATAACGGCCGGGTTTGAGGTGTTGGTGCAGCTTGTAATTGCGGCGATCAGGATCGCACCGTCGCGAATCTCGGCATCTTCGCCATTGATGTTGGCGATACCGCTGCCGCCTTCGGCACGGTCGGCAATGGTCGATTCCAGGATGCCTGCGTAAGACGCGGCCGCGTCGGTCAGAGCAATCCTGTCCTGCGGGCGCTTGGGGCCCGCAATGCTCGGTACCACATCACCCATGTCGAGTTCGAGCGTGTCGCTGTAGAGCGCGTCCGGCTCTCCATCGTGACGCCACATGCCTTGCTCTTTTGCATAGGCTTCGATCAGTGCGCATTGCTCTTTGTCGCGACCAGACAGCTCCAGATAGCGAATGGTCTCGCCGTCGATAGGGAAGATGCCGCAGGTAGAGCCAAATTCGGGTGCCATGTTGCCAAGCGTCGCGCGATCGGCCAGCGGCATATGGGAAAGCCCATCACCGAAGAACTCAACGAATTTTCCGACAACACCTTTTTCGCGAAGCATTTCGGTCACCGTGAGAACAAGATCGGTCGCCGTTGTGCCTTCTCTGAGTTTGCCGGTCAGCTTGAAGCCGACGACATTCGGGATCAGCATTGTGATCGGCTGACCAAGCATCGCAGCTTCAGCCTCGATACCGCCGACGCCCCAGCCCAGAACGCCCAGTCCGTTGATCATCGTTGTATGCGAGTCCGTACCTACCACCGTATCGGGGTAGGCGGAGCGAGTTCCATTCTTGTCAGCGTCAAAGACGACGCGACTCAGGTATTCGAGATTTACCTGGTGGACAATTCCGGTATTCGGCGGAACGACCCGGAAATTTTCAAATGCCGATTGTCCCCAGCGCAGAAACGAATAACGTTCCTTGTTGCGCTGGAATTCGATCTTGTTGTTTAAATCCAGCGAATTTGCAGCGCCGTAGTTGTCAACCTGCACGGAGTGATCGATAACGAGCTCGGCAGGCGACAGTGGATTGATGTCGGCGGCGGACCCGCCGAGTTTCACGACGGCATCCCGCATAGCTGCCAGATCGACGACAGCGGGCACGCCCGTGAAGTCCTGCAAAATGACGCGTGCAGGGGTAAACGAAATCTCGGTGCTCGGAGCAGCCTTCGGGTCCCAGTTAGCCAGTGCCAGGATGTCATCGCGAGTGACATCGCGCCCGTCTTCGTGCCGCAGCAGGTTCTCAAGCAGGACTTTGAGGGAATAGGGAAGGCGGTCTACGTGACCTTCTTTTACAGCGTCGAGGCGATAAATCTCAAACTCATTGCCACTGACTTCAAGCGCTCCACGCGCGCCAAAGCTGTCCGTCATGTTTTCTCTCCGGAAATCGGGTTGTACGAGGCGGCCAGCCGGCCACAGGGGTGCGCATTATAGCGAAATGACCGGGAATCTGCTTACCCTATTTGGTTTATCACAGCACCGCCCAGGCAACGATCGTCGTGGTAAAACACGACGAACTGGCCGGGTGCGACAGCCTTCTGGCGGGTGTCGAAGTGAACCTCGACCTCGCCATTCGGTTTAGCCGTAACAACGCAATCCTGATCGTCCTGCCGGTAGCGGACTTTTGCCCGGCAACGCAGGCCTTCCTCAATTCCAGCCGGTGTTTGGCCGATCCAACTCGTATCCGTCGCGACCAGCCAGTCGCTAAATAACATCTCGTGTTCACCCTGAGCGACGATCAGGGCGTTTGCGTCCAGGTCCTTGCCCACGACGTACCAGGGGTCTTCGCCGCGATCTTTTCGGCCGCCAATCTCAAGACCCTTTCGCTGCCCCAGTGTGTAGTACATCAAACCCTGGTGCTCTCCCATGTCCTCGCCACCGGGTGTCCTCATGCGGCCCGGGTTTGCGGGCAGGTAGGTGGCCAGAAAGTCCCGAAACGGCCGCTCACCGATAAAGCAGATCCCGGTGCTGTCTTTCTTGTCATGCACGTCAAGTCCTCTGTCCCGGGCGATATTCCTGACGTCGCCTTTCAGTATATCGCCGAGCGGAAACACGGCTTCGGCCAGCGCCTCGGCGCTCACCGCATGCAGGAAGTAGCTTTGGTCTTTTCCGGGGTCAGCACCTTTGTAGAGCACGCCGTGCCCATCGACAATGCCGCTTCGGGCATAGTGTCCCGTTGCCAGCAAATCGCCGCCGAGTCGCTTGGCATAGTCGCGAAAGACACCGAATTTGATCTCTCGATTGCAAAGTACGTCGGGATTTGGCGTTCGCCCGGCGCGGTATTCTTTGAGGAAGTACTCGAACACCTGGTCGCGATACTGCGTGGCGAAGTTGGCGTGGTGCAGCGGTATTTCCAATTGCTCGCAAACGGCGCGGGCATCCTGCAAATCGTCCGCTGCAGTGCAGTAGCCGTCATCGTCTTCCCAGTTCGTCATGTGAAGCGCGTGCACATCGGCGCCGGCTTGTTGCAGAAGAATCGCGGCCACGGCTGAATCGACACCCCCGGACAGACCAAGGATGACGCGTTTGCCTGCTACCTGGTTTTCGAGGGGCATGGTCATAAGCCGCGCATATTAGCATTGTGATGCAAACTGGTATGCTTGAGTTCGAATCCCACTCCTTTGAGTAAGCTATGTCCGGTAAATGGTCTCGTTCAATCACAATCGTCTTTCTGATTGCCGTTCTTGCGTCGTGCGGCACCGAGGAAACTGGCGTCACAAACGCCGGTCCGAGGTTTCTTGTCCAGTTTGACGAACAGTTGACAATTGATTCAGAGGACGGACGCTTATTGCTGATGCTCGCCAGAGGAGACTCGGACGAGCCGCGATTCAGAATAGGCAACTCGGCAGACACTCAACTGATTTTCGGCTTGAATGTCACGGACTGGGCGGCCGGCACGAGCGTCGTCGTCGATGATACGGCAATTGGCTTTCCGCTAGCCGACCTGTCAAAAGTTCCACCGGGGAAATACGTCGTCCAGGCGCTTCTGAATCGATACAAGGACTTTAATCTCTCAAACGGCAAGACCGTCAGTCTGCCGCCGGATCAGGGTGAGGGCCAGCAGTGGCAGAGAAAACCCGGCAACTTCTACTCGACGCCTGTCGAAATTGAAATTCTGGCGGGAAATTCTGATTCGATAACGGTTCTGATGGATCAGGTCATCCCTCCGATCGAACCGCCTGCAGATACAAAATACATCAAGCACATTCGCATGCGGAGTGACCTGTTGTCCGAATTCTGGGGTGAGGATATGTTTGTCGGTGCACATGTCCTGTTGCCGGAGGGCTACGACGATAATCCTGACGCGCGCTATCCCGTGATGATTTTCCATGGTCATTTTCCGGCCGACCTTGGTGGCTTTCGGCCGGAGCCCCCGGACCCCGATCTTGAGCCGGTATACAGTGCCCGGTTCGGCATCGAGGCCTACAATCGAATTCAGCAACAAGAAGCGCACGAATTTTACAAGAAGTGGATCAGTGACGATTTTCCGCGCTTCATCGTTGTGGAAATTCAGCATCCGACGCCTTACTACGATGACTCCTATGCCGTTAATTCGGCAAGTCAGGGCCCTTACGGTGACGCGCTGACCTACGAGTTGATTCCCCATATCGAGGAGAAGTTTCGTGGCGTAGGAGAGGGCTGGGCCCGGTTTACCTACGGCGGATCGACCGGCGGCTGGGAAGCAATGGCGGTGCAGGTTTTTTATCCGGATGAGTATAACGGAGCGTTTATCGGCTGCCCCGATCCGATCGATTTCCGCGCTTACATGAATATCAATATTTACGAAGACAAAAACGCTTATTGGTACGACAGCGAGTTCCAAAAGCTGCCTCGTCCGGCACACAGGGACTATCTTGGTCAGGTCCACGCCAGCCAGTACGACTACAATCGGCTGGAACGGGTATTGGGCGACAAAGGGCGATCGGGACAACAATACGATATCTGGGAGGCAACCTATTCAGCGATGGGCGACGACGGTTATCCGGTTCGACTCTGGAACAAGGAAACCGGTGAGATCGATCATGAGGTCGCTGAGTACTGGCGAGAAAATTATGACCTGACGCACATCCTGAAACGTGACTGGGCGACGTTGGGGCCGAAGCTCGAAGGGAAGCTCTATATCTATGTCGGCGACATGGATAACTACTACCTGAACAACGCGGTCTATCTTGCGGAGGAGTTTCTGGAGAGTACCGAAGCTCCTTACTATGGAGGCGAGGTCGAGTACGGCGATCGTGCCGAACATTGCTGGAATGGCGATCATGAAAACGGCAACCACCTTTCCCGCCTCCGTTACAACACGATGTATTTGCCCAGGATCACTGATCGCATCAGAAAGACGGCGCCGCAGGATGCACCGCTCATCAACTGGCTCGACTAAGAGACGTCGGGCTCAGCTACCAGGTCATACGCGCAATAATTGCGAAGTTACTGCCTGTCGCGTCAATGCCTGAGCCGTGCACACGGTATTGTCTGTCCAACAAATTGTCGGCAACAAGGTCGATTGCCCAGACATCGTTAGGCATCCAGGTCGCCCTGGCCCCGAGAATCGCCCATCCGGCAGTTCCTTCAGGGTTGATACGAACATCGCGAATATCTCGCTCACTGAGTCGGTCCTGATCATCGGAAAAACGTAACCAGCCCTCCACTGACCAGGCGGCGTCCAGATCGACTTGCAACGCCAGTTCGCCACTGAGCGGTGGAATCCGGTCCGCCGGTTGTGAAGGTTCCGTGCCGATCATCGCGCGGCCCCAGGTGTAGTTCAGGACAGCATGAGCCGTGACGTTGTCTCTGAACTCAATGTCCAGTCCCGCCTCCGCACCGTGGACAGAGGTCTCGGCCGCATTGACGCTCTGCACGATGTCGCGCCCATCCGGAGTCACGTCTCCCGTTAGAACCGATGTGATTCGATCGTCGAAATTCAGAGCGTAGATCATGAGTTCGAATCGAATATTCTCAGTGTGTTTTCGGACACCTATATCAAACTGCTGGACGTGCTCCTCACGCAGGCCGGTATTGGGGATATTGAAACGATTGCCCGGGCGATCACCCAGGGTGCCAAGGTCGGCGATGTTGGGTGCTCTGAATCCGAATCCGGCATTGGCCACGAACTGCCATGAATCGCTGAATGAATAAACCCAACCAAGATCGCCGCTGAATCGCTGTACGTCGATCGTCACGGCATCGGTCGCGAGTGCGTCCGGAATATCGATTTCCACGCCGGTGTACCGAAGCCCACCGTTTATATGGTGTCGATCCGATACGAGCCAGTCGACATTCCCGAATACCGCCGCCTGATCGATTCGCGAACCGGTGGGGAAACGTGACTGAATCACCGCAGACATCATAGTGTCGACGTCTTCGGCGACCCGAGCGCTGCTTATTTCGTCTGTTTGAATGTCGGCCCCAACGATCCAGTTGGCACGCGAGGATTCACCGGCAGCGCTGACGGACATTGAATACAAGTCACTTTGGTTCATCTCGTAACGTCGAGTCGGTGCTTCGAAGTTACGCGTCGTCCGATCGTCTTCAACGCGTTGCCAGGCAGCGTCGATTCGCCAGTCGAGTTCGAACAATGCATCCTTGCTGACGTGCTGCACATGCGCAAATAATCGCCGGCTGGGTGAAAAGAAGAACTCGGACGAGGAGGGCTCGGTTTGACCGTACCCGGGAACCAGTTCATCGATCCGCGGAGTCTTCGGTTGCTCAACATAGTGAAAGTCGAGGAGCCAGGACTTCGCATCCGTTGGCGTCCCACTGATCGCGAACCTTGCGGCTTTCGCGGTATAGCCGGACGGAGAAACCCGATCGCCACCGCCGATACGACGGTCGCCGGTCATAAGATACTCACCGCTCAATGAGGCGGCCAGGTCCCGGTTGCCAAAATCCAACAGGCCTTTGACTGATTTCTGCAGTTCGGCCGTATCGAGTGCGAGCATGACCTCCCGGTGAAAGCCCAGTTCGTCCGACTGGAATTCGGGCAAGCGGGTTACCACCTGAATGACGCCGCCTACGGCCTGGTTGCCGTAGAGCGACGCCGGCGTGCCTCTGACGATTTCGACGCGCTCGACTGCCGTCGTCGGGACGAGCGCAAGATAGGGTGTCGGTGCGCTGCGAAACATGGCGTTGCTGAGCGGCATCCCGTCCACCAGATGCAATATTGCAGAGCCTTTCAAGCCACGAATAATTGCCGCTCCCTGGCCGGGCGTTGTCTGTTGCAGGAACACGCCGACGCTTGACGCCAGCGCATCTGTTGTCAACTTTTGCAGAAGGACGTCTTCTCGGTCAATAAGGCTCAATGCCGATGAGAGATCTTCCGAGTCAACAGGTCTGCGGGATGCAATGACAATGACTTCGTCGAGATCAACACCGTCCGTGTTGGCCGCAACTGGGGAGGCAAGCGCTGCCAGAAGCGCGCACGCCGGCAAGAAATGTCGCAAGTTTATCGTCCTGAAATGATATGCGCAGTGGGCTAAAGATAGCCCGTGAACTTTGGGCAATCTTTCGCCTTTAATCAAGCCCGATTACAGGAGATCGGCGGTGGTCAGTATTTTCTGCACGTTGTTCTGCAGTGGCAGCATGCCGGACAGCAGAGCATCGGACTGGCGTCGACCAGCGGCGTAGTCACGAACACTGCGCAAAACGGCTGGCGAACGCAGTTGTGACTCGCGCGATTCGATTTGATCCAGGGTTGCCCAACGGCGGGCGATAATTCCTTTGTCCAGTTCCCGTTCTTCGTCGCAGGAAATGAATGTGGCCCGATAGGCGATGCGCAAGAATTGCTGGCGGGTTTGCGGCTGAATCCAGAGGTATACGCCAATCAGTTCGCCGCACTCGACCTCGCAGCCCGTTTCCTCCAGGGTTTCTCGGACGACGGCGACTTCAGGGGTTTCACCGGTTTCGATATGACCGCCCGGTTGACTCAAAACCCTGCGTCCTTCTGCCATCTCCTGAACGAGCAGGAATCGGCCATCAAGGTCTACGACAGCGGAGACTGTCAGATCAGTTGAATACATCCGCGTACCTTAAATTAAACCTATATGCCGAGCTGGCGAAATTCCATTTCGACTTCGCTGGCAAGCCAAATCTCGTCGAACATCTGCCCATAAAGCTTCGCAACCGCGGGTTCATGGGTATCGACGATACCTTCCCAGCGCTCGGCCTGCAGTCGATAGACGAGCGACGTTCCATCCGCGATACAAAACGCTTCGGCATGGGTACGCAAATCTTCACGAACATGGCGAAATTCAATATAGGTGTTCAAACGGCGACCCAAATGAACGAAATTATTGCCATTTTTTACGGCTCTGGCCGGATTGGCGATGAGCACTCGAATCCTTGCGTACGTTTGCGAAAGGACCATGCGCTTGATGATCTCAAGGAATTCAGGCGAGTCATAAATGCCTGGTTCGAGGTCATGGGTAAAGATCGAAACCCGACGGGTTGCATTGCGAACGACTTCAACCGCCGCTTGCTGCATTTCTTCCCGGGTCGAGATTACCCAGCGCTTGCCTTTTTCGCGTAGTTGCTCCATAGACTCAGCATACTACCCGCGCATTTGTACGACTATTGTCAACTACGTCACGTTTTGAAAGAACGTTTCGTGTTGAAAACGATTCGTATCCCGCGTAACTATTGGGCTACGTCGCGGCTGAGAAATAAGTCCCAATCGCACGCCTGGTTGACATATGGTCAGGAATTCACAATTAGTTCGAACGCACCGCGCTTCGCCATCCATATGAGCAGCTCAGCCTGTCCAGCATTGATTTCTACCGGACGCGAAAGCGATCGCTGGCTGCAAATTTCCATAATCAGGTCCGAGCAGCCCGCCGGGATCGCGCGACTTGTCCCGTTAACAAACAGGTTTTGATCGTCAAATGCGATTGACGCCATCCCGTGAACCTGGATGTGCCGCCCGGAGTTCAGATATTCGACCATCGATTCGGCTTCTTCAGGCGTTGCGACGTCGGGCATTAGCGAGTCTTTCGGCAGCGTCGAAAATTTTCCAAGGGATTCCGCAATATCTTCATGCCTGCAGTTCGCCAGACCCATCGAGTCTATCGCTCGCTGAACCGAGGCGCTCGACAGGTAGCCAGGAATCGCTTCGTTCACCCCAAGGTCAGGGTCGCGGTAGAAGCGACCTTCGCTTATCGCCTCGTACTTCAAGCTGGCGGCGAGATCCTTTACCTCGGGGGCGCGCATACCGATGGAGTAGGTGATGCAGGCACGCTTTGCCGTTCCCCAGTGCGCTACACCGGGCGGCAGGTACAAAACATCGCCACTGGATGTATCTATGGATTCACCCGATGCGAATTCACAAAGCAGGGCAAGATCTTCACTCGCTTCAGGGTCGTCGTCGACATCGTCAAGCGTGAATCGCCAGTTGCGGACGCCAATCCCCTGGCAAAGAAAAACATCGTAATTGTCCCGGTGCGGACCGACGCCGCCGCCAGGTGCCGCGAAACTGACCATCAGGTCATCGATTCGCCAATCCGGAATAAATGAAATGTTCTGGAACAAGGTCCGAAATACGGGCAAGTGCTTTTCTACGTCGTGAACGAGTAAGGTCCAGTCGCGTTTCGGCAGTTGCTGCAGATATTCAACGCTAAACGGTCCGGTTTCTGCCCGGTAGCGAACTCGCTCACCGCAGCGCTCTGCGAATACCAGTCGGGATTCGACATCGTCGAGTGTTGCTAGCCAGCCGAGTTCATTGCGCGTGATCCTGGGCTTGATGCTCTCGATCGCGGCGGGCATGAACAGAGGACTTTTTTGCCAATGACGTTCGAGAAACGACTCGGCCGTGAGGCAGTCCGGCAGATTGAGCATGTGGAGTTCTGCCTAGATATCCCGGGCTTGCTGTGCAGCGAGTCCGATATAGGAATCCGGCGTCAACGCCAGCAGTCGTTTCTTTTCGTCCGCTGGTATATCCAGCGTCTTGATGAATTTGAGCAATATCTCTTTGCTAACCGCCTGTCCACGTGTCAGCGCCTTGAGTTTTTCATAGGGCTCCGGAATGCCATAACGCCGCATGACAGTCTGAACGGCTTCGGCAAGTACTTCCCAGGCCTCCGACACATCGGCGTTGATGGCTTCTGCATTGACCTCCAGTTTACCGACGCCTTTCATCAGTGATTGCAGCGCGATCAAAATGTGGGCTATAGCGGACCCGAGGTTTCGCTGTACCGTCGAATCCGTGAGATCGCGTTGCCACCGGGAAATCGGCAGTTTCTCTGCGAAATGTCCGAGCATTGCGTTGGCCATTCCGAAATTACCTTCGGCGTTTTCGAAATCAATCGGATTGACTTTGTGCGGCATGGTCGATGAGCCTACTTCGTTCTTCGACACGCGTTGTTTGAAATATCCGAGTGAAATGTAAGCCCAAACATCACGGCTAAAATCGATGAGTATGGTGTTGTAGCGCATCAGTGCATGCGAGTACTCAGCCGTCCAGTCATGCGGTTCAATCTGCGTGGTATAGGGATTCGGCTCTATACCAATGGAGCGTATGAACCGATGCGCTATCTCCGGCCAGTCAGCGTCCGGGTAGGCGATGGCATGGGCGTTGTAATTGCCGACAGCGCCATTGAACTTGCCCAGTATTTCAATCTCGCCGAATTGTTTCTGGGTTCGGTCGAGGCGTGCAATGACATTGGCGATCTCCTTGCCGAGCGTCGTCGGACTTGCCGTCTGACCGTGTGTCCTGGACAGCATGGGCAGTTCTGCATGTTCCCTGGCGAGGTCGTTGAGTTTGCTGCGTAAATCATGCATCTGCGGGATAAGCACGTCCGAGCGAGCTTTGCTCAGCATTAACGCGTACGACAGGTTGTTGATATCCTCTGATGTACAGGCAAAGTGCAAAAAATCTTTCAGTGCCTGAGTCTCAGGTCCTTCCCCGAGTTTCTCGCGAATGAAATACTCAACGGCTTTTACGTCGTGATTGGTCGTTGCCTCTATCGCCTTGACGTGCTCCGCATCATCAATGGAGAAGTTATCGATGATCTCATTCAGGACGTCCTTCATCACCGATGTGAGAGGTGCCAGTTCCGGCACCGCATCTTCATCGGACAGGCGCTGCAACCAACGGACTTCGACCAGCACCCGGAAGCGGATGAGTCCGTATTCGGAGAAGATGTCCCGAAGTTCGTTGACCTTGCCGGAATAACGGCCATCGGCGGGCGAAATCGCTTTCAAAGTATGGATTTTCATAGGTGAGAGACTTTCATGGACATGCAACTTTCATGTAGGGAAAACCAGTGTAGACTTCGGCGCGCAAAGCGCGAATCATACACCAACTGAATCCACCAAACGGCGGATTTGCCGTACGGAGAACGAGATACAATGAGCAAGAAAGCATTCCGCATCGAGAAGGACAGCATGGGCGAACTTGAGGTCCCGGAGGATGCATTGTGGGGCGCGCAAACTCAGCGCGCGGTCAATAATTTCCCGATTTCCGGGCTGCCAATGCCACGTCAGTTCATTGCGGCACTGGGTCTCGTCAAATGGGCGGCGGCAGGCGCGAATTCGGAGTTGGGCTTGCTGAAAAGCGAGATTTCCGTCGCGATTCAGAAAACCGCGCTTGCTGTGTGCGAAGGCGAATACGACGAGCACTTTCCGATCGACGTATTCCAGACTGGATCGGGCACGAGTTCCAACATGAATGCCAATGAAGTCATTTCGCATCTGGCGACACAGGAATTGGGTGCAGAGGTGCACCCGAATGACCACGTCAACATGAGTCAAAGCAGCAACGACGTAATCCCGACCTGCGTGCATGTCAGTGCCGCAATTTCTATCCAGCAGAACCTGCTGCCGGCGCTTTCGCATCTCTCGACTGTGCTCGAGGTCAAAGCAGATGAAACTCGCGATGTCGTGAAGACTGGCCGTACGCACTTGATGGATGCAATGCCGGTGACGCTTGGGCAGGAACTCGATGGCTGGCGCTCCCAGATCGACCACGCTACGGAACGGCTGAATGACACGATGAAGCGGCTTGTGCAGTTGGCGCAGGGCGGAACGGCCGTGGGCACAGGAATTAATGCTCATCCTCGCTTCGGACACAAGGTGGCCGTTCTTCTTGGCGAGCAAACCGACATCCCTTTTGCGACAGCCGATTCCAAATTCGAAAGCCTCAGTAGCCAGGATGCCGCTGTCGAAACCTCAGGGCAGCTGCGTGTTCTGGCGGTCAGCCTGACCAAGATCGCGAATGATCTTCGCTGGATGAATTCGGGCCCGCTTGCTGGCATCGGGGAAATCGCTCTGCCGGCGCTTCAGCCGGGCTCGAGCATCATGCCGGGCAAGGTCAACCCTGTGATCCCGGAGGCTGTCGCAATGGTTTGTGCCCAGGTGGTTGGCAATGACGCGACTATCGCAATGGGCGGCCAGTCCGGCAATTTCCAGCTGAACGTGATGCTGCCGGTCGTCGCCTACAACCTGCTGCAGAGTATTGAGCTACTGGCTAACGCCAGCCGCTGTCTCGCAGACAGTGCTATTGCCGGTTTCACAGTGAATATGGACAACATCAACCTTGCGCTGGATCGGAATCCGATCCTCGTCACGGCCCTGAATCCTGTGATCGGTTACGAAAAGGGTGCAGCAGTTGCCAAAGCCGCGTACAAGCAGGGTCGTCCCGTGAAGGAGGTCGCTCGCGAGATGACGGACCTCACGGATGAAGAACTGGATCGCCTGCTGGATCCCGCGGGGCTTACCGAGGGTGGAATCAAACATTAACAGCGACGTGAATCTGTCGTCGGGCGATATACGGCGCCGCCTCGCGGGGACCGAGCCAAGGACTAACGCCGCCGATATCATTATGCCGCCCGGCAGCTCCCGCTGGCCCGAACCCATGCGGGAGCAGCTCTCGGGAACATTGAGGCCCGCAGGCGTTTTGGTCCCCATCATCGAGCGGGCGTCCAGGCTGACGGTGCTTCTCACGAAGCGATCGGCTGAACTCAAACATCATGCGGGCCAGGTTAGCTTCCCGGGCGGCAGCATGGAGGAGCACGATGCGGATGTTGAGGCTGCGGCGTTGCGAGAGACCCACGAAGAGATCGGTATCGCGTCCCACCATGTTTCCGTTATCGGCTACCTCGGCACGATGCCGACCATTACGGGCTATGCTGTCTCCCCGGTGGTTGGGATGGTGTCGGCCAGCGCAGAGCTTATTATCGATAAAACCGAGGTCGAGTACGCCTTTGAAGTGCCATTGTCATTCTTGCTGAATGCGGACAATGACGTGCGCACGGAGTGGGCGGCCGGCAACAGAAGTGTTCCGATGATCGAGTTTCACTGGGACGGCGAGCGAATCTGGGGTGCTACAGCATTCATGATCTTATCCTTAAGAAAAAAGCTTTTAAAACAGTAATTTATGACGAATATCAATAAATTACTTGAAGTAATGAGCGACCTTCGGGACCCCGAAAACGGCTGTCCGTGGGACATCGAGCAGGATTTTGCCTCGGTCGCTCCCTACACTATTGAGGAGGCTTACGAGGTCGCTGACGCCATTGAGCGGGGCAATATGGACGACCTGCGCGACGAACTGGGTGATTTGCTGCTGCAGGTGGTATTTCATGCTCGCATGGCAGAAGAAGCCGAGTTGTTCGATTTCGAAGACGTTGCGGCGGGCATTGCCGAGAAGATGCTGCGTCGTCATCCACACGTTTTCGGTACGGATGAGCAGCGGGCCGATGGCAAGAAGGACGGTAGCTGGGAGCAGATCAAGGAAGACGAGCGCGCAGAAAATAAGGACGGCAGTGCGCTGGCAAACGTTGCCAAGTCGCTGCCGGCGCTAAAACGGGCGGAAAAACTGGGGAAAAGGGCGAGTCGTGTGGGTTTTGACTGGCCTGATCGCCGCGGCGTCCGTGAAAAAATCCAGGAGGAACTCGACGAACTGGAGGAAGCGGTGGGTGCACGTGATCCGGATGATATTGAGGAGGAATTCGGTGACCTGTTGTTTGCCGTCGTCAATTTGGCCCGGCATCTTTCGATCGATCCGGAAAAGGCGCTGACTGGCGCCAATTATAAGTTTGAGCGTCGGTTCAGGAACATGGAAGACGAGATCGGCGCCACCGGCAAGCGCGTCGGGGACCACAATCTGGAAACGCTCGATCAATTTTGGCGCGCGGCCAAGAAACGCGTGGGATAGTCGTTCAGCAACGGTTCATTGCGCCTCCCATAATCTTGTCCCCAGGCTGGCAAAAAAGCCTTTACTGGAAACAAAGGACAGGACGATGAACAGGACCATAAATAGCAAATCGAAACTTGCCACGTTGGCATCTGCAGCAATGCTTCTCGGGATATCAGGATCTGCTTTGGCAGACCACGACTATCGTACGGCCCGGAATGACCGCGCCATGTACGATTATGCTGAGGTCCTGTCGAGCCAACCCATCATCAACTATGTGACGGTCAAGACGCCTGTGCGCGAGTGCTGGGAGGAGATGGAGTACTACACCGTTGACCGACCTGCACGCGGCACCGGCGCTCCAACGCTGCTGGGCGCTGTAATTGGTGGGGTTATCGGGCACCAGATCGGCAGTGGCAGAGGGAATGATGCCGCGACGATCGCCGGCGGCCTCATCGGGGCAGCGATCGGCAACGATTCGGCACGCCGTAAATATGGCGACAGCTACGGCGTGGAAACGCACGGACGACCGGTGGAGCGATGCAAAACCAGTTATCGGCAGCATCGCGAGGAGCGTATCGACGGCTACCGCGTGACCTACCGTTATCACGGCCAGAAATACCAGACCGAGATGCCGCATGACCCTGGCATGAAGATCCGGGTTCGTGTTGACGTGCGACCGGCTGCATAAGTCAGGAGCCTTGATGTGAAACGCTTCGTTGCAATCGGCAGCATGTCATACGACACTTGGCGTATGCGATCGATACTGACAATGCTGATCCTGAGTTCGGTGGCCTGGCTGCCGGGCCAGGCGTCCGCCTTCGAGCTCGAAGAGGCGCTCAGGGAGCAACATGTTCAGTATCAGCAAGCTGCCGGGCATCGAGTGACTCAGTCAGACGGAATGACGCTGGCGCAGGCGACCGAGTCAATTCGAAGGCAGACCGGAGGCCAGATTCTTAGTGCGGAAACGCGCGTACAGGGCGGACGGGAAGTACATCACATCAAGGTTCTCAAAGACGGCAAGGTCAAGACCTACAAAGTCAACGGCCGCCGGCGTTAACCCTTAGAAGAGGGACGGGAACATGCGACTACTGGTAATAGAAGACGATTCGACGCTTCGTGAATCCTTGGTACAGAAGCTTGGCGATGCTGGCTTCGCAGTAGAACAGGCGGCTGATGGCAAGGAAGGGCTGTATTTCGCGGAGGAATATCCCATTGATCTTGCAATCATCGATCTCGGACTGCCGGAAATTTCGGGGCTCGAAATTATTCGACGCGTTCGAGCGGCGGGAAAAACCTACCCGATTCTTATTTTGACGGCACGTGATCGTTGGGAAGACAAAGTTGACGGGCTGAGCGCCGGTGCTGACGACTACGTCGTTAAGCCATTTCATTTCGAGGAGGTCAGCGCAAGAGTCAACGCGTTACTTCGCCGAAGCGGTGGCTGGGCCTCATCACAGCTCGATGCCGGGCCGGTTTCGCTGGATATGTCGCGCCAGGAACTGACGGTCAGCGGAGAAGCGCTGGAACTGACCAGTTTTGAGTACAAGATCATTGAGTATCTGATGGTTCGTGCGGGGAAGGTAATTTCCAAGGCAGAACTGACCGACCGGCTGTACGACCAGGACTTCGAGCGAGACAGTAATGTCATTGAGGTGTTTATCGGCCGATTGCGCAAGAAAATGGATCCGGACAATACCCTGAAGCCCATCGAAACTCTGCGGGGGCGCGGCTACCGCTTCGCGCTGGAGCGCAATCAATCGGACTA